>TARA_R110000868_G_scaffold411781_1_pt1 | contig 76076 bp, 63 predicted proteins | sample TARA_R110000868 | Tara Oceans TARA_R110000868 (sample SAMEA4397489) | marine metagenome | biome: Polar Biome; feature: [SRF] surface water layer (ENVO:00010504); material: water (ENVO:00002006), including particulate matter (ENVO:01000060) such as... | depth 5 m | reverse complement strand
GACTTTCACCCCCGAGCTGAGAAACATGCCTGGCAAACCGAAAAAGCCCGACTTCTCAAGTAGAAGAAGTCGGGCCATTTTAGATATACCTGATCAGGTTAACCAGTCACCTGATTAGACTGTATCCAGTTTTTAATGTAGCGTCTCCAAGGCCATTTGGACTTGCGAGACGCTGGAGTCAAATGTGATACACTCTAGAATTCGCCGAGCACATTTCCATCATTGATGGAAGCGAGATGGTCGTAAGTCGTCTTGTCGATATTTTCACTCAGAAAGACAACGCGGCCATCACCCAGCAGGAAATGAGCTCCGCCGACATGCGAACTGCTGAATCCATAATTTAATTCCGTTGTTCCGTTAATCTGTGTTGATCTCAGAGTCGTAGACTCAGAGAGGAACTGAGGTGCACCATGGATTTTATATCCGGAGCTGGCCCCTGTTGCGCCAATCCAGATACCACCAATATTGGAACCCTGTGTTGTCCGTTCGCCCCCCAGCATGGTGTTACTCACACCGTCGGTCAGATCGCGGATGCGGACATCGCTGTTTCGACCAAAGGCAATCTGGGGAGTGGAAGCAGGATATTTTGAACCAACTGTCAGATAGTTGGATTTACCATATCCGGAAAGATCCGAGTTGGTTCCCCCCATTGGATCAGAAGGACAGATGTAAGCTGGCAGAACTGTTTTGGCTTCTACGGTACCAATTGTAGAATATGTGGAGTCGTACCATTTGTTATCAAATCCTCCCTTGGTCTGAATCTGGTTATACAGATTCGCCTGATCGATATAAGGAAGAATGAAGGTACCCCAGCCAATAAAATTATTGTAAATATCAGTCCCTGCACGGCAGTAACCGGGAGGAAAAATCCGCTGGGTATCGTGGTAATTGTGAAGCGCTAAACCGATCTGTTTGAAGTTGTTTTTGCAACTGCTTCTGCGAGCAGCTTCACGCGCCTGTTGCACAGCAGGCAATAATAAAGCAATTAAAATGGCAATAATGGCGATCACAACGAGAAGTTCAATTAATGTGAACGCCCTTCTTCGTAGAGTCATTTTCAACTGAGTCTCCATCAATATTAAGATCTTTAAAACAAAATTGCGGTGTCAGCTACAATGCAGACACCAGATAGATCAAGCTGTATAAACTCGGTTTTTTACATAGATGTTATGTAAAAACCAATTGAATGAAGTTTTGTAGATTTTTAGATAATTAAGAGAGGTTAATTCATATATCTTCAGACACCCTGACATGTCCATTCAAATGACATTGATTTATCTTAACTATTTAAAATGTCCTGTTTACACCAGTACAAATAGATATGTAATTTCGCTAAACTCATATTTACACTGACTTTAAATACACCAACCAGTCAAAATAGACCTGCTGAATTCCCATCTCATAATACGTTCTTAACGTGGAAACAGCTGGCGCTAAAATGAGATTGAGAGGGGCGCAAGGCTTCCGATGCTTCTTCCAAATGCGTCTTAATGAAGCGATTTTCTCGTTAAGATCCTGTCAGATCGAAACAGGCTGAAGAAGACACATCAGGTATCAGACGGGAAAGCCCGAGCGTATTCGTTCAATCCCGATATCGTGCCGCCTGTTCCTGACGCTGGGCCTGGAGTGCGTCTGCAGAGACCACTTCCGAATACCGCCAGACCATCTCAACCATCTGCGCATGATCGATGGGTTTGGATAAGTAATCGTCACAGCCTCCCTGCAGGCAGCGTTCGCGGTCCCCCTTCATGGCATCGGCGGTGAGTGCGATAATCGGCGTCACCAGGTCGGCAGCCCGCAATTCTGCAATCGCCTTTAAACCATCCACATGAGGCATCTGCATATCCATGAGGATCACATCAAATGGATCACCCGCATCGCGGGCAATTAAAGCCATGTCGATTCCCTGTTGACCGTCTTCCGCTGTGATGACCGTAGCGCCTGCTTTCTCCAGAAAATGCTGGCTGATATGCCGGACTTCGCGACGGTCGTCAACGACCAGGACGCGACAGTTGAGACGATGAACTTTCGAAACCCCTTCTGCGCCCTCTGTTTTTCTTTCGAGGATACCAGATTCAATCAGCGGAATCCCTTTAATGGAGCCAGCGGGGAGCCGGATGCGGAAGATGGATCCCTGCCCGACTTCACTCTTGACCTTGAGCTGCCCTTTGAGCATCTGCACCAGTCGTTTACTGATTGCCAACCCGAGTCCGCTGCCTCCATAGGCCCGTGTGACCGACGAATCTCCCTGCGAGAACGGTTTAAACAGTCGCTGGATCTGATCGGCACTCATGCCGATACCTGTATCCTGCACAGCGAATTCGATGATCGGCTTATCGGAATCAGGAAGCAGCCTGATCACCAGACGAACTTCGCCCTGATCGGTAAACTTGATGGCATTTCCAATCAGATTAATCAGGATCTGTCGCAGTCGGGTGGCATCCGTAACGATCTTTTCAGGAACCTGTCCGGTAAATTTGACATTTAACATCAGGTTCTTCTCGTCGGCCCGTACCTGCATCAGTGTCTGCACGTCCGCAACCAGCTCGCGCAGCGATGCTTCATTCAGATCGACTTCAAGTTTCCCTGCCTCAATACGTGATAGATCAAGAATGTCGTTAATCAATTCCAGCAGGTGTTCTCCATTTCGTTTCATGATCATGACGCAGTTCCGGTTATCAGGATCCTTCAGATGCCCAAGCAGAACGTCAGCGTAACCTAAAACAGCAGCCATCGGAGTACGAATTTCATGGCTCATATTCGCCAGAAATTCACTCTTGGCAAGGTTCGCCTGTGATGCCTGCTGCTCACTGTCCCGCAACGCTTCTTCCATCTCTTTACGGGCCGTAATGTCCTGCACGATTGAACTCACCCCCCAGACTTCACCATTCCGATGCGTCATCGGGTGATAATTCACCAGCCAGCAGCGTTCTTTGTCGCTGGCGGGCGTTTTACCGCGTACTTCCTGATTTTTCACCGCCTTGCCTGTCTGAAATACCTGATCGTAGAGTGGTTTGATCCGGTCTGCGATTCCGGGAACCAGTTCAAAACAGACTCGCCCCAGATGCGCTTCACGGGAAATGCCATTGATGCGGGCCAGTGTATCATTGATCCGCAGGTAACGGTATTCGCGATCGACCAGCCCCATGCCCACAGGTGCCGTATCGTAAATCAGTTCCAGTTCCCGTTTCTGGCGGCTGGACTCTGCCTCGGCGGCGCTCAGGCTTTCTTCTGCTATCCGCTGCTCATGAATGTCACTTACCGTACCAACCCATTCCAGGATCTGCCCTTCCTGATCAAATACCGGAACTGCTTCTGTAATAACGGGGCGATACGATTCGCTCTCTGCATGCCAGATGTGACCATGCACACGATAGCTGGACTGCTTACCCGCCGGCTTACTCCAGAGCGCAGCCAGTTCGGCTCGATCTTCCGGCAGCAGCGCTCTCAGCCACCCGTCTCCCTGGTGATCATCCCAGGTCTGGCCAGTGAAACGCTGCCAGGATATTTGCGGTACAATGAAATTCCCCCGCGGATCAGTGGTCCAGATAATACTGCTGGTACTATTTAAGAAAGCTTCATAGCGCGACTGCATCCAGCGCAGGTCTCTTTCGATTTCCTTCCGCTGCTCAACTTCTTCCAGCAGTTTTGTATTGGCCGCTGCGAATGAGGGGAACTGCAACAGGTGCGGAATGTATTTAATTAATACAATTACCGTTGCCCAGGATACGACAGCTGTCGCCAGCTTCAACAATCCCGATATGCGATAAACCGGATACCAGAAAATGATCGCTTCAACCAGATGCACGGTGCCACATAACAGGATGAAAGCAGCAAATAAACCGAACAGTCTTGTATAGGGAATATCACGCCGTTTAAACGTGAAATAAATCAGTACAATGGGGATTGCAGTATATGCAGACCAGGTACCGATATCGGATAGAATATGCAGCCAGCCTTCGCCACTCGTCCAGTTGCCACAATTCCAGCGGGCAGGGTAGTCCGATGTATCAAAGAGTTTCGAAAAGAACTCAACCATCCACTCAGCCTTCTCCCCTGTTACCCAGGAACCCTTTTAAACTGACAATTTTAAATTCAGACCAATGCCGGAAAGTTGTATGACACCAGATGATTCTTCAGCCTGAACTATTTTCAGATACATGGCGTCACTTAGGCAACGCTCATGGACAGGGAAGACACGCCAAAAGACTCTGTCGATTCAAGTTTGCCCGAACTTTATCATAAACAGACTGCCATCAACTTGAGCCATCTTTATCTTAACATCAGTGTATACAGTGATTTTGAAATTCTCAATACAGATAATATTCCGACACCAGTAAAATAATTCATTCAACAATTGTTCTAAATGAGCCGGAATCGATCGACCGAAACTATTTTCCAGATTGACTTTCTACCTGCGTACTCTCATGCTCCTCAAGTGCTTCTACCCCGACTGCTTTACCCTCCCGATCCCTGATGGCTTCATCCAGGATTTCCCAGGGAGAGACTGCAGAACAGCACTCAAACCAGAGTCTGCATGAAGGCGCGCCTCGATTCAAGTGCGACAATATGCCGCAGCCGACACCAAGCAGACGGAACCGGTCGATCGCAACCTGCTGTTGCGCAGCGGCCTGAGGCAGGCGAGTTACAATAACCACCCCGCAGCGCTGAGAAAACAGAACGCTGATGGCGTCTTGACGGGTCTGGAACTCATCCGCACCGATCTGCGTGCGACACGACTGGTGGCCCTCTCCACCAGGGCCGTATTTACACTGACGGGGAAAGATTGAAATTGGAAATCTAAAACATCTATCGCAATTAATGATATCGGATCCCATTGAAATCGCCTTGTCCTGGTATTGTTCTGTGATCAGTTTATAATATGAGATCATTTTGAAAGCATTTTCCAGGCAAATAATTTCATGGCACGCAACTGGACTCGTGATGAACTGATTCTGGCTATGAGTCTGTATTGCCGCCTGCCGTTCGGAAAATTCCACCAGCGAAACTCTGAAGTCATGCAACTTGCAGAGTGCATTAATCGATCGTCCTCAAGTGTCGCGATGAAGCTCAGTAACCTGGCATCTCTCGATCCCTATCATCAGGAACGAGGTGTCAAAGGACTTTCAGGCGCTTCAAAAGCAGATCGAGAAATCTGGCAGGAATTCCACTCCGACTGGGAAGGTCTGGCAAATGAGAGTCAACGTCTGGAAAAAGAATTGAACCTTCTCCCAGAACAGACTCCCGACGAATTGGCAATGTTTGAGGGAGAAACCGAATCGACTCGCGTGACAAAAGTACGACGTGCCCAGCGTTTCTTCCGCTCAACAGTATTGGCATCATACGACTACCAATGCTGTGTGACTCAAATCGAGATCAAAGAACTGTTGATTGCGAGCCATATTGTTCCATGGAGCGAAGATTCGGTAAAACGAGCCGATCCTCATAATGGCCTCTGCCTGAATTCTCTGCATGATAAAGCTTTCGACCGCGGCCTGATGACATTAGATGAAGACTATCGCCTCGTTTATTCTCAACAGATCCGCGATGCCTGCTCACTCGATGCCATGAATCGATTCTTTAAACCGTATGAAGGCCAACGCATTCAATTTCCATCACGTTTCCGTCCGGACCAGGCAGCACTACAAAGACACCGTAATCAGATCTTTGTTGCATAAGTCTATTTTCTGCATCATGATAAAGAGAATTGTGATCACCAGATTCTTCGTCATAAGAAAGCCCCAAACAAATGACTTCGCCCCCACCCCTCAACCGTCGTGATTTCCTCCACTCATCCCTCTGTTCTCTCGCCGCTGTCTCTGCTGCTGGAACGGCGTCGGTGCGGGCGGCGGAATCGCAGTCGTTGGTTGGTTCGATCTCTAAAGAAACGCTCTTCCGTAACCGGGATGGCTCCGGGGTCACATGGTTTCATCCGCGGGGGTGTATGGTTCCGGGGGCGAACGGCGGTGCGACGTTTTTGATGAACCTGCAGGAGATTGGGGGTTCCGACTACTTCGGGCCGGTTCACTGGTGTGAATCGAATGATCGCGGGAAGACGTGGACAAAGCCGGCACCGATTCCTGCGCTGGACCGTGATCCGGTCAAGGGGCATCCGGGGTTGCAGGCGGGCGTGTGTGATGTGACGCCGCAGTATCACCCGCAGACCGGGAGCATCCTTGCACTGGGGCATGTCGTCTTTTATCGCGGGCCACGCTTTGCGAAGGGGGATCAGCTGGCCCGCTATCCCGTGTATGCGGTGCGTGATAAAGCGGGGCAATGGTCCGAGCGGAAGATTCTCAAATGGGATGATCCCCGCGGCTCGGAAATCTATACCAACAACTGTGGACAACGTTTCGTGATGCCGAATGGCGATATGATGATGTCATTCACCTTCGGTGCGAACAAACAACCGCGCATGGTAGCGGGCGTCCGCTGTGCGTTTGACGGGTCCGAGTTGACAATTCGTGAAGTCGGTCCGCCATTGAAAAATCAAGTCGGACGCGGTCTGCTGGAACCTTCTATTACCCGGTTTGAGGACCGGTTCTTTATGACCATTCGTGCCGAAGACGGTCACGGCTATGTCGCGGTCAGCCCGGATGGATTGAACTACAAACCGCAGACGGCATGGGCCTTCGACGACGGTACACCCATCGGCATGTCCACCACGCAGCAGCACTGGCTCATGCATTCCGACGCTCTGTTCCTGGTCTACACCCGTAAAGATCAGACGAATGCCAACGTCATTCGCTGGCGCTCGCCACTCTGGGTCGCACAGGTTGATCCGGAGAAACTCTGCCTGATTCGCGAGACCGAGCAGGTCGTACTGCCCCTGGTCGGGGATGGCGTAAATGATCCCAACCAGGTCGCACTGATGGGCAACTTCGCTGTCACCAACGTCAGCCCGCAAGAATCGTGCATCACCGTCGGCGAATGGATGCCGCGCCACAAAGCCAAAGGCGATGTCCTCCTCAGCCGGATCAAGTGGAACCAGCCGAACCGGAATGTGCCAGACTTTGCAAGTTGAAAACAACGGCTGTTTATTCTCCCGCTTCCCCGGCATCCAGCAGTTCCACACGCCAGATGAGCCGTTGCTGTTTCTGAGTGGTTTTGCGATTAAACAGATCCAGCGGCCCCTTCCCCGTACGGGCAATCGGAACTCCTTTAACTGACGGGACTCCGGAAATGGGCACGCGGGGGACCGTCAGTTTCTCTTTGATCGTATCATCAATTTGAATCTCTGCATCAGACTGACTTTGATCCTGCTGGTTGTCAGCAAGATGCAGGTGCAGATTGTGCTGACCTGCCGACAGTTCCCGGGTGAAATAGTCTGTCTCGACTGGCTGTCCTCCGGAAGCATCGACCGAGAACAGATGCACACGGGCAGTTTTTCCCTGCGGAACCACACAACTCCAGGCATGCCAGTTTTTGTAGTCGCGACGACCGCCGCCGACAACCAGATGCCCCGGTTCTACCTGCAGCGGGACAAACTGATGGGAATGCTCCAGGTCCACCTGGTACAGTGGCTTCCCCTCCACGCTTTCCCGGACCGGGGCAATGAACTGCTTGCGGACGCCGTCCCAGTAAATTTTGCGTGGTGCCTGGGTTCCATTGGGTAAAACGCCACAGACAAGATGATCCGGTCTACTGCCATTAAATCCTAAATCCAGATAACCAAATTCTGCCAGTGGCTGTGAAGGGCCTGGCTTGCCGCTCCAACTGGTCGCGTTCGCATAGCCATAAAAGGTGAGCGCCGGCTTGTCTTCTTGTCCGATCTGATACCAGTGCTGGATATATTCAAAGGGACCATGCGTTTCAAAAGCAGAGGTGGTAATGAAATAATCATCGGTCCCCCCCAGGTTATTGAGCATGACATTGCAGTAGGAACCTCGGGAAGAAGCCCAGCCCCCCAGCATACGAATCAGTGTGCCTTCCGCATCGAAGACAAACGCGGCTCGAGGCGGAAACCGGAGTTTGGGTTTGAGCTCCCAGGTAGCGTCTTTGGGGCGGACTGCACATAACACGATGACGCGTTCACCCTGCGGTGTGGCAATCGTAGCGATCGGAGATCGTTCAGACTTTTTTGAACTGTTTTTCCCGATCAGGTTCCAATCGCTCGTAAATTGAAGCGGAGTGGCAGCGTCGAACTGATTCATTTTCAGCAGTCCATTAAGAACGACCATCGAGGGTTGTGTCTGCAGTTTTTTGAGAAGTAATTTCCGCAAATGACTCAATAGTGCTTCCGGCTTTTCATAGGTGACAGCAACATCAAAGAACTGGTTTTTCTCTCTGGGTTCTTCTTTGGAAATGGTCAGCACGACCACCCGCCCGTCAGCTTCGCGGGGAATGATCAGTCTTTTGCGTTGTACGAAAGCGTCGCGTAAAATACCTTCTATTTTCACACGCCCCTGAACGGTAATCCGCAGTCGGGAGACCGCCTCCCCGTTGACTTCCAATGGAAGTTGCAGTCGAACGATGCCGTCATCCCCCGTTTTCTCTGAGGCCATTGGCCCAAACCGCTGGGACGCCCAGAGCTGCCAGTCATCAGGCGCGTTTTCAAAGGCGATTTCGTTCACGGTGACGGTGATCCCGGGAACCGGTTCGGCGTTTTGATTCACGATAAGAATTTCTCGTGACGAGACCGGCACATATTTTTCCATCGTAATGGTCCGTCGCAGCGTTTTGCCGCCTGACAGATCAATTAAGGCATACCGCCTCGGCCCATCTTCAAAGGAGTTGGGGTAAATGGGCATTTGATACCCGTCTGCAGAAACCGTGTAGGATTCACTGTCGTCAGCGGGCAGGTTCCGTACCCGGGCAATGCCCTGTGCATCCGTTTTCACACTCAGAAAAGTATCGTTCCCCCATTGATAGCGCTGTTTGACTTCCTCATTGTTATGACGAATAATCTGGTTCGACATCTCTAAGGAAACTATCGCCGGAATGAACAGCTCCCCACCAAAAAATAACCCGTTGGGATTGAATTTGACCACAGCTCCTTCGATCGGTTGTCCGAGGGGATCGACCACTTTGACGTCCAGTGATGTCGTTGGCGTGCAGGGAAGTTCCACCTCGGTTTTATAAAGACCCTGTGTGAGCGGAAACAGGTGCGGCCAGAACGCGTCGTGCCGCTGGATGGCATTGTCGAGAATCGATTCCTCTCCGGCGTTGTGCCGCTTCAGATAGTTTTTCAATGACTGAACCGTCGGTCGCGTCGACTGATAACCGTCCACCAGTGCAAACAACTGGACATGACCGCCGGTCGGCAGGGAGTCGAATTCGAACGTGCCGTCTTCTTTCACATCCGCGGTCTGCTCCCAGGTCCAGCCTCCGCCGATCTTGTGATCCTGACCTTCATTGATATAGAGTTCCACGCAGCCATTTTTGAGTGGCCGCGGCACCGAGTCGTCCAGCCGACCTTCCAGGCGGATACCCGGTTCGAGGATCGCTACGATTGTGCCATCCTCTTCTACGCGCTGGGGGTTGGTCACATCGATCAGGTGGCTGAACAGGACCGGCCCCTCTTCTTTTCTGGCCACAACCCGCATCCAGCGACGATCCAGCTTCACAACCGGCGAAGTAAAATAACCCAGACGCTGATCATCCTGTTTGAACTCGCGGCCCAGAATGTGCGAGTCTTCCAGCAGGGGATACGCATCGGGCAGTCGGTTTCCTTTCACATCGAGCGCCTTGACGCGAATGATTCGCCCCGGCTGCAGGACCAGTTTGGGACTGCCGCTGAGTGAATATTGTTTTCCGGCTTTTGCATAGCCCTCCGCTTCAGCAGAGATCTGTGCGCGAGCGGCACCGTCAGGTACCTGAATGGTCACTTCCCCTTTCTGATTGGTGATCGGAGGATTGATGACAATTTTGAGTTGCATGTCACCTTCGTTATCCTCCCACCAGCCAACACGGACTTTGGCACCTTCAACGGGTTGATCCTTGTCGTCGACAACTGTCACGATTTTCGGTGTTGTCTGTTTCAGATTAATATCAGCTTTGCCCGGTTTTCTGACCATCGGAACTGCAGCCGGTTTCTTTGCATTCACATTTTCCTGTTTGTCTTTGGGCTCCGGCTTGGACGCATCCAGAGGCACATCCGGTTTCTGGGCGACGACCTGGGGACTGAAACGAACAGAGGCAATGCCGACAAACAGCAGAACCGCCAACAACAGACAGGCATAGCAGCGGGAGCGTTTCAGTGTATTAAAAGCGCGTGGCGTCTCCAGCCATTTTAACCTGCGGAGCAGGAAACTGCGATCGGCCATCGCAAGTGCCGACGCGCGGGTTTCTGCTCCCTGGCGATGCAGCGCCCAGCCAGCCAGCAACTGTCGATAGCTTTCAATGTCGTCAATCGAATCTGCGGCAAGTGCATCGGACATGTGCTCACACGCCAGCCGATGCTGTGCAGTCAACCGCCAGACCAGTGGATGAAACCACCAGATTGCAGACACGAGACGTGAGAGCAGGTCCCAGAATAAGTCGAAGCTGGCCACGTGCGATAATTCATGCATCAGAATCGCGCGGCGTTCGGCCTGAGATAATTCATTGACCCAGGAAACAGGCAGCAAGATAGAAGGTTGAATCAGTCCGACGGTACAGGGGCCTTCTATCTGCGGCGAAACGCGAACCGGTGGGCCATGTTTGAAGTTGAACTGCGCCGCCAGTGTATCACATTCACTCTGCAGTGAAACGGGCGCTGTTTCTGCATTATATAACAGTTTCCTCACCCGTTGAATCTGCCAGCCGAGGCGCAGAAGTAAAAGCAAACTGACGGCGCCCCAACAGACCAGCCACCAGGAGATTTCTGATGGAACCGGCGACGCTGCCTGCCGGTTCGTAATAGAATGCGTTTTGACGTCAGATTCAACAGGAGTGACTGCCGCCGCTGGTAGATCTGACTCAGATTGCGTGTCTGAAGGGATATCGGCAACCAATGGTTCTGATTTCAACTTCGCGTCAGATAGTTTCGACTCCGGTGGAATCGTCGGAACATTCAGGGGCACAGATTTCAGGGAAACAACAGGCTCGGGGTCTACGCTTTCTGAAATGACAGGTGTCGCAATATCTCTGAAAGTCTCAGTCGATTCTGCGATTTCTGACTCAACCGGGGGTAAAACCGCCAGACTGGTGACAGGCAGACAGAGACAGGCCAGAGGCATGAGTAGAGCTGCGGAAATCAGGCAGCGTGAGAGCAGAACCGACCAGCGCGGATTGCGATTGCGGATCAGTCTTAGTATCACCCAACCCAGTGCCAGCAACAAGCTCAGTCGGACCAGTGTGCGTATGATGAAAGTGACGTCATCCATTTTCAGGTCCTCTATCTGTTTAAATTTCGAAAGGGAGAAAAGTGTCGTCCATCACGATTCGCCGCGGGCAATCTTCTTGAGCTGTTTGAGTTCTTCAGGACTCAATCGTTCTTTCTCTGCCAGTTCCATCAACAGTTGACCCGTGGAACCCCCGGTAAAGACCTCTGCCAGCCGTCGGACAGTTTGTCGCAGTTGTGTTTCGCGTTTGACTTTGGGCGAATAGAGATAAGCCCTTCCATTACGTTTCCGCGTCAGCAGTCCACGCTCGACCATGCCGACCAGTACGCTGCGTAGAGTACCGTTATCGATGTCCCAGCCAAACGATTCCTGGAGTTCAGCCGGCTTTTGTGGCGACTTGTTCCATAACAGACGCAACACTTCGAGTTCATTCTGATTGGGTTGATCCATAAGAAAGCCTCTTTCCAAAAAGAGAAACACCATTCCTATCTGTGATCTTTTCACACTTCGAGAGAAACATCAAGACAAATATGTGAACTTTTCACAGTTTTATTTGTTCTGACCACAGGTGGATTAATCAGAGTGATGTGATTTCAACTGCAGCAGCAGACTGGGATCGTCGGTATAAATGCGTTCGATGCCCTGCTTTAACAGTTGTTTCATGACCGCGGGATTGTTGACGGTCCAGGCGCCTGGTTCGAGACTGGCGGCTTTGATCTTTTGAACTTTCTCGGGGGTGATGCCTTTATAGTTCAGAACGAGTGCTTCGAAACCGCGCTGTTTGGCGATTTTGATGTCGGCGTCGAGATCGGTGTCGGCACCGCGATCCCAGAAGACGGGGATCGTGGGTGCCAGCTGTTTGACCTGCGACATGTAATTCAGGTTCCCGTCATTGAAGCCGACCCAGGGTTCCATATTGAGTCGTTTCACCAGCGCAACGGCTTCTTTCACACAGTCCGCCTTGGGTTGAATCGAGACGCGGGTCTTGTGCTGCTGTTTTATCATTTTGAGCACCTCTTCCAGCAAGGGCATCTCTTGAGGCGGGCATTCTTCTTTTGACAGCTGATGCCGTTTACGAAAGTCCGTTGCGACGTCGACTGTTTTGAGTTCCTCAATAGTCGAGTTGGCGACATCCAGATTTTTATCCCCGACACGCTGTGTGGTTTTGTCGTGTGTGACGACCAGTTGACCATCTTTGGTCAGGAAGATATCGAGTTCGATCCAGTCTGCACCGACGGCAACTCCACTACGAAAGGCGGGCATTGTGTTCTCGGGATGCGCTCCCGAATTCCCCCGGTGTGCGGTGACACCGTTGTGCAGAAATGCAGGTTCCGCAGCAGACAGCAGTGTCGTCAGGGTCAGAGCGAATAGAATGGTAAACGTGGACTTCATCAGTAGAGACTCCCTTAAAATAGCCGAAAACCATGCTATCGGTTGGAGATGAACATCTCAAGAAGAGGCGATGAAATTCACTCAGGCGATGATCTCGTGCACAACGTTGGTGGAGAACTGATGGGTCAGGCGTTCGCCCAGCCCGTTGCGTTCGTAAACCAGCCGTTCGTGATCCAGGCCGAGCAGATGCAACACCGTGGCGTGCCAGTCCTGGATGCTGACGCGATTTTCCACCGACGCGTAACCGACTTCGTCGGTGTTACCGAAGACGAGCCCCTGTTTCACGCCCCCCCCGGCCATCCAGGTGGAGAAACCATACGGGCCATGATCGCGGCCGGCGACGTTCATCTTTGCTGAAGAGGTGATCTGTGCAGTGGGCAGGCGACCGAATTCGCCTCCCCAGAGAACGAGTGTCGAATCGAGCAGCCCCCGCTGTCGCAGATCTTTGAGCAGGCCTGCAACAGGCAGGTCGGTCTGACCACAGGCGGACTGCAGCGATTTCTGAATTTTGGAATGGTTATCCCACATCTGACCGCGGGTGTAGAGTTGTACGAAGCGAACCCCCTTCTCGACCAGTCGTCGTGCCAGCAGACAGCGTCTGCCGAAACTGTCAGTCTCTTTCTGATCGATGCCATACATCGCAAGGGTGTCGGAGGTCTCCTGTGAAATGTCGAGTGTTTCGGTCGCTTCGAGCTGCATGTTGGCGGCCATCTCGTAATTCTGGATGCGGGCTTCCAGTTCCTGCTGACCGGGGCGCTGCTTCTGATGCATACGGTCGAGCTGTTTGAGTAGTTGTTGTTTATTGCGACTGACCTGTTCAGCGTGTGCATAATCCGGGGCGAGATTAAGCAGCGGCGATCCGGTGGCTTTCATGCGTGTCCCCTGATACAGGGGCGAAAGATAACCGGACATCCAGTTATCCACGTTATTGACGGGTAGACGGTTGCTGGGATCGGCGAGTACCACGTAAGCGGGCAGGTTCTGGTTTTCATTCCCCAAGCCGTAGGTAATCCAGGAGCCGAAAGCCGGGTGTCCGGGGAAGGTTTGCCCGGACTGCATTTTGTAAATCGCCGGTTCGTGATTGGGGTGCACGTTATACATGGAACGTACGATGGTCATCTGGTCGACTTCCTGCGCGATGTGCGGCAGGGCATCGGAGACCCAGGCACCTGATTTCCCGTGACGTTTGAATGCGAAGGGGCTCTGCATCAGTTTACCGGTGCGGTCCGTTTCGAAGACAGCGTTGCCCGTCAGTTCGCGGGGCGCGGTCTGGCCGTGATATTTCTTCAGAGCCGGCTTGGGATCGAACAGGTCAACCTGGCTGGGGCCACCCTGCATGCAGAGATGTATGACTGACGTGGCGCGAGGTTTGAAATGCGGACGCCGTGGCTTGAGGTCTTCCGGAAGTCGCGCTGCATGATGAGTTTCCTCGGCTGCGAACACTTGAGCCTGTTGACCCAGCAGCGATGTCAGCGCGACGCCATACAGGCCGTCAGTCATGCGGTCAAAAAATCGACGCCGCGAGATTTCTGACATCAACTCTGGTTGGGTTGTGGAATCAGTCATAGTCGTATCAATCGAGGTAAAGAAATTCGGCGGAGTTGAGCAGCACGTGGCAGTATTCGGTAAAACCGTTCTGTGCCGATTCCGATTTTGTCCCCTCTTCGGCGGGCAAACTTAATAACTGGATCGAATTCAGGGCCAGTTCGGTTTCTGCAGGTGTCGGAGGACGCTGGAAGGCGAGCTGGTAGGCCCGTTCGATTCGCTGCTGCGGGTCTTCTCCTGCTTCGGCACGCACACGTCGGGCGAAGTGATCGGCCAGATCATGAACCAGGCGGTTATTCACCAGCAGTAAAGGCTGCGAAACCACGTTGGAATTTTTGCGTTCGGTACAGTTCGGATTCATTTGAGGCAGGTCGAATACTTCCAGCATTGTAGGCATATCTTTGCGGCGATGTCTTACATAGATGCTTCTGCGCCAGCCGGCGGAAGTTTTTCTGGAAGTCACGAGTCCATCCGCGCGGACTTCAACATCCACGGGTTCGCCAAATTGAGTTTCATCGAGCTGGTCGGCGGTGAAGATCAATGCATCGCGGAGTTCTTCGGCTTCAAGTCGTCGCAGCGGCATCCGCGAGATCAACCGATTTTCCGGATCCAACTTCTGATGCAGAGGCGTGACGGCTGAGGACTGGCGGTAGGCCTGCGAAGTCATAATCAGCCGCTGCAGTTGCTTGATGCTCCAGCCCTCTTTCACAAAGTTGACCGCGAGCCAGTCGAGCAGTTCCGGATGACTGGGAGGCGTTCCCAAGGCACCGAAGTTGTCGAGGCTTTCCACGATTCCGGTGCCGAAATGTTTATTCCAGATTCGATTCACAATCACACGCGATGTCAGTGGATGATCGGGCTGCGTGAGCCAGCGGGCGAAGGCAAGCCGGCGGCCGGTTTTGAAACTGGTCTGCTGAACCGGTTCCACATGATAGGGAGAAATTCCGTCAGCAATGGCAGACGGAGGGCCGGGCTGTACGAGACGCGTTGGCTGATTCTCATCGCCGCGTCGATAAATATAAGTGGGGGATGGACGGCCGCGATCCCACAGGGCACGAATCATGGGTGGTGTTTTGAGTGAAGACTTGCATTCTTTTAGTTGTTTCTCCAGTGACTTCTTCTGATCTTTCGCCAGTTTTTTGTCCTTGAGCTTCGCTTCGATCTCGGCGATCTGCTTTTCCAATGGCGCGTTGTGCGCATCGATGGCGGTCTGTTCCTGTTGTGGAATCACCGTCATTAACCGACTGCGGGCCCGCTTCCACTGATTGCTGAAAGGTTGCGGCGTCATCCAGTCGTATTCATCGTATGCACCTTTAAAGATGGCTACGACACGGTAGTAATCCCGCTGTGGGATCGGATCGTACTTGTGGCTGTGACAACGGGCACAGTTCATGGTCAGGCCGAGCACGCCGCGCGAGAGCACATCGATTTCATCGGTGATGACTTCCATCCGGTCCGAAACCCGGTTCACAGGATTGGCCGACGTCCCATCAGGGGCCATGCGCAGAAAACCGGTCGCCACCAGTTTCTCAATCGTTTCGGGTGTCGCGTTCTCCGGATTGCCGTAGTCAACCAGTTCATCGCCGGCCAGTTGTTCGGTAAGAAAAACGTCGTATGCTTTGTCTTCCCCAAAGGAACGAATCACATAATCACGATAACGCCAGGCATATTTGCGAATCAGGTCGGCGCTCCGTTTGCCTTCGGAGTCGGCATAACCGGCCAGATCGAGCCAGAACTGCCCCCACTTCTCCGCGTAACGGGGAGACTCCAGCAGCCGATCGATGAGCCTTTCATAAGCCTGGGAACTGTCATCGGCCAGGAACGACTGCACCTCTTCGGGTGTGGGAGGCAGGCCGGTCAGCACATAGGTCGCACGACGAATGAGCGTGCGCCGGTCGGCTGCCGGTGAATAGGTGAGCTGCTTTGCTTCCAGCTTCCGAAGCAGAAACGCATCAACCGGGTTTTTGACCAGGGACTGTTGCTTTACCAGCGGCGGTTCAACCTGCTGAGGAGGCTGGAAGGACCAGAACTGGCGATCAGCTTTTGTGACCAGCGGATCCTGATCGAGATTAAAATCCTGGGGTTCATCGGTAACAACATTCAGTCCCTGCGCGATCCAGTCTTTCACGGACGCTAATTCTTCCGCTGTCATCGGTTCGATACCGGCGCGACTGAGTTCTGCTTTGGGCGGGCAGGTTTTCTCCACGATGTATTTGACCAGCAGACTCTCATCCGGTTTGCCGGCAATGATGGCTGCTCCCGCGTTGCCTCCCTTCAGCATGTCGGCTTTGGTGCGTACGTCAAGTCCCCCTTCCTGGTATTCCGGGCCATGACACATCACGCAACGACGATACAGAATCGGCAGCACATCATGCTGGGACAGCAGTGCCTCCGTAGTGACCTGCGGGTTCTGTTGAAACTTCATCCCCTGCGCGATCCAGTTATGAATCAACTGGAGATCTTCAGTAGACAGAGGCTTTGAACCTTCGGGAGGCATCTGACCATCATGCAGGTACTCATACAGCAGACTTTCATCCGGCTTGCCTGCAACTAAGCCGGCTCCCGATTCGCCCCCCTTGAGCAGCGCAGCGGGAGAACTCACATCGAATTCTGCTTTGCGATTTTTAGTGTTGTGACATTTCAGACAGTGCGCCTGGAAAATCGGCAGGATCGTGTCTTCATAGATCAGGGGAGAAGATGAAGTGGAGGAGTTCGGTTTTTCTGCAGAGTCAGCCACCTGTGATCCCTGAAAAGAGAACAGCAGACAGTTCAGCAGCAGACAAAAATACTTACGCCGGGAAACGTCCATTGCTGTTGTTTCTCGCGATTGAGGAAGGAATCGTCAGGAGGATGACAATCAGGTCTGATTGTCCTGTTACTCATGCAGGTAAGTATTCCGATCACGGAGAGCGGCCCGCATCCCGGAATAATGCCATTATAGCCGAATTTGCAGTCAGAATGTCAAGCACTTAACGCCAGGTCAGGCAATTCGCTCCCAGGTTTCTGTGCTCCTGTCCTGATTGTTTTCCCGTTGTGAAGAATCGACGCAAAAGCGGCTTCTGCAGACAATCTTATTGACTATCAAATTTCAGAGAATTACGATTGACCTCAGTTGGTGGGGAGGGGAGACCCTCGATTTCAAGTTTTTTAAGGGAACCAGTTTGATGATCAGATCAAGACTCATGAAAGGCACCGTCAGTATTCTGGCGCTGATGCTGCTGCTGACAGGCGATCCGCTGTTGCAGGCGGGCGTGACCAAAGAGGCAGCGAGCAAGTATCTCAAAGATGTGCAAAAAGGAAATCCCGATTTCAAGTCGGTTGGTAAAATTACATTTGGACCCGGCGGATTGCTGGTGGTGGCGGACCCTGCGAAAGCGACAATTACAGTTATTGATACTCACGATGTCGGACCGTTGAAGAAACTGGAACAGAAAGTTTCCAAAGTGGATGTGGCAGTCGCATCCAGCCTGGGTGTCGAACCCTCACAGATTGACATCGCCGACATGGCCGTCAATTCGCTAAGCGGTAACGTGTATCTCGCCGTCAATCGCAAGACCGACGGACAAGCGGCGATTCTGATGATCAACGCGCAGGGTAAAGTGAAAAACTTTGACCTGTCGGAAGTCGACTATATTCAGGTTGCGCTGCCCGGCGGAAAAGATTCCAAAATCCGCAACATCACCGGCGTCGCATTGGCCAGTGACCGTCTGCTGGCGGCTGCACAGTCGAACGAAGAATTCGCCAACAAAATTTATTCGATCCCCCTGCCCTTAACACATGGCACTTCCGCCGATATCTACAGCGCGGAAACCTATCATGTCGCACATCGCAAGTGGGAAACTAAAGCGCCAATCCAGTCGTTCGTACCTTACTCGAACAAAGGGAAGAACTATATCGTTGGTGCTTTCACCTGTACGCCCATTGCCAAGTTTCCCCTGGATGAACTGCAGTCCGGCAGCAAAGTCAAAGGAACCAGCGTGGTGGAACTGGGTACGGGCAACCGACCACTCGACATGCTGACTTATGAAAGTGACGGCAAGGAATGGCTGTTGACCAATACATTCCGCGTCCACTGGAAGAAGAGCATGTACGGCCCGAGTAAATGGTGGGGCGTGCGTGTGAATATGGATTACCTGGACGCGGAAGACATCAATGAAGAAGCGGCCCGCCGCGATATTAAACAGAAGACCGGCCCTGACGGCATCGAAATTGTCGAGCAGTTGTCCGGTGCTGTTCACATCGACAAGCTGCAGAAAAAAGAAATCGTCGTGCTGCGTGATAACGACGGGCACTTCGATCTGGAAATTACCGAATTGCCATAACGAGTGACCTCCTCTGGTTCACAGACTCTTTTCTGTTCAGGTTTGGGAATGGAAAAGAGTCTGTTTTTTTCGAGTCAACTGTCAATTACTTCGACGTTGTTCTTTTATGAGGCATGCCCCTCTGATGCTAAAACCATCATCTGCAGCTGGCTGGTCTTCCTGCTGGCGAACCCTTTCGTTCACAGCCTGTGTTCTCTTGCTCGAATCCCTGACATGCGCCGCAGGTACGCCGAAAGAAGAACCATTTCAGCTCGCGTTTGAAGCAGATGCGAAAGATCCTCGATTGTGCCGCGTGGTGGTGACCGCAGAGAATGTCCGATTCTGGGCATCTCTTATCGACGCGGACGAAACGCAGTTTCAGCGGGTACTCTCACTGAAGCGGGAGTCGCAAAGCGATCAGAAGCTGCCTGCCATGCTGGGAAATTATCAACTGAAAGACGATCGCCTGGAATTCAAGCCGGCGTTTCCGCTGGTAAGAGGCAACCGTTACCAGGCGACCTTTGATCCCGCGGCATTAAAGCTGGCGACAGAAAAACCGGATCGATGTCTGCAGGCTACGCGTGTGATTCCGCTGCCCGACAGCAAGCCGCCGCGTGTCCTGTCAATCTATCCTTCGGGCAATCAACTGCCCGCCAATCATCTGAAATTTTATATTCAATTCTCCGAGCCGATGCAGCAGGGAGATATTTTCGAACACTTTTCGCTGTTCAACAAAACTCAAGGGCAACTCGTACCCCGTCCGTTTCGCCACACGGAACTCTGGTCACGCGATGGCAAACAGCTCACGCTCTGGTTTCATCCGGGCCGTCAGAAAACGGGAGTGAACCTGAATGTCGAACTGGGGGCGATTCTGAATGCGGGGCAGGATTATGAACTGCGAATCAGTCCGCAATGGGCCGCGTTGTCGGGCCATGCATCAGGCAGTGAAGTCAGAAAAGCATTCAAGGCGGTTGCCATGGATGAACGTCAGCCGGAGATCAACGACTGGAAATTGAATTCCCCCGCCGAGGGAACCCGCGCGCCACTGATCTGTCAGCTGGGAGAGTCTCTGGATTTTGCGTTATTACACAGCCAGTTGAGCGTACAAACTGCAAATGGCGATCAGATCGCAGGGAAGATCGAGTTGGCCAAAGCAGAATCGGTCTGGAAATTCACACCGGACACAGCCTGGCAGCCGGGCGCGTATCAACTGGTGGTAGGAACCGTTTTAGAAGATCTGGCGGGCAACAGTCTGCAGCAGCCGTTCGCTGTGGACCTTTCGAAACAGCCGGAAGTCTCGAATCCCGTCGGCGATTCTGTTACACTTCCATTCGAAATCAAATAGTCGACTGATGCTCCCACCTGAGGTTTACAGATGTTGCGCGCCTTGCCTGTTTTGTTGCTGATCTGTTTGTGTCAACCGGTTTCTGCTGCAGAGAAATCGCCTAACATTGTCTTCATACTGGCGGATGACCTGGGCTGGAAAGATCTCGGCTGCTATGGAGGCACACTCGCGGAGACGCCTCACCTGGATCAACTGGTATCGGAAGGGATGAAATTTACCAACGCCTATTCCCCGGCTCCGATTTGTTCTGCTTCGCGGGCGGCGATTTTGACCGGAAAAACTCCCGCGCGATTGCATTTTGAATTTGTGACAAAACCTGCCGGCGTGAAACCTCCCGTACGTCAATTGATGCCACCCGCATACACGCAAAATCTGTCTCTGGATGAAGTCACGATCGCGGAGATACTGCAGCAGGCAGATTACCAGACCGGTTTCTTCGGGAAATGGCATGTCTGTGAGCATTTCAAACATTACCTGGGCTGGAGTCCGACTCATGGACCAAAGCAGCAGGGATTTCAGTCAGCGAAAGAAACGTTTGGCAGTCATCCGTATGCAAAGAAATTTAACTGGCAGCCCGACGATTTCAAAGAGGGCGAGTTCCCGCCTGACGCGGTGACAGGGCATGCGATTGATTTTATCAAACAGAAACGGGAGCAGCCTTTTTTCCTGTACCTGTCTTACTTCCATGTGCATACACCGGTCCGGGCACCGACTGACTGGCTGGTGAAAAAGTATCAGAAGCGGGCTGCGGCTGACACGGGTGACGAGATCCTCCGCACCCATTATGGTGCGTTCATCGAAACGCTGGATGCTTATGTGGGGCAGGTCCTGACAGCCCTGGATCAACAGGGTTTACGCGAATCGACGCTGGTTGTATTCACGTCCGATAACGGTGGGCATCCCGAGTACGCCGACAATGCGCCTCTGCGAGGCAGTAAATGGAACCTGTATGAAGCGGGCATCCGCGTGCCTCTGCTGGTGCGCTGGCCGCAGCACGTTCAAGCAGGAAGCGTCTGCACAAAACCGGTGAGTGGAATCGATCTGTTTCCTACATTTTGTGATGTGGCACGGGTGGATTGCTCTGCGTTGACACTGGATGGTGAGAGCCTGCTTCCCCTGTTCCACGGGGCAACTGCTGCCTGGCCTGAACGGGCTTTAACGTGGCACTTCCCTTATTACCATCCGGAAAAAGGTTATACCAAAGCGAAAGAGACAATCGAAATAAACGATTTCATCGTCAGCAAAACGAAACCGGTGTCTGCCATTCGCCGGGGGGACTGGAAACTACTGCAATTTTATGAAACCGAACAGAGTGAGTTGTACGACTTGAGCAAGGATCCTTCCGAGCAACGCAACCTCAGCAGTACTCACCCGAAGCAAGCAGCAGAACTGCAGTCCGTATTGAAACAGAAGCTGCAGGCACAACGGGCGCGTTATCCTGTCGCTGCCAAAGCTGAGTGAAGTCGAACGAGCGAATTAACCAAGCTCAGCAATCGGAGCGGAAGGACCTTCAACCAGTGGTGTGGGACGTCCGCCCGGTTTAATCCAGTGACCGTAGGGATCGATGCCCAGTTTCTTGAAGACCGTAGCACCCAGGTCTCCGGGGCCCAGTCGACGTTCAGCGATTTCACCGCCGCGACGATCGGTGGCACCAATGACCTGACCGCCGGGCACTCCTGCACCCGCTGCCAGCATCGACATGACGGGAGTCCAGTGTCCGCGGCCATCGGTTTTGGTAATGACGGGACCTCGACCGAATTCACCCAGTACCAGCACCAGCGTCGTATCGAGCAGACCTCGTTCATCAAGATCACTGATCAGCGTGGCGATACCATGATCGAGAACCGGCAGCATTGGCTTGAGACCTTTGTTGATGCCGCCCCATTTGACTTCGTCGCCGTGATGGTCCCAGTGTCCCCAGGCGTCGCTCATCGTGATGAAAGTCACTCCCGCTTCGACGAGTCGGCGGGCCAGCAGTGATTTCTGTCCAAAGGAATGATTACCGTACTTTTCGCGAACCTGGGCTGATTCCCGATTCACATCAAAGGCTTTGGCAACATTGCCTGAGAGCACCATGTCGTACGCTTCCTGCACATAACGATCCTGCAGGGAAAGTTCGGGCGAGAGCTCTGTATGTTTTCGCAGTCGATCAAACTGCTGACGTAATTCTTCACGGTCTGTCAGACGGGCAGTCTGCACACCGGCAGGCATTCCGAATTTTCCAGCAGACTTGACGCCGTCCAGAGGTTCATAACGATGCCCGAGATGACCGGCACCATAGATGTCTGCGGCCATACTGTCGGCTAATGCGACGAAGCCGGGCATGCCCGGTACATTGGGACCACGGAATTTCGCGGCGACCGAACCCATGGATGGATAACCGCCGCCGTCCCGATTGTCGTTCGTACGACGTGATTTGGGATTACAGGCCTGGAAAGTCGTCGGTGTGTGGTTACTGGATGACGCGTCCATAGAACGGATAATGGCGAACTTGTCCATCATCGCAGCCTGCTCTGGCATATGCTCACAGATTTCAATGCCGCTGACGGAAGTCTGAATCGGATTGAAGGGACCACGAATTTCCTTTGGTGCCTGCGGTTTGAGATCCCACATATCCAGCTGACTGGGTCCACCAGACAACCAGATCATAATCACAGACTTGGCCTGAACCGGATGCGTGAGCTGAGCCTGTGGTGCGGCCAGCGCCTGTCGCTTGAGTAGTTCGGGCATCGAAAGTCCGGCCAGTCCCGCCATTCCCATCTGCAGAAACCAGCGACGGCTGCCGACGTGCACCAGATCAGAACCGGGGGCAAACGCGGAAAATCCGCTGCCAGACTCATGATGTTGTCCGTGGGAAATACTGGAACGGTTGAGTGGTTGGGACATCCGAATTCTCCCGTAGTTCAATCGAGTGGTCGATTATTAATTAAGGTTAGATAAAAAACGGTTTCTGAAATAAAAAACAAACCCTCTTCTATCCTATCTTTTGTGGTGAGCAGCTCAGGCAGGACTTTTAAGTATTATCAGCATACACGAATATGATCGGAAATAACAACGCGAAGTTCCTGAGAATTATTAAGAATCTTCATCAATGTGCTCATTCAGACAGTGTACCGGCGGCATAATTCCTGCAATACCTGCCAACCGAACCAGTCAGAACGCATTTCAACGTTAACTTAAGTCAGTTTCAGAAGTTTGATGGCATTTTCACGATTAATTTTCGCGCGGACCTCAGCCGGCAGTTCCAGTTTTTCGAACAGTTCAAACTGAGGCACATTCTGCCCGGGTGCAAGATAATCGGTGCCGAACAGAATTCGATCCTGACGACGGATTAAAAACTCCGTGCCGAACTCCAGATCACGGGAAATGGAATTCGCACCGGAACCTGCTGAGAGATCGCCATAAATATTGGGATAACGGCTCATCAGATCATCGATGGCACCACCGGGTTTCACTTTTTCTTTAGGATAGCCGCCCAGTTCTTTGGGAGTGAGGCCACCGGAAATCGAAGCCCACCAGCCGGGACCATGGCCGATGAAATTCAGTTCGGGAAATGTTTTAAGGGCATTTTCCAGACGCTTCAGTCCGGGAACATCTTTACCGCGAATGGTATCGATATGAAACAGCAGTGGAATGCCAACTTCCTGGCAGGCTTCGTAGACGCGCATCATCAGTGGATCATCAAAATTGAGCCCCACCTTATGTTCTCCGAAGCCCTTTGCCCCCTGATCGACCCAGCCTTGAATCATGCCGACCAGCGCTTTCACACTGCCGGCATGTGTGGTGCGCGGGTCGACGGAGCAGAACGGAACCAGACGGTCGGGATGATCTTTGGCAGCCGCCAGGACCGACTCGGTCGTCTGCAGATACTTGGTCGATTCCGGCGACGTCAACGGCAACACACAGGACTTCTCGATCTGGTTCTCGTCCATCCACTCGATCAGACCTTCCGCCGTCAGATTCTTTTTCGGGTCGGTATAGGTGCCAATATGAGTATGGACATCAATGAAACCGGTACCGGCTTTGATGCTGGGTTCGGCTGCCCTGGCTGCCCGGGTGGGCCATTGCCCTGCTACGGTGCCGAGGCCGGCCAGTAAAAGTGATTTGGAAAATTCGCGGCGGGAGAGATTCATATTTTGTACCAGGTAATTAATGGAAGGATTGGGTCGTGCTGATTCCATTCAAAACGACCCTATCAGAAAATACAAGTCTGGAATTCATTTTTGTTTGGGAACGCGACGACGGTTCTCGAATGTAATCTGCTTGACGCCTTTTGGTGCGGCATTCGCCTGTTCAATCCGTTCATGGAGAATCTCCGCCAGTTCGTCGCGTAATTTTTGAGTCTCCGCCTGGTTTGCCAGGTTATGCATTTCCGCAGGATCGGAACTGTGATCGTAGAGTTCTACGCCTTCACTGCCATTTGTTCCCCATTCGGTATAACGGAAGGTGGGAGTGCGCAGACTGTATCCGTTCAAATATTGTGTGAGTGCGGTTTTGCGTGGTGTTGCTGTCGCATCTTTTAAGGCAGGCACCTGGCTGATACCGGAAACGGACGCCGGTGCTTTCAGTCCACACAGTTCAGCCAGCGTCGGATAAAAGTCGACCATTTCTGCTGGAGCAGCAGCGGCCTGCCCCTTGGCGGTGACACCGGGTCCGGCGATGATCAGAGGTACGTGGGTTGCGTTTTCAAACAGTGTCGTTTTCTGCCAGTGTCCATGTTCGCCCATGTGATAGCCGTGATCGGAGGTGAATACGACGATGGTATTTTCATCAAGGCCCGTCTCTTTGAGAGCAGACAGGATATGTCCCAGTTGGGCATCGGCAAAAGTAATCGATGCGTAATAGGCCTGAATCGCCTGGCGGGCCAGCTTGTCGGGCAGATCAATCTGATTTTTTTTGCGGGTGACCGATTTCCGTGCCGACGCGGGAATGGTTTTCAGATATCCGTCCGGGCTCTGTGGCACTTTGATCTGATCAACGGGATATTTTTCGAAATAGCTTTTCGGAGCGACATAAGGTGTATGCGGTCGATACAGGCCCACGGCAAGAAAGAACGGTTTTTTGGATTTCGCAAATTTTTTCAGTTGCTCAATGGCGATGTCAGCGGCGATGCCATCGGTCTGCTCGGCATCGGTCCCCTCGGCAGCCAGCCAGCTGAGCGTACCCCCATAGCTTCCCGGTACCAGGCTGAAGATCTGGTCTTCGTCATCCACATCGCGACCGCGGGGATTAAAGGTCTGATTCCAGGAATAAGGGTCATCGTGTCCGCTGGTCCCAATGTGTTTGGGAACATTGTAGTGGTAGATTTTTCCCACACGGGTCGCGAAGTAACCGTGATCACGAAACATCTGCGACATCGTTTTTACGTTGGGCACATGTTCCCGAATATAAATTCCATTGCGATGCACGAGAGTCTGATCGGGATACATGCCGGTCATGAACGAGGCCCGACTGGGACCACATAACGGGAACTGACAGTAGGCGTGTTCAAAGCGAACGCCCTGTTTTGCCAGTTGATCGATATTCGGAGACTGGACCTGTGGATGTCCATAACAGCCCAGATCGCAGTTCAGATCGTCACAGATCAGAAACAGGACGTTGGGCTTTGTATCAGAGGCGGTTGTAGATTGGATCGTAACAAGCAAGAAAGACAGAACACAGAAGATGCAGGCAATGATTCGACCGAGGCTGTAGATCATGAACGCGCTCCGTTGAGATTGATCGGGTTGATACAGATTTTGTATATCCATGCTAACAGACCCGGTACTTGAATTCAGCGATGAATTCTGGATCGAAGCAAGAAAAAACGCGATCTTATTGCGGGACTGATCAGCCCTGCACTTTCGAGACGAACGATTCCATAATCGCCAGTGTTTCCGGGCTGACATGGTGTTCGATGCCTTCGGAATCGGTGGCGGCAGTCTCTTCACTGACGCCGAGCGCAATCAGAAAACTGAGGACAATTTCATGACGACGGCGGGAATCTTTCGCGAGACGCGCGCCTTGCGTGGTCAATTCCACGGGACTGTAAGGCTCGGTGGTGACATAACCGTCCCGCTGCAGTCGGGCCACGGTACGATTGACAGTCACATGGCTCACGGCGAAGTGTTCCGCCAGATCTTTCACCCGGCAGACGCCCTGCTCTTCGATCACGACTGCGATTGCTTCTACATAGTCTTCTGCAATTTCCGTTGCATGATCCACACGCGTGCGCTCGTGTTGATTCTTTGGTTTCTGCTTCTTAGCCATCCTGTCTCGCCTTGAGTGTCGTTTGTGATTTCTGGCGTTCCATGTTACCGGGATGTGGCTGAGTTTGACAGCCTCAAGGAAACGGAATTGGAATCGAAGTACAAGTGAATTCGAGTCTTAACACAATAAGCAGCTTCAATTGACTACAGGAAACAAAACCAGAATGAACTGACTGAAATCGCGATTAATTTCAGTCAACTAATCTTGTTTACAGCACCTGTTCAACTTAACCTACTGATTCATACCAACGTCTTTTATAAATCAGGTTTATAATGATTCATCGAGTCGACTTTTCTGGTCCTGCCGTTATTCGCTCCAGGTTACTGCAAAATACGGAAGCAGGCAGCAGACGCCCGCAGTCTACGATCTTCTCTCGTTTTTTGCTGGGTCTGTGTATCTGCCTGGCAAGTTCGTGCGACAGTTCGACTCCCACGGAAACAGAAAAATCAACTCCGCTCCATGAGGCGATTTCATCGACAACTCAAAAGCCTGAAAACAAGAGTTCTGCCCCCAGCAGGAAACTGAAGCCTCAGTCTCCAAAAACTACCTCTTCCGCTGACGACAATCCCCCAACGAACAGGCCGGACGAAAATTCGACCGAGCTGGTATTTAAAATTGTGTCACTACACAAGAACGTGCAACAGTTTCTGGAAAAGTCCGAGAAGAACATCGATCGGGCGGCCAGTACAGCACAACGCTCCCTGGACTCGACTCTACAACAAAACTTTGCTTTCTATGAGCCGGGTTCGGTACGCGTCGATTTGAGACAAAACAGACTCTCACTTAGAGTGAACACAGAGAACGTCAGTGATCTGGTACGTAAGTTGAACGAAGTTGGTTATCAGATGGTAACCGTTGCCCCGCTGGAGCGAACGCTCCGTGAAGAACTGGCGGCAGAATCTGGAGCGGACTCACTGGTAAAGCAGGAACTTCACTATTCGGCCCAGATCAAAAGTCCTGAATACCAGTCCCAGCTCGACCAGAATTTTCAGATCGGCTCAGAGGCGTTACGACTGATATTGAACGAGCGTTTTAAAAATGAAGTGCCTGAATATGTACCAGACTCCCTGGTGCTGGATCTGGAATATCAGAAGCTGACGTTTGAAGTGATCACTTACCCCAGCCCTAATCTAGGCGTTCAGATCAATAACCTGTATCAGCTTCCAGTCAGCATTGGCGCGAAACCATACCGAACCATCGAACAACGCACGGACCAGCAGCTTCATCCCAGCCAGGTCACCTACGAGATTGTCGGTATCGCTGATTTTTATGAACGCGCGATGCAGGATCAGTTCGGTTACAATTTCTGGCGAGGTTCTCTGATCCACGACCTGGAAGATCGCCTGGAAACCGGTCTTACGGGGTATGTGCCGTTCAGCCTGGATGTCAATCTGGTGAAGAAGACCATTACGTTTCAACTGGATCATTACCCCGATCACCGTGTGAAAGAATTCATCAATGACGAGTCGGGGAGACGAGTTTCAAACACGAAGATTAAAGTCTCAGCAGAGCCTGTTCTGGTGGAAACCCCGGGTCCTGTAATCCGAACGCCTAACAGACCGATGAAGCGGGTTGTCCTGAAGGTTCTGCTGGCAGAGAAAAGACTCAGAAATGTATTCGATCCTCCCCGGCCATTACGGCCCACTGACATTCAAGGCATTCACCGACATCTTGATGGCGAACTGAGTGGAGAATTGGAAGGATATATTGGAAAGTCTGTCCGGTTTGACATACCGAACAAAGAGCTATCCATTCAGATTGATCGTGTCCCCCCTGATGACCTGACAAAAATGGTGAATGGGATTCGCTCCCTTAATCTGGATGTCGACCAGGAACTGGTTTCAGTAGAGGATGTTGTCTATGACCCACAAGCCTCTGAAAAAACCATGTATTTCAGCTTCATCAATCAAGGACAAAAACTGCACCAGTTTGATCAGACCTTTAAACAGCATATGGCTGACGGAAACCTGGGTGCAATCGGAGGCTACATTCCAGGTTCTCTGCAGATGGATTTTGACGAAGGGACGTTTAACATTCGAGTACGGGTCATTGAGGACAATGCCAGAGATATCGAGACAGCAACAACTGCCTTAGCGAGGATCAATCTTGAATGCACTCACCTGAATACAACCCTGCCTGAATCGAGTGGAAATGGAAATCCACAGCAGCCGGGGATGACTGCAAAACAGTCAGCAGAGCCGGCACTGGTCAAGGAAAACGTCAAAGTGACAGTAAAATATGGCCTGTATGGCGGCAGAGCCACGGGGAAACCTGAGAAAAGTGCCCGGAATGCGCTCGACGGCTTTACCTGGATTGATCTTAAAACACTGCAGTTTGATGCCGCGAAGAAGGAATTCTCATTCGAGACCACCGGCCCCTTCAATCGCGGGTCTCTTGAGCGTTCGCTGAAGCGTCAGAAATTTTATCAATGCCTGATTTCGCATGAGGCATTGATAAAAAAAGACACATCGAAAGAGTAACGTTGCTCCGTCTCTGTTATCAGAGTAGAGATACAGGAATAACCGTCACATTTCCTTCGATCGATTCATAAATCTTCTGATTCGCTGGTTCCCTGCTGGTTTTCTTCCAAACGAATTCCACTGCCCGCTAAACTGAATACCCGGTTCTCTCCTCAGTTTAAGTGCCAGAAATTTACATATCTGTTTTCAGTTGCCTGTTTTCAGACATGACTGAGCAGGCGAAGACGACCAGTCAGTCTTTCCCTTTGAGATCGGAAGCCTGTCCCCAACCCCCGGAACTCAACCGATGACAGAACTCACGTCAGACGATAAGCGACATTTTCAAGAGAACGACCAGGGTATCTATCAGCCCGTGTTCGCGATCCAGCATCGCAATGATGAATATGATGAGAAGGGCTTTGATAGCTTACGCGAAATGCAGACAAAACATTTCTGGTATTCGGGCCGCCATCGTTTTATCGAGTACACGCTGAAAAAAATGTTGAAATCAGCGGCAGGTCAGCACCACAATCCCTTGTCGATGATTGATCTGGGAGGAGGCTGTGGAGGCTGGATCCACTATCTGACAGACAATCCAGGCTATTCCCACTGTGAACTGGCATTAGGAGATTCTTCAATCCATGCGCTCGAGTATGCCGCCGATTATGTCGGACCGACCGTAAAACGATACCAGATTGATCTGCTTCAACTCCCCTGGCAAGATCGCTGGGATGTTATCTTTTTACTCGATGTCCTGGAACACATTCCCGACGACCTGTCAGCTTTACAGCAGGCATACAATGCCTTGCGTCCTGGCGGGCTGCTCTTTGTCGCGACACCGGCATTGAAGTTTTTCTGGACATATAATGATGAACTGGCGCATCACGTGCGGCGGTATTCTAAAAAAGATTATGCAGTACTTGCGGAGCAGGCAGGATTCGACTTGCGTCTGACCCGCTATTTTATGTTTCTGCTGAGCCCCCTGCTATATCTGAGCCGTATCAGATCACCTGATTACAAAAACATGAATGCCGTTGAGATCCGTAAACTGCTCGCTCAAACACATCGTGTCCCGGCACCCCCTGTCAATGCAGCGCTCAAGACGATTTTTCATCTGGAAACTCCCGCCGGTGTCTGGATACCCTTTCCCTGGGGCACTTCCATTCTCGGAGTCTTTCAGAAACCGCTTGAAGGGCAGCAGTGAAGCAAACTCTTTCTATATAAAAAAATCCCGACCCGGTTCATTCATCTGTACCGGTCCGGGATCCTGTTTTCAAACTCAGAACCGGCTTATGCGGTTTTGAGTAACTGACTCTGCTGAGTATTGCTGATCATCCCTTCTGAGAGTGTCAGCGTTTTTCTGGCACAGTTGGCGGCGGACAGATCGTGGGTCACCATGATGATTGTACGCCCCTCTTCGTTGAACTGCGTCAGAAATTCCATCACCTGATCCTTGGTATCCGGATCGAGGTTCCCCGTCGGCTCGTCGGCCAGAATGATGGACGGATCATTGGCCAGCATGCGTGCCAGGGCGACACGCTGTTGCTGACCAACACTCAATTCTGCCGGCTTGTGATGCAGGCGATCCTGCAGGCCGACTTTCGTGAGCAATGCTTCCGCTTTCTCCTGCTGCTCGCCACGATGTTTCTTCGCCAGCAGCATCGGAATCTGCACATTTTCGATCGCCGTCAGATAAGGAATCAGATTGAACGTCTGAAAAACGAAGCCGATCTTATTCTGCCTGACTTCCGCCCGCAGATTGACGGGCAGATCATAGATCGACTCCCCATCCAGTAGAATCCGACCTTCCGAAGGGGCCGACATCGCTCCCAGCATGGAAAGCAGTGTCGTTTTCCCGCTCCCACTGGGCCCGATAATGGCGATGAAATCACCACGGGCAATTTCCAGGCTGGTGGAATCAAGGGCCACCACCTCGTCCTGCTTCTTGCGATACACTTTGCGAACTGCTTCTAACGTTAACATGGATCAGACCTCCTTGAAGCACATACAGGGATCGAGTTTGGCCGCCTGTCGTGCGGGGATATAGCTGGCGGCAATTGTCACCAGCACGGCAATCGCCGCAGAAATGAATGCCAGGGCCGGAACGGGCAGAACCGAGACATCGGCAAAAGCGGGCCCCAGGAACATCGCCAGCACACTGCCTGCGATATAGCCGGTGATACCACCTGCGAGCCCCAGCAGAGCTGCTTTGGCCAGAAAAAGCTGTGTGACAAAGCGGGGTGTTGCCCCCAATGCCATCAGCGTGCCGATTTCGCGACGGCGTTCCATCACGTTGGCAAAGCTGGCACTGGCCATGCTCGCACCTCCCACGGCAATCAGAATCGCCAGGAACAGGTACGACAGATTCGTCATCATGCGATTGATGGAAATCTGGGTCTCCACGACGTTCGCAATTGTGACGACTTTCGTCCCCGGCAGCAGCGACTGCAGGTCCCCGACCAGGCCGTTAGCGACATCTTCACAGCAGCCCATGACTTCAATAATATTAACCACTTCGCCCGACTTCGAGAGACGCTGCACCGTATGCAGGTGTGCGAAAACGCGACCGTCGTCAACGGTTCCCGTTGATGGCAGTGTGGTCAACACCGTGAACTTCTCACCCAGCAGTTCCAGAGAATCCCCGGCGGCCAGTCCATTGCTGGCGGCATAGTCTGAGCCGAGAATGACTTCATTCTCATTCAGGTTCTGCAACGCCCGTCGATCTGCCAAAGCTTCAGGTGCATCCTGATTTTCATCGATCACATTGATTTTGGCTTTACAACCTTCGTGTTTTTTGAAAATCATGCCTCCCTGCCAGGCAGCCATTTTCTGAATTTCTTCCTGGGGCAGGATGCCCGTGAGAATGACATTTTTACCGTCAATCTCGGTCGGCACACACAGCTTGGGGGAAATGGCTTCCACGCCTGTCAGACCGGCGAGTGCCAGTTCCGCGACATGCTCTTCAGGAATGGTTTCCGCGTGCATATCGGCAGAATAGTAATCCTGCAGCGTGACTCCCTTGGGTAGAATGAGCACATTGGCACCCAGCTTATCAAGTTTTCCAGCGACTTCTTTCTCAGAGAAAATCGTCACATTGCGGATCGCCACTAATGCAGTGACACTCAACATGATTGCCAGCAGACTGGCAATCAATGCGGTCGGACGCTCCCGCAGTTCTTTCCAGATAATTGATCTCATGGTCATGAGACAGTCTCCTTTATCAATGCGACGAATTATTTACAGTGTTTACAGCCTTCAACGCCACAGCTTTTACCGGCCTTTTTCAGTTCGGCAATCAGCTGCTGGCTCGTCACATTTCCGTTGTACATGCCGACCATCACACCGGGAGGCGCCATGAACACAACTTTGGTATTCTGTCCGTCCTGAGGGACTTCGAGTTCTTTCAGGAAGTCGGCTTCCGCGGCTTCTGTCTGTGAGACGTTGACCACTTCCACAATATTCTGATAGCAGGGAACGGCTTTGAAGTCCTGCACGCCTTGCGGCATTGCTGAGCTCGAACCCGCGTTGACACACAGCAGTACCATTTTGCGGCTCTGCAGCGTCTTCATGCAGCGGCACTTGGCCGGCGAGACGAACGACTGCTGAATGTAGTCAGCGTTGATCTGTTTCACGAACGAACCGGTGATGGCGCCATTGGGAGCCACCGCCAGCGTTAGCGGCATTGGTGCGCGTGACACGCCGTACTCTTCGACGATTTTTGCTTCCGCCGGATCGCTGGTATTGACGGCGACAAATGTGGTCGTGTCATTTTTGCCTGACAGATTCTGCTGCAATGTGTTCCACATGGCCTTGGTGGCATCGTCCTGGTTTTTCCAGAACATGATGAACGTATATTTGTTCTCCTTCGCAGCCGCGGCCCGGGAGGTTTCGACTTTGCTGAGCGACGCAACCTTTTGTACTTCCTGGGCAGAACTGACTGACGTCAGCGCCAGCACGAAAGCACAGACCACACACAACTGCAGGCGATTATGTTTGAACGAACTGAAATTCGAACGTGTGAACATGTTAAGATTCCTCTGTTTTGTATTAATGATTTGTATTTATTTCAAATGGAAGTTCCGGAGCCGCTTCCTCATAAGGAATCGGACTGACGCGGAACATAACTGATCGTAAACTCTGTCTCACGCATTCTTCATACCAATGGCGGGACAGCACGCTGAAATCAGGCGGTGGACCAGCGGGCCCGGAAGAACATCTATAGACGCAAAGGTGCGGTAATCATTGCTTGTGAAATATCGATGGCGGTTGTATTTAAAACGACCAGGCGGCCCGATAAATGATTCTCGACGATCAGCATGCCGGGGGTGGTTGTCATGCTGCGGAGATTCACGGCGGGTGTGGTTTGCGCAAATACGATTTCAGAAATATGGCAGGCACAGGGACAATCGTGCTGCTCGTGATGTTCCCGGGACTCAGGGAGATCGTGCCGATGACAGGTTTGAGAACAGCACGCAGGTCGAACGGCATCACAGACTTCCTGCTCCGGTTCGGCATGCTCCCATTCGCTGATCGCAGACACCCCGTGTCCCCAGCAGACGGGGCAGGGTTGCATTATCAGGACGATCAAAAACAGACGAAGCAGTTTCATCGGATAGTTTCACTCAAATCGTAACGTCAGAGATTTTCAGTGTGTATTTCGTTCTGTTCCGCGGAGTACGCACGGAAAACTGTGGTCAAAGTGACCACAAGTCGAATCTCTATGAATACCCTGTTTATCGTCAGCAGCACTTCGACAGCTTTACAGCAACTCAAGATTTGAGGTGCTCCTGTGTGACTCTAATCAGCCACAAAACTTTCTGTCTTTAACAACTTACAAACAGGCACCAAACCCAACCCACCCAGTCAACCCAGATTAATCACTTGCAACTTCAGACAGAATTCTGACGGGAAAGCCGGGACTTGTGTATCATGGGATTTAAATGGAAATTTCAAATCAACAGAAAGTACCAGCGGAATGTCAACCATACTGAAACTGGAATTGGAATCCCGATGCTCGATCAAGAACAAGAAAGCGGGGCTTTCAGAACCCTCGGGACTGGCGCTCGCACCGGATGGTTCTCTGTGGACGGTCTGCGATGAGAATCGCCGCTTGTTTCGGATTGATTTTGCAGGACAGATTCAGGAATCTCTGGAGATTGGAAATCGGGGACTGGAAGGCATTGCCTTCGATGCAGAGGGGCAGATCTGTGTAGTCGATGAAGACGTCAGCAAGATCATTGTCTACGATTGCCAGACGGGAAAAGAAATATTAAATCGACGACTGCAGGATCTGGAAGGCTTCGCTTCCATCGCGGCACACTTTGAAGAGATTGACGGAAATGGGCTCGAGGGAATTACCTTTGATACAATGCATAACGAACTGTTACTGCTGAAAGAAGCAGATCCGGGACTGCTGATCGCCGTTTCTGCCGATCTAAAACGGATTACCTCAGTGGAAATTCTCGACGAGCAAAAAGGTTTTACTGCCGAGGGGAAAAAGATGGATTTTTCCGGCATGTGTTTTGACGCGAAGCGCGATCTGCTCTGGATTTTAAGTGAAGAGGCACGCTGCGTGTTCACATTCGATCGGCGGCAAAGCCGCGTCGTACAGCGACACTCTCTGAAAAAAAATCAGCAGGGACGTTCGATTCGCTATGCAGAGGGTATTGCCGTGGATAAAAACTCAGAACGCCTGTATGTGGTCAGTGACGACGATGCGAAGCTCACAGTATTTCGCATCGTGTAATGCTAAATGTTCCGGAAACCTGATCACAGATGTTTTTCAACAAACGCCCATGCTGCTTTGTCATTGAACTCGTGTCCCCCTTCGAAGATGACGTGTTCGAAGCGGTCACCCAGGTTGAGCCGTTCATAAAATGTCGCAGCGCGGGGCGCAATCTGCTTTCCGGTTTCGCGATGGGATGCTTTGTCGCGTGAACCGGCCTGAATCTGATGCGCCCGCGGACAGATCAGCGCCACCAGATCGGCGTCGTTGAACAACGTCATGCGATTCATAAATCGAAAGTCGCTGGGAACTGAAAGTTCCTCTTTCGCATAGCGACCTTCCTGTACTCCGAAGTAACAGCTGGAGACAGAGACTTTAATCCGCGGGTCGACGGCGGGAGTCACTTGTGCGTAGTAGCCACCATAGGAAAGTCCGACCATGCCGATCCGGCTGGCATCGACATCGGGACGTTTAATCAGTTCATCAATGGCATAAGTGATCTTGGCAATTTCCACGGCGGTAATACTGGTGCCGATGAGACGCATGCGGTCATCCATCTGTCGGCGAATGTCTTGGGGATAGCCGTCTGCTTTAAACAGATGCTGGGGCGCATAGACAATATAACCCCGTTTCACCGCACCGCGAACCATGTCGCGATAATTGGCTCCGCCGTTGAACAAGGCGACTTCAGGTGAGCCGCCGCCCCCATGCATGGAAATGATGAGCGGCGTTTTTCCTATCGCCGATCTGGGGACAATGAAGATTCCTTCGGAATGCACGTGCGGCAGAATTGGAAACATCGCCCGATAGTACACGCCGATGCTGTCTTCACCAATCTTTTTATAAGTGGCAGGCTGATCGGGCCGTTTCCCGGGGGGCGGATAACCAATGCTTTCACAAAACGCGGCCCGCAGCGGTTCAGCCGATTTCTCGAAGGCAGCAGCGGAAGAATAATCGGGCTGGAACAACTGTTCGAATCGCCGTCGGTCCGCGGCAATGGTTTTGATATATTCATCCAGTTCCCGAGCCTGCTCCGTCCGCAACGGATTCGAATCGGCCACGCTCTGATTGAAGTAGTCAGGTTTCACAGGTTCAGACTGTGCACACCCCAGTGCAGGAATCAAAATCCAGATCAACGCGAGTAACTGAGCCGCCTTCATACCTTTGTCCTTTCGATGTTGTTCCCGGTTGCAAAAACTCAAGGCTTTATTCTAACCAGAGTCGCAACCAGTCGTCTATCTGTTGCACCTGGATCGAATTGGTGTGCCTGTATAAGTATAGGTATTGAAAATATGATCATGGACTCGGGGTGCCATCTGCCGGCTTGTCCGGCAGTGCCAAACTTATCCAAGGATTACTCGACACAATCGGTTGCAAAGAATTCCCAGGGGAGACCATGTATTACCGGTAAATCCGGATCCACTGTATTGCCGTCACTTTCATACCACCGTGCACTCGACCATTTCCAGTCACTCATATTTCGTACCAGTTTTCGTTGAACCGGATTTTGGTGAATATAATTAATTGCGGCCAAAACAGCCTGTCTACCAGTTAAGTTACGATCATAGCCGGGACCTTTTTGCCAGAAATGAAAAACATTTTTTCCTGAATTTGCTGTTGTTGTCAAATGATTGAGCAATGGACTGTTTAACTGAACCAGTTGTTCTTTAATCCGGTAGGAAAAGGGGCGTTTGATCGCTGCCAGGAATCGATCGATTCGACATTCATTGCCGACAGGATAGACGAATAAATGTAAATGCTCGGGCATAATCACAAAGGATATGAGACGAAACTTCTGACTTTTTAAAGCACGATCAATCGATTGACATAACAGTTTGTTCCAATCCTGATTTGTCAGTAATGGTTTTCTTTGGTAACACGAAAAAGTTAATTCGTGTAAATCACCCGGTTCGTGAAAATGCTTGATCTGCTTTCGAGGCTTTTTCATATCTCTGAGTCCTGAGAGATTGAGCTTGGATCACATTTAAACCAGTAATAATTATAAATTATCAGTTTTTTGTTTCAGTAGAATATTTCAACATCACCAAATCAATGGCAGAAACAAGATTCAGACTTACTCGTTGCATTAATATCAATTGCACTGTCGGGCAAGCCGACAGATGGCACCCGGCGTCTATCTGCTGCCGCTGAGTTAGAATTTTCACTTGCTCTAATTGCTCTCTTCCTATCAGTGCCTTTCCGTAAAATAGCTGGTGGAGGTTGCGTTCTGTTATCAGGAATAACAGCGGCGGAAGTGCTTCTGTTTTACAGCCGAAATGCTGTGGAAACTGTCTTCACTTTTCTGCTTTTATTTTTATCGGGGGGGGGAGTTCGAGCATGGTGTCTGAATTCAAGGAAAAACTGACCGTGAACAACGGGAACTGGTGGGGCGATACAGGTCGATACTGGCACGATATCGGCGTGAACCGGGTCGATATCGGGTCGATATCGAGGCGGGAGCGGACCGAAAGTGCGTCGACCCGCAGTTTATTTGAATGTGAATCAGGAACCAGTGAAAACAGGCATCGATCATTTTTGCAAATTTCAAGGGGGTTTTATGGTGCGGAAACAAACAGATTCAGAAACATGCAGTTGAATAAAAACTGGACGCGCGCGACGCAGATTTAAGAGGGTCTCGATTGGCGTGAGCCGGTCAAGTCGAATTTGTTTCGTGAGGGGGAATCTGAGCAGGAGTGGCCTGTTTTCAGGTTTCAACGCGAACGCCTGACGACCCGGTTTGATCCCGGGAATTTTTTTCCAGTTTTCGATTGACAGAAATGTAGCACAGGCTACAATAACACGCAAATGTAGCACATGCTACATTTTTTACAAACCATATTGTAGCGCTGGCTACTTTTTGAACACGCCGTATTTACACTCCTGTTAAGGTTGATCGAGATGAGATTTCCGCCCTCCCGAATATCCCGCCCCGGCTTTACGCTGATTGAACTCCTCGTCGTCATTGCCATCATTGCAACGCTGATTGCCTTGCTGTTACCCGCGGTACAACAGGCACGCGAAGCAGCACGCCGCAGTCAATGTAAAAACAATCTGAAGCAGTTGGGCATTGCGCTGCATAACTATCACGATACGCATTCCTGTTTTCCCGCCGGCTATTATTCGTATGGAACCAGTAATGGCTCGGGCCCTGCCTGGGCAGCCATTGACCCTGATACCTGGGATGCGGCTCCGGGCTGGACCTGGGGGACGATGATTCTCCCCTTCATGGACCAGGCAGTACTCTATAACGCGCTGGACCTGAATCGTCCCTGCTGGGATCTGGCGAACGCCAGTGCCGCCCAGACGAAGCTGCCTGTTTTTCTCTGTCCCACTTCGTCAGGAGGAGATGAACCGTTTCTCGTGCAGGATGCCAGTGGCAGCCCGCTCGTCAAAGGGGGCTCGCAGTTGCGGTTTGGTCGTTCGCATTACGTGGCCAGCCATGGTCAGGAATCGTGCTGGGGGGAATGCGGCTCGAGTACGACGGGAATTGTTTTCACGAACATCTACACCAAGACTACCAAAACGGTGACTATCAACGGCGATGCATCGAAAGTCGCAGACGGCCCCTTCTTCCGGAACTCGCGCACGCGGATGCGAGATGTGACGGATGGAACGTCCAATACAATTTTCCTGGGCGAACATTCATCGAAACTGAGTGATAAAACCTGGGTGGGCGTGGTGCCCGGTGCGTTTACACACCCCAGGTTCACTTCACCTGAAAATGGTCCCGACGCAGCCGCGACGCTGGCGTTAATTCATGCAGGTCCTTCCGGCGGCGAACTGGATATCACCGGTTTTCCGATCGTCCACCCTGTCAATTTCCCTACCTACCACGTCGGCCAGATGTATTCGGAGCACACGGGAGGCGGGCATGTCTGCATGGGGGACGGTTCAGTGCGGTTCGTTTCTGAAAATATCGATCTGCTGTTGTGGGCGGAACTCTCGAGTATTAACGAGGGTGAAGTGACGGGAGAATTTTAATGCGAAATCAAAACACCCTGTTTTTGACAATCTTGCTTCTGCTCACTCTGCTGCCATTGAGTGGCTGTGGCTATCCGGCTGTTTCGCCGAAGACATATGAAATTTCCAAAGCGCTGTACTCGGTCTGTAATCAGAAGAGTACAGACCGTCTGAAAACCGTGCAGACGTTGATTGACAGTTCCCTCAAAGAAAAAGAGATCAATGAGAGGGAAGCAGGCTGGTTGAATGCGATTGTGGCATCAGCGAATAAAGGAAACTGGGAAACTGCGACGCAGGAAGCACGCCGCCTGATGGAAGATCAGACGGGTCGCTGAGGAGCAGGAATCAGAAAGGCTGGCAGATGATAGATTCTGCCTTTCATTTTACAAAGATAACACTGTTTTTCTGGCGTTTTATCAGCACTGTCGGGCAAGCCGACAGTGGCACCCAGAGTGGCGGATTCAGTGGGGTAGAATCTATTATTGTAGAGTTTTCCGTGTGCCACGGTCCGGCTTGTCCGGCCGTGAAAAGGGCTACACTCACCCAATAGAGTATACTTCGCAGACTTGGATTCACCGTCATTCCGGGCGAAACTGTTTCTGCCATTCTAACGGTTTGACGTTGATGTCGGTCAGGAAGCAACGGTTTCTACTGTTTCCGGTTCGAGTTGGGAATCCGGGCTTTCCTTAATCAGGTTGAGGACGGAAATCAGATGCACCTGACAGACGAGATCTGCAATAAAGAGAGTCGTAAAGATCACCATGAAAACATCTGTGCTACGAGAGGTGAAAATCTCCTGAAGCATCATAGAAATGATCAATACCCCAACCAGGATATAATTTCGTTTACGACCTTTTTTTAAAGACTCAATGTATTGGTCCACTGCCAGTTTCTGTGACATGTTTTCATTCTCCCGCACACTAATGAAACTGTTCAAAACGACTAAAAGATACTTCCCGTATTCTACTCTTCGAACTGCAGTTTTACAGGAGAATCTGAAATGTAATGACGGGAACAGGAACAATGGTTTCTTCACTCTGCTGGTTGACCCGACGGGTTGGGATTGACCAGTGTCGCGGATAGATCCAGGTGGCCTAATATTTCCGCTTTCATCAGCAGGTATTGAAAACGTTTGGAGTGCAGAGTGGGAGGCAGTGAAATCAACAGTGAGTGCTTACCGCTCAAATCGGCGGCGACACTGATGCGTCTCTGTTCGACGCTGGGAACCTGGAAGTTGATTTTTTTGCCTGAGACCTGTGTCTCCAGAGTTTTGACGCGGGAGATTTCGCTTTGCTTGACCAGAACTTCGAGGCGTACCGCAGTGTGATCTGCTGTGAGGATCGGCCTGAGTTCAAGCGTCATTCCTTCAGCGATGACTTTCAATTCCGGTTTCAGTTCTCCGAATTCCGCTTTATGTACGCCAATGACGAATGGCCTTTGCACCTGATTGACGATGGAGCCTTTCTGGCCATTGAACAACGTGACCTTCGGATTAAAAGCACAATGACTGCGTTCGTCGCTCTGGGCAGCCTGGATCAGTTTGAATTCCTGTTGTTCGTTGATCACTGCCACACTGATGGGAAAATACTCTTCGACCGCGGCACTTGCCTGGACGACCGGACGAGGATTGGTTTTGTCAAGGTGCGGCTGGTGCGGAGCGGCGGTTGTATTTTGGAAGCCAGCCAGACCGGTCCAATTGATGCCAGTTTGTGCCGCAACATCAGAGGCGGTTTCCATGAGAATACTGGCGAAAGTAATCTGACCGCAGCCACTCTGTTCCCAGGCACGGAGTTGTCGGTTCAAATCTTCGTGCAGCGAATCCGGTGCATTGACCACGAGACGGTTTTGCTCATCGTAATCTGCAAGTGCCTGTTTAAGTGTCTGGTATTTTCGATTTTGAATCTCCAGAAGAAATTTGACGTGCGTCATGAGATACCCGTATGCCTGTTCTTCAGAAATTGATCGTTCCTCGGAAATCCTGCTGATCACTTTTTTGACTTGATAGATCCGTAAGTCGAGCGGCTCTAAACTTTCGTCGTCATGTGGCGAGAGTGTAGGGAGTTCAGCAAACCAGTTGTGCTGGAGTTCATTTTGAATCTGCATTTGCTGGTTTGCCGGGGTTGTGGAGTCTTTTACATCCGACATCCCCGTCGCAGTAAAAAGCGCGATGACAATGGTCACAGTGGTTGTCTGTATCGGGTGAACCCGGGTTGTCGCGCTACGGAGCGCTTTCAGTCGGTTGGTGAGCGAGCGCTTACGTAACGGATTTTTCAGCAATCCGAGCATCGAGACCGGCAGGGAGACCCGCCAGCGAGATCCCGTATTCGGCCGCTGGGCCAGGGTCAGCAGGAGTTCGCTGTATTCACGGGCAGAATCGTTCTGAGTGTTATTGCGGTCTTGCTGTTCTTGCCAGCAGAGGACCATGGCATCGCGGGACTGTTCGCGGAGGCTGCCGAAACGAGTGGCTGCCAGACAGTAGAGGGGATTCCACCAGTGTAGCAATCTCAAACCAAACAAACACCAGTTGACCCACAGGTCCCGCCGCTTAAGATGCGCTAACTCATGGAGCATGATGAGTTGAAGCTGACTGTCGCTCAACTCTGTGAGATCGGTGGGGAGCAGCAGTTTCGGTCGCAGGGCTCCCATGACAGAGGGTTGGGAAATGTCGTCGCAGACAATCACCGGAACACAACGACGGAAACGCACCTGCTCACGACAGGTGTTCCAGAGTTGTAACAGTCGTTGATCTGTGGATTCGACAAGCCGATTGACTTTTCGCGAAAATCGCCAATGAGTGACCAGCATACGAATCAGAATGAAGACAGCACCCGCAAACCAGAGTGGTGGCAGGATACGCAAGAACCATTCGAGGAAGGTGATGAGATATTCCTGAAGCGTTTCAGTAAAACTGACTTCAGGGGTTTTCGGTTCGAGGAATTTGATGTCGTTCATGTGAGTCGCGTTCGCGAAAGCCGGAGACGTCGAGTTGGCGTCCCTTACCGGCCACGGTTCAGGCAACGGTTCAGGAGAGTAGATATCTCGGGGCGGCTCAGCAGGTGTAGACTCCTCTATGAATTCAACAAGGAGACTTGTCAGGCTATACGAACTCTCGGGAGCGAAACCATAGGGGACGGCGAGCCGGATGAGGACCAGTCCCCAGAGCAATGCCATCTGTCCGGCGGTCAGCCATTTTCGCGCGAAGAGGTTCACGAGCAAAACAAGGGCCGCCAGCAGGCCTGCGGTGATCGTGGGGATGATCAAGAGTTCCAGGATTTTATCCGTAATTTCAACATAGAGATCTGAAGCCAACAGGAATCCATTCATGATCAACGTTCCTTGTCATCGAGAATGCGGCGGAGCTCTGCGATTTCCTCTGCAGAAAGTTTTGTATGTTGCATGAAATGTGCGAGCAGTGGTGCCGGCTCGCTGGAAAAAACACGAGCCAGAAAAGCACGGCTGGCCTGTTTGACACAAGCCGACCGTTTGACGCGGGAGCGATAGACGTAGCGGTTGCCCTGCTCTTCAAAGGTGAGCACCTCTTTTTTAACGAGGCGGTGCAGCATGGTTTTGATGGTCTGGGGTGCCCAGTCGGCCTGGTCGGAAAGACGAGACACAATCTCCTGGGCGGCGAGCGGCTGGCCATCCCAGATGATATTCATCACTTGCCATTCGGCGTCGGAAATGGAAACCTGTTTCATTTTGAGTTCTCCTCCTTGAATGTTTACAGATGTAATTAACTACAATTGTAAACGGAGTCAAGAGGAGAGTGTACATTCCGTGTGATCGTGACGTTTTTTGAGTATTCAACTATGGATACATCTCTCTGGAAAGAAGTCAGACCAGACCAGAACGATGGGTTATCCTCACCGGAAGTGTGAATAACCGGTGAAACTGGTATAAAATCGGAGTTTCTTAAAGGTTCCCGCTTGTGACAGATGGCAGAATGCATTAAAAGAGGTCGTGGATTTGTAAAGAACTGAGGGATAGTACGCCTTCAATTCAAAATGTTGATCCCCTCAACATCCCACCTGAGTATCCTGCAACGCGCTCCCTGAGATGGTCCTGCGTATCGTCGAAAGGTTCTGTTTGAATCTGAACAGTAAATAGTGTCTTATCAGACCTTAAATGGCACGTTGGCCGAAATGGTCCGCACGCTTATTGGCGTGCTCGCCTGACATTGACCACCTGCGAATACAGGATTGATGGACCAATAGTTTGTGTTGCTGAATCTTGAGTTTTTTGGATTTGCGAGACAGCAAGCCTGAGATTCAAGTCTGCTTTTGCACTCGAGCGGTCAGTTTCCAGTGCGCCCCGTTTCCGTGTTGGCACGGAGAGTCTGCTGGCGAAGGGTTCGCCTTCCAGGCTGACTGTGCAGACCAACCTTGAGAATGTTATTGGAGTTTTGATGTTAGCGTTTTTCTCGAAGCATACCGCTTCCGTCAAGGATGATGTATTGTCAGGTTTAACCGTCGCTCTGGCGCTGGTGCCGGAAGCGGTTGCCTTTGCGTTTGTCGCAGGAGTTCCTCCGACCGTCGGTCTGTATTCCGCATTCTTTATTGGATTCGTGAGTGCATTAGCCGGTGGCCGCCCCGGTATGATTTCCGGAGCCACTGGTGCGATGGCTGTTGTCATCGTCTCCCTGGTCGCCATGCATGGCATTCAATATCTGTTTCCCGCCGTCATTTTGTGTGGTCTGCTACAGGTAACCGTGGGCGTGCTGCGACTCGGTAAACTGATCCGGCTGGTCCCCCACTCCGTGATGCTGGGATTTGTGAATGGACTGGCGATTGTGATTGGCCTGGCGCAGATTGGAAGTTTCAAAACACTGGGCGCTGATGGCAGCATGACATTTCTGTCGGGTGTCCCCATGATGATTATGATCGCACTGGTTGCGCTGACGATGGCAGTGATTGTCCTGCTTCCCAAACTGACCAAAGCGGTTCCCAGTTCGCTGGCCGCGATTATTATGGTCTCTGTCATCGCCGTCGGGATCAATAAACTCGCTCCCGAGAGCTGGATTCCTGGCGGACAGAACAACGTCGTCCAGACCGTGGATGACCTGATGATGAATAATCTGAAAGCGAAGGCGGTTACTGAAGCAAAGCAGGAAGCGATTGCAACTGCTGAAACAGACGCGACAGAACAGCCTGCTGACGCCGCAATTTTAAATGAAACACAGATTGCGACAGCAGTCGCTTCCGTGCAGCCCACCAAAGAGCCTTTACCAATGTTATTCTTCATGGACTCGCGGTATGTACTGGCGCCGTTTTCCTGGGAAACGTTGATGATCATCTTTCCGTTCTCTCTGATCCTGGCCGGGGTCGGGTTGATTGAATCGCTGATGACGCTGACTTTGATTGACGAAATCACCGAGACCCGCGGAAGCGGAAACCGGGAATGCATCGGTCAGGGCGCCGCGAATATTGTCTGTGGACTGTTTGGTGGCATGGGTGGCTGTGCGATGATTGGCCAGTCTTTGATTAACGTCAATTCCGGCGGACGCGGGCGTCTTTCCGGTGTGGTTGGAGCCGTAGGTTTGTTGATGTTCGTTGTGCTGCTCAAACCAGTCATCTCCATGGTGCCGATGGCGGCGCTGGTCGGGGTGATGTTTATGGTGGTGATCGGGACCTTTGAATGGAGTACGCTGCACACCTGGAACAAGGTTCCTAAGAGCGATGTGCTGGTAATGGTACTGGTGGCCGGTTATACGGTGCTGTTCCACAACCTGGCCGTCGCCGTTTTACTGGGAATTATCGTGCAGGCATTGATCTTTGCCTGGCATCATGCGACACACATGATGGCTGACATTCACTTCGAAGACGACAACAAGAAAGTGTACCAGTTGCACGGCCCACTGTTCTTCGCCTCGGTCAGCAGTTTTCGAGAACTGCTGGATCCGGCGAATGATCCTCCGATCGTTGCCATCGATTTTTACTTCTCGCGCGTTTACGATCAGTCGGCAATTGAAGCGATCAATAAGATCGCAGAACGCTATCGCCAGGAAGGCAAATGCCTGCATCTGCGAAATCTGAACGCGGACTGCAAGCGTATGATCGAACGTGCCGGGGATCTGGCAGAAGTGGAAATTTCTGAAGACCGACACTATCACATCACCAAGATGATCTGATTTGTATTCAACCTGAGACAACCAACGCCCGGAGGGTCAGCCTTTCGGGCGTTTTTTTCTGGCGGCGGTCAACCAGCGATCCAGCTGATTGGCAAACGCCTGACGATCTTTGGCGTTGAAGTTGGCGGGGCCTCCTGTGATTTGCCCTTCTCCCCGCAGATCGTCCATCAGATCACGGACAGCGAGACGTTGACCTATGTTTTCCGCAGTGTAAAGCGCGCCGCGCGGGTTGAGGGCCTGTCCGCCTTTCTCCACCACTTGCGCTGCCAGCGGGATATCTGCGGTCACCACAAGATCTCCCTCTTCAGTCAGCTCAACGATGCGCTGATCGGCAACATTTAATCCTGCAGGAACCAGCAGACTGTCGATGAACTCGGAACGCGGAGTGCGCATCGGCTGATTGGCCACCAGCGTGACTTTAATCTGAGTTCGCTTCGCTGCGCGAAACAGCAGATCTTTGATTTCCGCCGGACAGGCATCTGCATCTACCCAGACTTGCATCTGGCAACTCCCTTTATCTTAAGTGACTGGCTGCATTCTTCAGTTGTAGAACCGCTGATTTCTCTATTACGGGCTGGATGACTTGTTAAGCAATTCAAGTTCTCGGATCGCCCGCCCATGATTCGGATTGAGTTTGAGGCACTTCTGATAAGCTGCTATTGCCGCTGCCTCATCACCAAGCAGACGCTTGATTTCTGCCTTATAGAACCATGCCTGGGGATCCTGAGGATTCAGTTCAAGCGAGCGTTCAACGGCTTCCCCAGCGGACTTCAACCGATTATTCCGGAAATTAATCATGGCTAACAGCAGCACCTTTTTCGCCTGATGGTAATCGCGTTTCTCCGGATTATTTTGGTATCCATAATACTCTGCCAGAGTCTGATGCACTTCGATGGTAGGCGTCATCTCCAGCATCTTCTCCAATAAAGGGACTGCTTGCTCCATATCTCCTGCAAGCATGTACGCTCCTGCCTCAAACTGCATTGTCTCTGCATTCACAACACCGTTCGCTTTTAACTTCTGAATCAACTGCAGTATCAGTTGCGGATTTTTTCGCTGGTACTCTACTTCCAGCATGCTGATCAGTGTCGCTTGATACTGGGGAAGGCGTGCGTTCAATAACTTCAGTAGTTCGTCCAGTTTTTGTGCGACGTGATCCATGTCATTGCGCCCCAGCAGTTGATTAAAGGCCTCGACTTCTTTTTGAATGCCATGGCGTTTACTGTAGGGCCTCAGAAGTGCCGTATTAAAATGCAGTTCCACCAGAGCCAACGCGTGCTCCACCTTATCCCTGGCCTGCTTTGCCTCTGCCAGACGTCCCAGAGATTCAAAAGCCTGCGCCTGTAACTGGTTGAAGATTAGTGAATTGGGAGTTGCTGCCAGGTTCCGTTCAATATAAGGCAAAGCTTCCTCCACTCGCCCCGATCGAACCAGTAATTTCGCCAGCTGATAATCTGCTGGCTGAAACCCTTTATTCAGACGAAATATTTCCTCTGCTTTCTCCGCATTTTCTTCACGAAGATAGTTCCGCCCCATTGCATACAGATAGTGTCGGCGACTTGTAAACGGTTCGTCTGCAGTACCGCTGAATGTTTCCAGTTTTTCATATTCGCGCGTACTGGCCTGCATTCGCCCCGTCCTGTCCAGGCAAAAGGCATAACTGGCCTGCGCTAACACATCATGGGGATCCATCTGTCTTGCCTGCTGAAAACAGTTTTCTGCATAGCTGTAAAAACCCTGTCCCAGGAAGGCCTGCCCCAGGCGGACCCATTCCTTACTGGAACCAGTTTCCGCCTGTCTGGCAAGCTCCTGAAAATCCGTCATCAGCCTCGAATCGATATTTTCAGCAGCAGGCAGCACCGGCAGGGGACGAGCCATGCGATCTGCGATGAGATAGCCGCAATATCCCAGTTCCACAGCCAGCAGTACCATAAGGAGGCGAATGAATAGAATCATGGTTTGTCCTCCTTAAGATTCAACCAGGCGTTGATTCGACCAATCCTCTGATATGGTTTCCGCAAATTCAATCCCCCTGCCGCCAGGTCATCACGGTTATCACCGTCGAGATCCCCGACTGCGACAGTGACGAGATGAATGGGATTATTGTCGATCTGCCAGGTTTTAAAATTCTGTGTTCCATCGTTTTCCAGCCAGACAATACTGGCCGTTTTCGGGTCATACCAGTCGTTGGTCATGCTTACCAGCACCACATCCAGATCGCCATCACCATCGATATCGCCTGTATCTGCTGCGTAAGTCCCCCCCAGATCTGAGATCCGATGCGGTTCAAACTCCCAGTTACCTTTATTCTCGAACCACAGACAGCCGTGATATGGCTGCGGGTAGGCGTCGAGATCTTCCAGGTTGTCTCCTGCGGGAAGAATCAGGTCTTCGTCCCCATCCTGATCGAGATCAGCGTGGATCAGGCCTGCCCCTCCCAGATCGAGATTGATGGTGAACCAGAGTCGTCTTTTCTTGAACTCACCATTTCCGAGGTTTTCAAACCCCCACAGTTCTTCTTCATCCTGTGTCACAATTGCTGCGATATCCAGATCGCCATCCCCATCATAATCGGCGACAGGCACATGAATGGTTCCGGGAGCATTTAAGAGTTCATGATCGCGGAACTGCAGTCCCCCCCGGTTCTCCAGCCACAATACGGAACCACGGTTGTAGCCGAACACGGCAACAGCCAGATCCAGATCGCCATCGCCGTCGAAATCCCCGGGCTGTACATCAGCCACACGTCGGACATCATTCAGAATCACGTGCTTTTTATAACCATCTCCCACACGCTCATAGAGTTCCACGCGCCCGATCACGCGATCGTCGGGCATGAGATTACCGAGAATCGAAACGATGATATCCAGATCGCCATCGGCATCAATGTCGACGGCGGTCGCATGGGCAGGTGCCGCTAACCCGGTGAGCAGAACTTTTTCCTGCCAAGAGGCTGGCCCCTCTTTTTGAAATAGTGAAACAATGCTTCGCCCGGAATCGCAGGCTAATATTTCATTCTGCCCGTCACCATCAAAATCCAGAATCTGCACATTCGTAATCAGCGGTAAACCCACTGGCTCGGCACCGACGGTTGCCCGCTTAAATTTCACAGGAGAAGCAGGATATGCTGTTCCTCCTGAGAAGATCTCCGCAGGTTGGCCCAGAGAAGGTAACTTTGGCAGAACCAGCCACATGATGATCGGAATGGAGATGATCAGGACGAGCAGGATGAGCGCGCGATTTTTCAGTGACATAAAATCCCATCATTGTCTGCAGTGAACGAACCCGGAGTCGATTACACAAAAACAGAGATACCATGATGTTCCAATCATATAAACCAGACAAAGGCATCGCCATTCACATACTACGCCAAAAATGGCGTGAACAAGAGAAAAAACAGAGGAATTGAAGGCAACCGTTTACCGCAGTCCTAGAATTCGGATTCGATGACAGACGTGAGTACAATTCTCTTTTCCCGATAGGCCCCCTGCTGGACTGGAGCGCACAGAAATCGTCCCGCGCAGCAAAAAAGGCAGATCAGCTGAAACGTCTGCCGACCTGCCTCTATCGCGGTGTAAACCTGACCAGAGATTGCAGATCTGATTTACTTTAGTGCCCGCTGCTTTACACAACCATTTTTTCTGCTAGTGGCATGCTGCTGTTAATTGTGTCCTTTACTGAATCCGGTTCCCCAGTGACCATAATGAATTCCGGAGAAATCATGGTGGCTGTGAGTATGGGAACGAGTTCCCATATATTGATTTCCATTGTAATCGCTGCCCGAATTGGTCCGGGTAGAGCCACTGACGTTTAGCGAACTCATGCTTTGTTCCAAATTGTCGAATGTCATCGGGTCAAAGGGTTTCCAGGACCCATTGTGGTCGACCAGCCATTGCCCCTGTCTGGTCAGAAACCACCAGCGTCCATTGTGGTAGCGATACTGTGCGCGGGTTGCGTCATCAATATTCAGATGCGCTGTCCCTGCACGTACAACAGGATCCATCTGGATGACTGCCTGATCGGGTAACATCCTGCTGGCGGCACCTGCATGTGCACCAGGAGTGCCTGCCTGTTCTTGTGCTGATAAAAAGAGGGGGCTGAACCCCAAAACTGCTCCAACGGTCAATACTTTTAAACAGAGCGAATTCATGTGACACCTTCCTTTCATATAAGGTCTTGTATGATCATTCCTGACCGCGATGATTATCTTAAGAAGCAAACGTCATACCGGCTTTGAACAGCGAGGTAAATTTACCTGGATCTGACACAGGAAATTAACCTGTCGCCACAGGCAGGAACTTTTTTGATGAACTTCAACCTGGCGGAAATGATGAAAACAGAATCGGTTACATCACATTCAACGCGAGGGGATATTTCTGTTCCCAGGAGCAACGTGTTTAACGCCGCTCTCTTCCATTACGATTTGAGTCTGCAGGAATTTGCTCATACCTGCAAATCCCTGCCTGGACAGCAGGGAGATTGAGAACTGAAAGCCTCTGCCATTCATCAGACCTGATTTGGTTTTTCACATTGAGACGTTTAAGGACTGTCCTGTATTTGCGGTACCAGAAAATCATGCAGCTTTTCAAGCTGGTCGGTATTGATATGATCGACTCGCGCATCAACGAGTTCCTTCCAGAGTTCTTCAGATTCGGGTGTCGCCCAGAATCGTACGCGCCGCCCTGCCGCATGTGCCTGCCTGACAATCTCCCTGAGTTTTTTGCGCTCTGCCTCAGTCATCTTTCCCTTGCCACGATATTGAAAATGTGATGTCCAGCGGTCGCTGATCAGTGGCATCAGTTGTGACGGCTTATCGGAATCCAGATCACTCAGACGACCATCAATCCCTGCATAACGCGGGTTATCAGCTTGGATCATTTCGATGGGCCGATCTCCCGAGATCACGACCTGCACCGGGTGACGAACTGTTTTCCCATCCTGGCAGGAAGTGAGGAGTTCCTCATATTCCCGCAGTTGATTCCGCAAAACCTGATAAACGGCTTCTCCATCGGTTTTGATATCAATCAGTAGAGTGAACGGCGGAAACTTTTCATTTGACTTCTGTTTGTTGTCCTGAAAATAGTTCTTCAGCGGGTTGAGATATAACTTGCGAAGCGTACGATCCATAGATAACTCGTCCCGGCTGTGACCAACGAGCAGTTCCCCATCAACCAGAAAGATATCTGCTTCCACAGACCAGAAATCATTATCCAACGCATCCTGCAGCGGGCGTTTCTGTCTGTAATCGTTATGGGCATGGGCCTGAAAGAGCGGTGTCTGATGCAGCGACTGTGCCAGACCATTCGAATTGCAGCAGACCAGAGCCAGTAGTAAGACAGAGAAGAACTTCAAGCGAAACATTCACCGGACCTTTAATCAAAACAGGAACTGCATCCCAGCTGCTGGTCGCTCGATAACAGACTCTGTAAATACGACAAGCCTGCGACCATTCCGTAATGCCCCAGATCTCCCGGCACACACATTATTAAATCCAGGTCACAGGCTAAGAGTTCATGTAGTGATTATCCAGTCAATCCCACCGGATTCATCAATTATTAATAAGCAACGGGATCCTGCTACTCAGTGCAGTCTGAATGAGAGATGTGATTTACTGAAGCAACAAGTACATTGCATCGAGTTTTTACACAGACTAAAACAGCAGCAGTCAGATACTGAAACTTCATCATGAGTTGGGTGGTTCAGGTGGTGTGATGGTACGCATAGGAAGAACCCGATCATGCAAAAACTCCATTTCGATTCTGATGTAATCCTGAGTTCTCTGGAGAGCATATTCTTCCATTGAAATCAATTCTCCCGTTTCAGTTGCATGGGGATTCTGGGACTCCCAGTCTGTGTTGGCTGGTACCAGGCCAATTCGATTGACAGGCGGATGGCCAAATGCTCCGGCTTCAGCAAGAGCATTTGGATCTCCGCTCAGCTTATCGCGAACAATATGCAGAACGAATTCCTGACGTTGCCGGTGTTTTACAAGAGAGCAGAGCGTCCAGAGTGACCAGGGAGAAATCGGGAGCGGATTTGAAAGGCATTCTGTGATGAACGTCTCTCTATCATCCGACTTCAAACAAGCAGCGAGCCGAGAAAGAATCTCCTGGTAAAGCATTGCTTGATTCCTTAGGACGGAACCTGAAATCAAAAAAGCCCCCTTGATTGTACCCAGGTACATTCGAGGGGGCCATTTGACGTAAGTCTAGTACACCCCGCAGGGTTCGAACCTGCAACCTTCGGTTTCGTAAACCGATGCTCTATCCAATTGAGCTAGGGGTGCCTGTCCCGGATGGGAAAGCGTATTTTAGCGAGGGGGTTCTCCCTTTTAAAGTCTTTCGCAAGCTGGATTTGAATCTTTTTACCAGCTCCTGACCAGAATTCCGCTTCTCAATCTGTCGAAAACAGTGATTATGACGCTTAGAGACGCACTTTCATCAACGGTTCCTGATCTTTCCAGGTACTGCCATATTCGACAACGAAATCTGAACTTTGGTTCCCTCCGCCTGTAAAAAAGGCCCTGTTTGTGAAAACAGAGCCTGGAAGACCGCAAATCATGCGATCTTTTCTCAAGATTCCTCACCTTGAGGGATCACCCGGATTTAGAACGCGTCACTTTTAACTATAGCGTCTCCCGATCTATGATACTCGATCCAAATGACCCTGGAGACGCTACATAAAAACGGGGCACAGTCTAGTGATGACCATGGTGTCCATGATGACCACCACGATGTCCGCCATGTCCACGGTATCCGCTGCGATAACCGCTTCGATATCCGCCATAGTAGCCGCCGCGTCCATAATTATATCTGGACCCACCGCTGTAAATTCCGATCCCGAAGGAAGGACTACTGTAGTAGAATCCTCCAGAACCATAGGAGGGATAAGAATAACCGCGACTGTAACCGTAACCGCCGTATCCGCTCCCGTATCCGTAGCCTGAATAGCAGCCATGGCCGGCGTTTGCCTGTTGGGTTGGCATGACTAACAGAGCCCCGCCCAGAACCAGCCCCATACAGACTGCCAACTTGAGACCTTTTCGCTTTTTGTTTGGAGTTGATCGAGCCTGGTCAACCGTATCTGATGTGTTTCGCATTGTTTCGCTCCTTGGAAAAATGAACCATAAATGAGTGCAGCAGATATTTACTAAGCGTCCTCGCTGATTCTCTGTCACTCGAATGCAGTACGGTTGAGATTCCATCATTCATCATCTGTTTCTCCGTCTGCCGTAACTAAAACAATCGCTATAAGCGTGCCAGAATCGGTTCTTTGTACTTAAACAACTTAACCTCTTGATTTTAAAAGAGTTAACCGGCCAGCTGTTTTTTGTACTCTTGGCAGGTCTTTGAAAACTGTCTCATATTCGCGCCAGTTGAAATCAATCTGACGTCAGTAAATCACAGGTTTCTGGCAGAATCTGCCGCTGGGAAATCAAAAAAAACAAGTCCCTCACTCAAATGGTCGGGCCGAACCATAAGAATAAGAGACTTGTGAAAAAATGCCTGCGTGAACCTGCTGAGAGGAACCGGCCCGACAAGATCAGCTAATACCTGATCGTGGCGGATCTATTAAAAAACATGGATCAGAATCCATAGTAGAAACCAAACCCGGGTGAATAGTACCCACCCCTGTAGCCGCGGTAGTAGTTGTTGTAACCACGTCTGTAACCCCGGTTATATCTGCGGTTATAGTGTCGATAGTTATTTCGGTATCTGTTGTAACTGTGTCTGTAATTTCGCCGTGCGCGGTTATAATCACGCTCGAAATGGCGATAGTGATTTCGCGCCCGTTTCCAGGCAGGTGGTCTGGCTTCTGAAATTTCAATGGCGCCTATAAATAAGACACTACATGCCAGCGTGGCAATAGTCAGTGCACGTTTCATGGTCTTGTCTCCTTGATAAGAACCTGTTACCAGATTCATCCCCGATTGAACCAATCCAGTAACTGACGATATTTCAATTTTCGTTTCTTACTTCAGATAAGATGCAACAGGTGTGCCAATCGTAGGGAATTTGAGTTTAAAGAACTTAAACCGCATGCATCTGCAGAGTTTAGAGTATTAATTAGTTTGATCTGCAAATTGATGCAGACTGGATCTGTGGTAAAAACGAAAAAAGTGTGGTCGAAAAGAGAACAACAAAGTCGTTCAACGACCACACTTTTTAAATCTGAACATTCAGATCATCAGTGTCTATTTATTCGTTTGGCTCTAAGCAACCGGATTGGTTAATACGCCTATCTGATCAATCTCTGCTTTCATGATATCACCATTTTTGAGGAACTTGTTTTTCGAGGCACCGACGCCACTGGGAGTTCCTGTCGAAATCACGTCGCCGGGTTCGAGTTGTACAAAGCTGGAAATGAATTCGACGATTGCTGCCACCGGAAAGATCATCTCTGCAGTGGAAGCATCCTGTTCCACGTTCCCGTTGACCGACAGTTTCATCTTCAGAGTTTGCGGGTCCGGAATATCATCCGCAGGTGTGACACAGGGGCCCATCGGACAGAACGTATCGTGCCATTTTCCATGCTGCCAGTCGAAGAAGGTATCTTTCTCACGCAAAGTTCGTCCGGGATTGGGCCGAAATTTTCGATCAGAGATATCATTAATGACGGTATAGCCGGCGACATAGTCCAGCGCTTCCGCTTCAGAGACTCCTTTGCAGGATTTACCGATCACGATTCCGAGTTCGAGTTCCCAGTCAATGTAATCCGGAGAGACTTCAGGAATTTTGACCGGCTGCCCTGGATGAGTGAGTGTTGTCAAAGGGGGTTTCATAAAAACATAAGGGAAGGTTTTCTGTCGTTCTTCGGCTTTGCCTCCTCCTTCTTCGATATGCTTGGAATAATTGCCGGCCAGCAGTAACAGCTTGGACGGTTCCGGAACAGGAACCAGCAACTGGACCTCATCGGTCTGGATCGAAAGCGGAAACAGTTCTTCGTCCATGGACTGCTTGAGCTGGGTCTCGACGGCCCGAATCAATTCCCTTTGTGCGCCGCCAGGAAGAAACGGCAGCAGCCCCTCTGATTCATCCAGAAGAACTCCCGCCAGTTCCGCGGCTGCACTGAAGGGGATTATGGTATCTTCCGAGTAGAAACCACAGGCAATTTGATTTTCAGATTGATAGCGACAAAGTCTCATACTGTCAGGGCTCCTGTCTGGTGAGATCAAGTGGGAGGCATCTTCCGGTTCCGCGAATTTCGCTTCGCCTGATGTCATCTGGTTAGGCACGCGTCTCCTATCCTACCGGAAAGCAGGTGACAGACCAATTCTCAGCAGCAGTTATGAGAGCTGCTTTTGGAATCTCTTTAAACTGAAGCCGATAATCGCAATGCAGCAAAGACTGAGCCCCAATACATAAGGCAGCAGGTCCGTCAGATTCGCCCCCCGCAATACGATTCCCCTGAGAATCTCGAGGAAGTAAGTCACTGGGATAATAAAAGTCACCAGGTAAATGGGAAGCGGCATCTGGGAGCGGGGGAACATGAATCCTGAGAGCAGAACAGAAGGAAGCATAATCAGAAAGGCAAACTGAATGGCCTGCAGTTGAGTTCGAGCAATTGTGGAGACCAGCATGCCCAGACCCAGGCCGCAGACCAGGAATAACAACGACAACAGCAGTAATTCCCAGAGATTACCGTGAATTGGGACACCAAAGAAATAGACCATCAGCGTGAGGACGATCAACGTTTCGACGAAACCGATCAATGCATAAGGCGCCAGCTTTCCCAATAACAGACCGGATTTACTGACGGGAGTGACAAACAGTTGCTCGAGTGTTCCCAGTTCCCGCTCCCGGACAATTGCGAACGAAGTCAGGAATAGAGTCACCAGTTGTAAAATAATTCCCACCAGGCCGGGAACAAAGAAATACGAGCTGTCCAGATCCGGGTTATAAAGTAACCGCGGCCTGATTTCGACAGGCAGCGCCGGCTGGCCGTCAGCATCGCGGGCAGGAACAACGTTCAGATTTTCTGCAAAGCTCCTGGTCATGCTTGTGGAGAGATTGAATCCCAGCAGATTGGAGGCGTTCAGGGCCGTCGTCGCCACCTGGGAATCGCTGCCATCAATCAGCACCTGTACCGAGACCTGCTCCCCTTTTAACAGACGGTCAGAGTAATCGGGGGGAATTGTCACACCCACCTTGGCGCGTCCCGATTCGAATGCGTTGCGAAAATCTTCATGGTTATATACATGTTCGACAATCCGAAACGTGCGCGTATTGGCAAAGCCATCCTGCAGTTCGCGGGAACTCGCGCGGCCATCCAGATTAAAAATGACCGTCGGGATATTCTCAATCTCGGTATCAATGGCAAATCCAAAAATGAGAGTCTGCAGAACGGGCACGGCGAATACAAACAGCAACGTCGATGGTTCGCGGCGGACATGAGAAAATTCCTTGACGAGAATCGCCCAGAACCCGGCCAGGATCCCCGGAGTCACCTGCGCTGCTGCAGGCCGCTTCACAGATTGTGTCTGTGCTGGCAGAGCTACCTGCTCCCGGTGATCCAGTGGTTCCCCCTCCGAGCGTTGCTGACTCGCTGTCACAGTGGTGGGAACAGCGGCACCCTGGTGATTCAGTTCTTCTGCCCGGCTCAAGGTAACAAACACATCTTCCAGTGAAGGCGTGATGTGCCTGACCTGCACGGTCCCGAATTCGTGGGGCACCTGCCTGATAAAATCATTTTCAGACAGACTCTGATCTGCGAGCACATGAATCGTCTGACCGAACAGAGTCGCATCCCTCACCCCGGGCATCTCACGAAAAGTAGTCAGCAGTGTGGCAGGATTCGCTGTTTCAATTTCCCAGCGGGCTGTTCCTTCCGGGGTAACCGTTGGTAATTGTTTGAGCTCATTCGGTTTGCCGCAGACGATCAGATGCGAGTTATAGATATACCCCACATCGCTGCAGCGTTCTGCTTCATCCATATAGTGAGTGGTGACAAACAGGGTCACCCCCTGCCCGGCCAGTTGAAACAGCAGATCCCAGAGATCGCGACGGGCCACCGGGTCGATCCCTGCCGTCGGTTCATCCAGAAACACGACCTGTGGTTCGTGAATGAGTGCACACCCCAGAGCCAGACGCTGCTTCCAGCCTCCCGACAGATTCCCGGCCAGCTGATCCAGTCGATCCTGCAGTGATGTGAGTTCGATAATTTCCTGAAAGCGCTGCTCCAGTTTTTCAGGACTGAGCCCGTAGATGCGCCCATAAAATTCAATATTTTCCCGTACGCTCAGGTCCGCATACAGACTGAAACTCTGTGACATATAGCCAATATGCCGCTTGATCATTTCTGCGTCATCAACAATATCATATCCCAGAACCTGTGCAGATCCTCCCGTTGGTTCAAGTACGCCACACAACATACGGATAATCGTCGATTTCCCGCTGCCGTTGGGGCCCAGCAAGCCGAAGATGGCACCGCGCTGAACTGTAAAGCTGACCTGATCAACGGCTTTTAAAGAACCGAACTCTCGCGACAGCTGATCGACCTTAATGACTGTTGTCATGATAATTAATCCTTCCCATGCAGCCAGACATCGGCGGCCATACCGGGACGGAGCAGTTTGTCTTTATCTGTGATACGGACTTTGATGCGGAAGACCTGCTTGGAACGTTCTTCGGGAGTCTGCACATTGCGGGGCACAAACTCCGCCTGGCGGGAAACAAAACTGACGCGGCCTTTGAAGGTTTTATCGGGATAGCTGTCGATCGTGACTTCGACTTCCTGGTCGACTTGAATATCCAGATGATTTTCCGGCACGTAACAGCGAACCCACAGTGCATTCCAGTCCAGAATCGAAACCACGGGAACATTGCTGCCCACCAGGTCACCGGGTTGCAGGGTGACCGCTTCAATGGTTCCATCCAGCGGAGCAACAATTTTCAGTTCTTTGATCTGATCTTCTATCGTCTGCAGAAAGGCTTCCGCTTTTCTGACACTGGCGGCCGCCTGTTCAATGTCTTCCTTGCGACTTCCGTTTCTCAACAACTGCAATGCTGCTTCCGCCTGCTTTAACTGTGCCCGGGCTTCATCGATCTCTTCCTTTCTGGTCCCCTCTTTCAGTACATCCAGAGATTTTTGTTTGACCTCTTTTCTTGATGCAGCGACCTGCAATTCCGTATTGGCGGTATCCAGTTCATCCGTTGAAGCCGATTTCTGGCCAAAGAGTGTTTCCACCCGCATCTGCTTGGCTTTTGCCAGGCGATATTCCGCATCTGCCAGATGAAGTTCTGCGACAGCCGAGTCAATTTCCTGCTGTCGGGGTCCATTGATCAGCAGTGTCAGACGCGCCTTGAGCTGATCGACTTTCGCAGCAGCTTCGTCAATTTCTTCCGTTCGGAAGCCGGCCACCAGTTCTGCATGCTGCGCTTTGACTTCAGCCAGTCCGGCGATTGCCTCGGCTCGTCGTTCGAGTAAATCATAAGGTTCGAGTTCGATCAGCAGATCGCCTTGGGAGACGGACTGCCCTTCTTCAATCAGCACCTGTTTCACACGTCCGCCGACGCGCGACCCGGGTCTGATATCATCGGCTTCGATAAAGCCGGAAACCCGTAGTGGGACATGACGATTCTGGCTGAACACCAGTGACACGATCAGCACCACACCGACAACTAACAATCCTGCTATTTTCTTCAAGTGGGTTACCTCATGTTACTCAAGCAAATTCTCTCAGGATACATAAACACATTTGGATATTCCCGTTGGCACGTGATCAGAGTGCATCTTACTCGAAACTGCGGGTCGACAGTAGCAATCACCCCTGCTCGTCAGGCAAGCTGCTGGAAAAGAGGCCTGGAATCGCAGTACGTTAAGTGCCCCGCCAAACTGTCACCACTCAACGACTGTTCTCAGATTCAGGGTGTTCCCGTTATCTGCTGAATCAGATTGCACAAGAATCGGGCATCTTCTCAGCCTGTCTGCGGGAGTTTGATGATTCAAAAAATAATATACCGTGAATAAGGGTTAGTTCGAATAGCTTTATCTTGTTAATGCGTCACAAGATAAGCGCATTTTATCAGGCGTCACGAATTCCGCAGAACCGGTTTGGCACATGATTCGCTTTTCAGTAATTCACAATAATCATCAAACAGAAACATTCTCTTAAACAAGTGCCCTTATAACTCCGGGCGTTCAAAGAAATGTGCTCGAAACTGTTTGATGAGCATATTGCCCACCTTTTTTAAAAGGAGAGATGGTGTCCCACTTACCATCTAGAAGAAGAGGAATGAGAAGAGGATTTACACTAATCGAATTAATGGTGGCGATTGCAACAATTGCCGTTCTGATTGCACTACTCTTACCAGAGATCCAGAAGGCCAAAGATGCCTCACTGAAATCAAGCCAGAAAGATGGCCCCTACTGGGTTTACCGTGAATACGAATACGCGGGTGGCCCTGTGATTTCCGAAATTTCCGGAACATATAAGCATTCGCTTCAGGAAATTCTGGACATGTATGCGATCAATCTGAAAAAACAGCAGAAACAGAATGAGCTGGAACTGGAGCAGATTGTTCAACTGGAACAGATGACAGACGAAGATGCCGTCGCCATCGCCCTGAAACCTGTTGAAACCAAAACACAACGGGTCCCCAGTTGGCACAAACGCCATACCGATCTGGGGGTTCAGGAGATCTCCAGAAAAGAGAAAATTGCGAAAACCAAACGGGCTTTGAAGAACTTTAAATTTGATCTGAGCCAGAATACAGCTTCCCTGGTCGCACGACGAAACCTGGTAGAAGCGATCGAAGAGTTAAAGCACGATTTAAAACAACTGGAATCGCAAGACTGATCCGGGCTTTGCCCCGCTGACTACATTTAAAATGACTCTCCAGCAAAACAGGTGGAGCTTGATACGGTTATCAGGTTTCACCTGTTTTTTTCTTTCCCGGTTTTCCAATTTCATACTTTTTCAACTGTTTTTGTAGATATTTCAAACTTTTAAAAAGCGATCTTTTTTGGTGATGTTGCTCTTGGCAGAAAAAAGAAGACGCATTATAAATCCGCCTCTGTCGACTTCTGAATGAGTAAAACTCTCTCACTTCACATTACTCATTCTCAGGCACGACAGGATATGCAGTCGCATATCATATCTCAAAAAACCTACCATCCCATTCAAAACCGATTTTTATGCCATTCATCTTTCCTTGAATCAGTGTGGCTTTTCAAGGGTGTGTGAATTTTCAGGAATTGACTGATGCCTTCGCAGCAGTTCAGCTCTCTGAAATCGCGCTCCCGGAAAACGTGATTCTATTCAGAGATCGATAAAGGAGCACTCAAGATGCCCATCCTTGTACGGGTATGCCTGCTTACCGCAGTTAGTTTGTTTACGATTTCACAGTCAGCCTGTCAGCGTGGACCGAACGCCCAGTTGCGTCAGAGTATGTACCGCTCCCAGCAACTCTATGACCAGAATTCGGAACTTGCCATGCAGCGTGATCAGTTCCAGCAGTCTGCCAACGCTCTGCAGCACGAGCGGGATCAGTTGGCGATGCGGGCCCAGTCGCTGGAATCCAATCTGAATATCGCCAACAAACGGCTCGACAACCTGAATGCGGAACGTTCCGAAATGCAGCAGCGGTATGTCAGCCTGATGAAAAAAGCCAAAGGACAACCCAGCCCCCTGGATGGCGAAGCCACGCGACGTTTTCAGGAACTGGCTGACAAGTACCCCGATTTCGAATTCGATCCGATTACGGGCGTCAGTAAATTTCACTCTGACATCCTGTTCTCTTCAGGCAGTGATAACCTGAAGCCAGCAGCTCAGGAAATTTTGAACCAGTTTGCTGCCATTATGAATGATGGAAACGCCAAGCGATTAAATGTCCTGGTTGTCGGACACACAGACGATAAACCAATTTCGAAAGCCAGCACTCAGCGTCAGCACCGCACCAACTGGCACCTGTCGACCAACCGGGCCAACTCGGTTGTGCTCACACTCTCCAAATTCGGTGTGAAGCAGGAACGAATGGGAGCCGCCGGCTACAGTATGTTCCAGCCAGTTGTACCCAACCAGAACGATTCGGCACGACAGAAGAACCGTCGCGTAGAAATCTTTGTGCTCGCTCCTGATGCCGTGGTCGCCGGCTGGGATCCCAATCCCACGCTGTTAAATTAAATATTACATCAGCCAGTAATTTAAAAAACAGACTCGTTTCACCGAGTCTGTTTTTTTATCGTTGATGCGTTTTGAACCATCATTGCGTGGAATTGATCAGATCCCGAAATAAGTTTTGATGCCGCTCAGAACGCTGTCGACGGCAACCGAAGCCAGGATCAGTCCTCCAATCCGGCTGACGACACTCGCTCCTGCATCTCCGATCAGTTTCTGAATTCGCCCCGCCAGCAACAGGAACCCGAGAGTGATGAGGAGGACCGTCATCATTGTCAGTGTGGAGATCAACTGTTGTCCGATGTGAAAACGATGGTTATCAGTAATCAGTACGACAGCCATCATCGCGCCGGGAGAAGCGATCGAAGGAATTGCCAGAGGAAAAACGGCTTTATTCTGGTGTGCATTGATGTGTGTGGATTCTTCAATCTCCGCCTCCGGTTTGCTGTCACCAAAAATCATGGTTAAAGCAAACAGAAACAGAACGAGTCCCCCCGCAATCTGAAACGCGGCAAGGGGAATCTCAAGCAGATCCAGCATTATCTGTCCGCCAACGATGAACAGCAGCAGGACCAGGCCAGCCGTGATAATCGCCTGGTACGCGATTTTCCGCTGCACCATTCTGCTCGTGCCCGCGGTAACCGCGATGAATACCGGAATCGAACCAATCGGATCGATGACGGCCCAGAGATAAACAAAATCTCTGAATATATCGTCCCACTCCATGCTGTATCTCGTCTTTCCTTTGAAACTGGATTCTTAATCTTCCGGTTTGTATTCTGGATTCAACTCAGCAGGGATCGCCGCCTTGACCTGTTTCTGCCAGCGATGCAGTGCCTGTGACAGTTCCTGCGTTTTTTCGGGGTGACTGCCGGACAGTTCCTTTGATTCCCCGATGTCGAGCCGCGTATTGTAGAGTTCCTGATGTCCATCTTCAAAAAACTCCAGCAGCTTCCAGTCTCCCTGTCGAATCACCGAGACAGGTGTTGTGCGAAACCGCTGCTGCATGCCCCGGTATTTTTGCAGATAAGCGGGGAAGTGCCAGAACAGACTCCTTGATTCCAGTCGAGTTTGCGGATCTTTCAGCAGCGGAACCAGACTTTCACCGTCCAATAGCTCACTTTCCAGAACCGGTATGTTCGTCATTTCCAGAAAGGTCGGATAGAGATCGACATTAATCACTGCTTCGCCGGTTGTACTTCCAGGCTGTGTGACGCCGGGCCACTTGATCAGCAGCGGTACACGGATTCCTCCCTCATACAACATGCCCTTTGAACCACGTAACGGTAACATGCTGGTGGCAGGCCCATACCCGCCATTATCGGATGTAAAAACCACGATCGTATTCTGATCAAGCTGCTGTTCCCGCAGGGTTTGCAGCACGCGGCCAATACTCTGATCCATGCTGCGTATCATCGCTGCATAAGTGGCATGTTGATGCAGTTTTCCGGCTGGCTTCGACTGGAAGTAAGCGATGTCCTCTTTTTTTGCCTGCAAAGGCGTATGGACTGCATAGTGTGTCAGATACAGAAAGAAAGGGGAACCCTGGTTGTCTTTGATGAATTGACAGGCTGCCGTGGTCAGACGATCTGTCAGGAATTCCCCCTGCTCTCCATCACTCAGCTGCGGGTTCTGATATGGACTGAAATAGCCGCCTCGCGGACTGCCCGTCTGATTCCCGGCGATATTGACCTGAAAACCCTGCGAGAGAGGGGACTGACCCAGATGCCATTTACCCACGCTGGCACAACGATAACCCGCCTGTGAAAGTCGATCGGCAATGGTCGTAAACCGGTCATCTAACACCCTGTTATTCTCAGCGGGAATCAGCTTCCGATAACGGTCGTTTCCACGTGCCGGGTCCCCTACTGTGTAGACCCCATGCCGAGGCGTATAGAGACCTGACATCAGACAGGCGCGGCTGGGCGCACAATTGGGTGCTGCTGAATAAGCGGCGGTAAACTTCATCGATTCGTCCGCCAGGCGGTCAATATGAGGCGTTTCGAAAAAATCACTGCCCATAAAGCCCACATCCCGCCAGCCCAGATCGTCAATAAAAAACAAGACGATATTGGGCCGCTGATTCTCTACACTGGCTTGTGACAGCGTCGAAAGATGACAGCAGAACAGCAGAGCGACCACCAGAGTGCGAAGCATCGGAATTCCTTCCAGCATGAAAAGGAGTGGTTTTTCCTGAATGGTTTGTTTACGATCAATGTCTGCTGACTATTCTAAGCTACTGCTTGGTCCCTGTCATTGCTGCTGCTAGCCGAAGAAATCATTCCCGCCGACTGTGAGCTGCGACCGCTGTATAATTGAAAACCTGAAATCCCTGTGAGGAAGACTGTCGTGAAGAAAATCAAAGTAGGTCAGATTGGGGTCGGGCATCCCCACGCAGGTGGAAAAATGCAGGCGTTCCGTAAATCGGAAGAATATGAAGTCGTCGGCGTGGTCGAGCCCGATGAAAAGCTGCGGGCTTATGCCGCATCAACGGGTATCTACAAAGATCTGCCATTCCTGACACAGGAACAATTACTCAATATCGACGGACTGCAGGCAGTCGCCGTGGAGACACTGGTCCCTGATCTGTTGCCGACCGCGGAGACCTGTATAGCGGCTGGTAAACATATTCATCTGGATAAACCTGCAGGATTATCTCTGCCTCACTTCAAACGCATTCTGGATCAGGCGGCACAGAAGCATCTGCTGCTGCAGATGGGCTACATGTATCGTTACAATCCGGGCGTCGTTCTGCTGCGCGATCTGCTGCAGAAAGGCTGGCTTGGCGCGCCGTTCGAAGTGCACACCGTCATCAGCAAAAAAATGGATGCCGCCAGCCGCAAACAACTGGAACCACAACCGGGAGGCATGATGTTTGAGCTGGCGTGCCATGTCATTGACCTGGTTGTAGAGATTCTGGGCCGCCCCGATCAGGTCACTGCGTTCGCACAACATGCGTCCGACATTGATGACACGCTTCAGGATAACATGCTGGCGGTCTTCAGTTATCCGCGGGCACTGGCAACGGTCAAAACAAGCTGCAATGAAGTCCAGGGATTCGATCGACGACATATCGTCGTCTGCGGTTCAGAAGGCACCTTCCACCTGCAACCATTTGGCAGGCCATCCGCGAGCCTGACCCTAGCCCAGGCAAAAGGGAAGTACCGAAAAGGCCAGCAGGAAATATCGTTCTCAGGTTATACCCGCTATCAGGATGATGTTGCAGACATGGCTAAGATCATCCGCCGGGAAAAAGACATCGACTTTTCTTACCAGCATGACTACGACGTTCAGGAAACCGTCTTAAAGTCAGCCAGTCTGCCTGTCACCTGATCTGACTCGGTTCAGATCATCCCTGTTTCAACTGGCCATAGGCATATTGCGCCGAGGCAATGACAGATACGGTCTCGTCAGTCTGCAGCAGTCGCTGCACTTCTGCTTCATCTTCCAGGGGAATGACAAACAGGTCTTCCACTTCATCACTGCTGACCTTGCTGAGCAGGCAGATCAGCGCCCAGTCTCCAGTCAATGCCATCTGTGTCGCTGCCAGAAGATCTCCTGGTTGACTGTCACGCAGAGGCTTGATCGCGTCCAGCGGTTCATGGCAGCGGGACAGAATCTGCAGCCCTTCACCCAGCGCGGAATCAATCTGTGTCAGCAGGACAATGCGTCCATCCTGGGCCACCAGATTGCGGGCGGTTTCCAGTACGCTGCCCAGTTGATTCCACTGATGACCGGTGGGACCATCCTCGACGGCAATGACGATCATTTCCGACTTGTATTCCGGCTCCAGTTTCCAGTACTCGTCCAGCAACTGTTTGGCTTTTCGGAACGTGGCTTCGAGGCTGCCAAATACAATTTCAGAGACTGATTGACCACCTGCGGGGATAACCTGCAGGCTGTACTGCAGCCCCAGCATCCAGCCGATCTCGTCGATCAACTGCCGCAGCGGTCGACTTTCAGCAGGAGTCAGTTCGCGGTGTGACTGTCCGCGGCTTTTGATAATCGCTTCCTGGGAGGAGAATCCCGGATAGATGGAACTGCCGCCACCGGCATAGCCGATTAACGGATCAAAGCCAACCTTTTCAATTGGCAGAATGAAATCCGCTTCAAGCAGATGCCTCGACAGATAAATTCGTTCTCCCCCGGCTGAGGTTCCCAGGTAGCCGACTTCTTCTTTGGAATCCGGAGCATGAATCACCCACGACGCCTGTTCCTGCAGTTCGGAGTTGACTGCTGCTTTTAATTTCTCCTGCAGCATACTCGATTCTGAACTTGTCTGCAGAATGGTCACATCACCGGCTTCGATTCCACAATCACTGAAGTAGTCCCAGACGCTATTAATAATTTCAGCAGCAGCGGGTGCCTGATAATCGACGGCGATCGTGATTTTATCCCCGGGGACTACCGCCAGATCCAGCGGTGGTAATTCCAGGGGACTGTTTAAGACCTGCTTCATTCGGGCAGCTACATCGTCGATGCCGGCAGGTGCCTGATGATAATGGATCAGACGCTCGGACGGAATTTCACATTGAAATGTACCGTTAAAACCATAATTCAATTCTATGTTGACAGTTTCCGTCATCGAAGCTGTTTCATCCCACTTGACTCGACTTAGTTTCGTACTGATTCAACTGAGAATCGTGTTTTTTACGAATTGGAGAGTTGAATTCCGTTAAAAAGGAACCAACACAGGAATGTTAGCGGTTTAGAGGTGATTTCTACAGGATATCTGATCACAATATTAGAAAGTCACTGCAGATTGCATCATCAGTCACATTCCGGTTTGAGGGATTTTTGCCGGGTTCGCTACAGGAAGGTCACCATGACAGAAGACGATCAATTAATGATTCGAATTCAAAGTGGTGAGCTGCGCGCATTTGATGAACTGGTTGAGAAATACCAGGGTCCTCTGATTGGTTTTTTTTTCAGAAACACCCGCGACTCACAGATTTCGGAAGATCTGTCCCAGGAAACACTGCTGCGTGTCTATAACCAGTCGTGGGACTATCTGCCGCAGGGACGTTTCCGGGGCTGGATGTACCGGGTGGCCCGCAATCTGATGATCGACAATATCCGGCGACAGTCACACGATGCGTTGATTAAAGCCTATACAGGCAAGCAGGCAGATGAAGATGATTCACTCAATCGCCTGGCCAGCGAGGTCGTTTCGCCGGAAGAGAAGGCTAATGTCAAAGAGCTGGCGTTGATTGTCGATGAACTGCTGGCAACGATCCCGGAAGATCAGCGGTTAACTTTCACACTGCATCATTATTCTGAACTGACACTGAATGAAGTTGCAGAGGTGATGGAAACAAATCTGGCCACAGCCAAGAGTCGACTGCGGCTGGCCCGGGAAAAACTGCGAGAGAAGTTGACGCTGATGGGCGTGACAGGCCCTCAAAAAAAATAAATTGCTGGTATAATAGAGAGAATTTCAAAAAGAATTGAACCCGATCGAAGCGTGCTGCGTTGACTCCCGCGGGCCGACACAGTCGCTTTCTTTTCACTAACACAAACAGTACGGAGTAGAGGGGATGAGCTATTTCAGTCGGCTCACTGACATTGTTACCTGTAATTTGACTCACCTGCTGAATAATGCGGAAGATCCTGTTAAGGAGATCGAGCAGATTATCTCTGAGATGAAAGAAGGGATCGCAGGCGCTAACCGCAGTGTGAAAACCGCGTCTGCTAATGAACAGGCGATTCAGCAGGAACTGGCTGATTATGAGAGTCAGATCTTTCAGTGGAAAGAAGCAGCGAAAAACGCGCTGGGAATGGGTGATGAAACAGAAGCACGGAACTCACTGGTGCGCAAACAGGAAGTGGAAGACTTGAAAGCCGGTCTGGAACAGCAGCATCGGGCCGCTGTCGCGACCTGCGAGCATTTGACCACGACCCTGCATGCCCTCGAAGCCAGATTAGCTGAAGCCCGACGCAAACAGGTGGAATTAACGGAACAGACCGGACTGTCAGAAACATCGGCACAAAGCACCTCGCATACTACAGATGCCGAGTCATCCCTGAATCCTTCCCGTTCAGAACAGATCGATTCGGAACTGGCTGAATTAAAGCGCGAACTCGGCCAGTAACAGGAGGCCTGGAGTTGTCTGGCCCGGATTTATAGCCAGTGAATCTGAATTCGCTATAACCCGTTTAATCGTTTCGCCTTATGGAACTGCGGCATCTGCCAGTGTGAACATTCGTTTTTAAGCACAAATAGTTGCTTAAGAATGGATCATTCAACAAGATGGTACTTGCAACCGATCAGTTCTAATTTAGAATTAAAGATAGATAACTGGGAGATCTGGAAGAACTTCCTGATCCCTGGTTCTGGTTCTGATCACAATTTCCGGAGAAGGCTCCGGAATGGCTGATACGATTAATAGAACCCGCATGTTCTTCTCAAAGGCTTTTGACTAACGGGTTTCAAGTTTGAAACAACTGAAATTCCGCGGTTAATTGTCCGATGACGAATTACACACATCCTCAATTCCTAATTTACATCAATGATGTTGGAGTCGTGCCACCATGGCCAAAAAATATCTGAACCTCGAAGAAGCAGCCGCCGAGCTGGGCATGGAAAAAGAAGAATTGAACCGCTTACGGGAAGCGGGAGATATTCGTGGCTTTGCCGATAGAGGTGCCTGGAAATTTCGCATGGAGGATGTGGAAGAATTAGGACGCAGCCGCCAGGCGGATTCCGATCCCGCAATTCCCCTGTTCAACAATGAGGACCTGGAAGATGACGACCTGTTCGACTCTGCCATTCTCGACAACGATGACATGACTCTGGAATCAGACAGTGTCATTGATGAAGATGAAGTCGGCGAACAGGCAACCGTAATCCGTGGCAGTGTGCACGATGACGACGATGAACCAGTCGAACTCAGCAGCTCCGACAGTGATGTGCGACTCGTGGTTGACGATGGTGATGATCTGCAGTTGGACAGTGAACCGGAACTGGTTGCCGTGGGTGAAGATTCAGACAGCGATGTGCGTCTGACTGATGATTCGAGTGTTGACCTGGGCAGCGACAGCGATGTCAAACTGGTGGAAGGTGACTCAGAACCAGACTTTGAAATACTGGATCTGGAATCTGGCAGTGACAGCGATGTCAAACTCGTAGCCGACGATTCCAGCCCGATGGGCAGCGAAAGTGACGTCGCTCTGATTGGAGAAGACTTCGACCTGGGCAGCGACAGTGATGTGGCGCTGGTGTCTGACGATAGCGATGAATCATCGATCCTCGCGGAAGACAGTGGGCTTTCTCTCGCTGAAGACAGCGGGATCTCTTTAGCATCCGATAGCGGCATTTCTCTGGCAGGACCACTGGACAGTGGGATTTCACTGGAATCCGCAGATGAAAGCGGTATTTCTCTCGTCGGTGATGATGCCAGCGGACTTTCACTGCAAGGCGATGATATCGGCAGTGATATTTCCATCACAGCCGACAGTGGTATTTCGCTGGAACCGTTCGACGTGGAAGACGATGAGCAGACTTCCCCCATGATGTCAGCCAGTGCAGGGAAAGATGCGACCATGGAAATCCCGGCACTGGATGATGACGATGATTTCGCTGACAGCAGTTTTGATCTGGAAGATACAAATTCCGATACCAGCGTCCTGATGGTGAATGATGATGCCGGTGGATCTTCAGGATCTGTCATCCTGGATTCGGATGATGATGGTGAGTCGGCGATTTTTGATGACGATGAGTTCGCCAGTGATGACGGTATCTCAGATGTCTTCGATGACGAAGATGACTTCGACGATATCTACGATGCCGACGATGATGATTTCGATGACTCTTTCCAGAGTGGTGAAAGCCATGCCGAGTTCGTCGCTCCCGCATCTTTTGCCGGCGGACGAGGCGCAGCGATGGCCGCTCCCGAAGCAGAATGGGGAGTCGGAACATTTGTGGGATTAGGCATCTCAACATTGTTAATGAGCATCTGCGGACTGATGATGTATGATCTCATCCGTACAATGTGGCATTACGATGAGCCTTCCGCAGTCAGCTCACCCATACTCGAAATGATCCGCGGACTGTTTTAAGCAAAGTCCGCTGTCCATCATTCCAGTTTGAGATCAGCTGTTACTCATACCAGTCAGTCTGCTGCGCTGATATTCTGAGCGATCAGAAACAGCAGACCGTTTTTTTCTGCTTCTTACCAGATGTTAACGCTGTGGTCGGGACTCAGGCGGATCAGGTTTCTATAATGGAAACCATAACGTGATACCCGCCCTGACCACACTGCTTTGAACTGGTGAAAGATTATGTATCAGAAATCCCTGTGTCTCCTCGTTCTGCTCGCTCTTGTTATTTCATCCCCCCTGCAGGCGGCTGAGCGTACGCTGCGCTATCGCGATCGCAAACCCCAGGAATACAAGCTGACGGCCCGTGCCAGCAAAATTGACCCCCGCACGAAAGAACATCCGGAGATCGATTATGTTTTCGAAGCGAAAGGTAAGCCCCAGGATGTGGAACATGCCGTGGTAGATACCCGCGTCAAACCACGCGGCAAACTGGTAATCTGGCTGATGGGTTATAACAGTCAGCTGTTTGATCGACTCTCCAGCTACGGCCTGCATGCCATTCAGGTACATTACGCCAACCGCTGGTTCTCCAAGGTCTGTCGCGAAAATCCGGTTGGTGAAACCTGTCGTGGCAATGTCCGTCTGGAAGCGGCGACCGGGGAAGATTATAGCGATCAGGTGTCGATCCCCCACCCGGACGGCATGAAAGAACGGGCGCTGCAGTTTGTGAAATGGCTGGCAAAAGAAAACCCACAGGGGCAGTGGAATTATTATCTGACGCCCGATGGGAAAGACCTTCGCTGGGAAGACGTAATCATGGCAGGCAGCTCGCACGGTTCCACAACCGCGGCCCGATTCGCGAAACATCAGAAGGTCAGTCGCGTCGTCATGTTCTGTGGCCCGCGTGATCAACTGCAGAACTGGCAGAAGCTGCCTTCCGCGACTCCCACCAATCGCTACTTCGGTTTTTCTCATGTGCTGGATGGCGGTTGGACTGCCGACCATTACTGCCGTTCCTGGGAACTGATTGGTCTCAATGAATTTGGCCCGATCGTGAATGTGGACAAGGCAAAGCCACCCTATGGAAATACCCGGCGACTGATTACCGACTTCGATGTCAAAAACAATACCCGCCGCGCCCATTCCTCGGTCGTACCAGGCGGGAGTGCCGGCAAGAATGCGCAAGGTCAGTATATCCATGAAGCAGTCTGGCGTTACCTGTTTACCGAACCGGTAGACAAAGTAGGAAAGCCGGTGCCACTGGATCCAGGTTGTGAGAAAAATCAGCGCGACAGCTGATGAATGAAGCGATCGACGGTTTCAGTGAACAGGAAATACGGTTCTTCCGCTGCATCTTAGTTTATTGCATGCTCGACTCTCTTCAAGCGAAGGGTAATCGTCCCCAGACCTGAATGACACGGGGAACTCCGGACAATGTTCTGGGGTCTGCAGCATAGTCATAGAGTTCTTTGACGATCTCATCGATCTCCCCTGGAGTGGCAAGGTCTTCCTCGAGAATCGCATCGGCTATATTTTCCATAGTGAGGCCATTCAGTTGTTTGACTTCACCCTGCAGTCCTGTCGGCTGAACGACTGAAACTTTCAGATTTTGAATGCCACAGTCATGCAGGATTCCCGGAAGACGCTGTCCGATGTTCGGGTCGCCGCCTCTGTGACGAACGACCGTGTTGTATAAATCGAAGAACTTTTGAAAGGCAGGACTCTCCGGGTAGTTGAACGAACCACTGAAGTCGATGTCTTCCACAACCAGGAAACCGGTGGGACGAAGTTGTTTCAGAAATGATCTGACTGCCGAGACAGGATCTTTCAAGTGAGTGAGCAGAAAGCGGGAGTAAACCAGGTCGAATTCCGGTGTCGCTGAAATCTCGCTCGCATCGGAGAGACGGAATTCAATATTCGTGAGCCCCTGCTCTGCTGCTTCCTGGCGTGCGATCGACAGTTTGGTCTCATCGATATCAACGCCTACCACTCTTCCCACCGGCGCCACTCGACGGGCCAGCTCGCATGTGACATCACCACCGCCACAACCCACATCCAGACAGGTCATGCCTTCCGTCAGATTGACCTGGTCAAGTAGTGTGCCTGTGCTCTCTGCCATCACACGTCCCAGCACGCGAAGGCGTTCCCGCCCCTCGACACCGCCGCGGATTACATATTGAGTTTTTCGGTTCATAAGCTCACGCATGATTTATCTTTACTCATTATCGCAACCTGAATTGATGTAACTTTCCTACCTCAAAGCAGGTAACGTTGAACTCTCAACAAATACACGTATTATTACTCGATTGGAATTCATATTTTCAATAAAAAAACAGTCACACTCGCCCCGTTAAGTTTCCAGCCAGATCCATCGTCTAAAATTCTCAATCTCACCGCCTGCTTCTGAGCTGAACCGACACTCAAACAGACCACAATCTCACTCCGTCTTTTCATATAGACAATACAGTATTTCACGAAACTGAAAACACACTGCCCTCTTTCGATACGCGTAACTTTATCAAAATATTAAATAAAGCTGGAATTTTGAAAATATTCTGTAGTCTGGCCCCGATTACTGGAATCTAGTTAGAAGGGGGTCTGTATTACAGTGTTTATACGCACATCCAATCAGAACTGATTTATCTGATGAACGAAGTCATTTTGAACAATGAATTTTTCCAACAGTTGCTTAAGCATCAGGGGCAGCTGCATGCCTATGTGCTTTCTCTGGTTGGAAATACGTCCGATGCCCACGATTTACTACAAGACGTGAATCAATGTCTGCTGGAGAAACAAAGCAGCTTTACGCTGGGTACGAATTTCCTGGCCTGGTCACGAAAAGTAGCATTCTTCAAGATTCAGTCATACTGGCGCGATCAGAGCCGCAACCGTATGCTATTCGACGATGAGCTGCTTAACAGCATGTCTGAAACCATCGAATGCATGCCTGATTTATATAACGAACAGATAGAAGCACTCAAAACGTGTATTACCCACTTACCGTCAGACAAACAGATACTCATGCAGCAACGATACGGACAGTTTCTGCCTCTGAAACAGATTGCTGAATACTGGGGAAAATCAGAAAAAGCGATAGGCGTGATGCTGCTGCGTGTCAGACTGCGGCTGCAGGATTGCATCCAGAAATCCATCGCAGCGAGGTCCCGCATCTGATGATTAGAGAAAATTCAACCAGCTGGGAAGACCCACTCCCGAAACTGGTGGCCCTGTATTTCGATAACCAATTGAATGAACGCGAATTGAAGCAGTTGCAAACCCGGTTAAAGAGCGATCCGGAAGCACGCATCTTTTTTGTTCAGTTTTCTGCCCTGCAGACTCAACTGGAATGGATCCATACCGACTCATCCTCCCCGCAGGAGATGACACACTTACCAGGGTCGATCTATTCCAGAAAAAAGAACTGGAATCTCATTCTATATGTCACTTGCTGTGTCTGTCTGGTTCTGGGGGGCCTGTTCTCCATGCACCTGATGACACCCGTTGCCCACGTATTTCCGGAACCCGGCAGTGTTTGGAGTTCTGGCAATATCACGACGGAAGAAAAATTGCTGCCCGGTTCTCGCAGGCATTTGTTAAGAGGGGCGATCGAAATTCGCTTCACTTCGGGATCAATTGTGAATCTGAAGGCTCCCGCGCAGTTTACCGTTCACAACTCAAATGAAATCTTCCTGCAAGCAGGAAAGCTGGTAGCTGATGTTCCGGAATCAGGTCACGGGTTTACTGTGGAAACGCAGACGGGAAAGATTATTGACCTGGGTACTTCGTTCTCCGTAAATGTCGGTGCTGAACTGAACACGGAAATCAAAGTCTATCGCGGCAAAGTCCAGGTCGCGGGTTCCAAAGAGACAGAACCGCCTCGTGAGATCCGGGCAAATGAAGCGGTTCAGATCGACCCGGTTTCGAATTTGATTCAACCCGGGGATTATACCAGTAGTGATTTTATCCCACTCATTTCGCGAGATTATGCGGTAGATCAATTTTCTGATAATGTCATTTTTCAGGAACAACTGCCCGATCAGATTGCGCAGGGCGAATTCCAGGTACTAGAACGGGACGGAGCGATTTTTCTATTCCCAGAAAAACGCGATATTCTGCTTTCGGAGAATTTGCCGGTCTCAATTACTCAACCGGGCGACTACCGGGCAGAAGAGCAGATTGAAACAGAAACCGATTTTGTCTCGCGAGGCATGAAAGTGGATTGCTATCGGATTTACTACGATCCCGCCAGCAATCATCGTGACATGATTCGTGCTGAAGGAGTGGTTCATTTTCATCAGCCCATACTTGGTTTGATCACGACAAAGACACGCCTGCTTGAGACAGACTCTGTCTTAAACCCGCTGTGTGCCGGTGGCAATTGCCCGCCCGTTAAACATCAGGAAGTCGAAGCCCGGGTCGCAGAAGATGGCACGCATCAGGACATATTGAGTCTGTCAGAAGATCGCAAAACACTTAAATTTATTTTACATACGGGAACCAAATATGTTGACGAATTTCGTGTTCTGGTTGCCAGTCCCTGATTTTATTCAGCAAACGTAACATTTTTTTAATCGCTGAAGCTCATCGTTCACACGCTGCATCTGAAAGAGTGTTGTGTGTCATTAATAAGTCATTATCTATTGTCTATTCACAAGGAGACACTTATGCAAATTCCTCGAGCTGCAAAACGCCTTCGCGGCTTCACACTGATTGAATTACTTGTTGTGATTGCCATTATTGCAATTTTGATCGCACTGCTATTGCCCGCCGTCCAGCAGGCCCGCGAAGCCGCTCGCAGGAGTCAATGCAAAAACAACCTGAAGCAAATTGGTTTGGCTCTGCATAATTACCACGATACGCATCGTGTTTTTCCGTCGGGAGTTGTCTCCAGCAATAATCTGGCGTGGAGTACGATGGTCCTGCCATTCATTGATCAGGCTCCGCTCTATAACCATATCAGTACCGCGACAGATAGTTTCGCTGAGCCGTGGGAAGACGCGAACTATGATGGCACACTTGATGATCCCATTGACGAAGCCAATACGGTCATTCCGGCGCTACTGTGCCCCAGTGACACGACGGGGGGCCGTAACTCCAAGATCGGCAATTACGGAACGTCTAACTACATCGTAGCCCACACCGCTTCCAATGCCGGGGAGACTGCGGACGTCTTAGCATCGTTTTACGAAAACTCCAGTCGCAGGATGCGAGACTACACCGACGGATTGAGCAATACGGTTCAAGTTGTAGAGCGAACTGGTCAGGGAACGTATAAAGGGTCGATCTGGATCGGGCGACGCGATGGGATAGACGTCTTTGAAATCTGGACTCGAATTGATCGGATATCAAACGATGATCACTATCGCCCCAACGGTACCATCTGGGCTGCCACAAGCAGCTTGCACGTTGGTGGGGCTCACGTGTTGATGGGTGATGGGAGGGTCCGTTTCGTAAGTGAAAATATTTCAATCGAAACCTGGGCCGCGCTGGGCACAATTAATGGCGGTGAAGTCATCGGAGAATTCTAATCACCTTTTACACGTCACATGCAAGGAGACACTTATGCATATTCATCGATCGACAAAACGCATTCGCGGCTTCACATTAATTGAATTACTTGTTGTGATTGCCATTATTGCAATTTTGATCGCCCTGTTGCTCCCAGCGGTTCAACAGGCGCGAGAAGCAGCCCGCCGATCCCAGTGTAAAAACAATCTGAAACAGATTGGTCTGGCGTTCCAGAACTATCACGACACATTTAACATGTTCCCTCCCGGTTATGTTGACGAGCGGGGCTCAGGTGGAACACTTGCAGATAACGAAGGGCACTGGGCCTGGAGCACAATGATCTTGCCCTATCTCGATCAGGCCCCCCTTTATAACCAGATGAACCCCGGCCCAATCACGCCTTCAACGGCTTTGAATGATGCAGCCATCCGCACCAGCATGCAACAGCCACGCGCCGCCTTCCGCTGCCCCTCCGATACCGGACCAGCTCTTAATGGTAATGCCGGCCAGGGAATTCAGTCGGATGGTGGAACGAATTATGAACTTCCTGTTTCAAACTATATTGCTTCCAATAACAACCGTACCTTGCGGCAGTCTCGTTCATCGAACGGTGCTAACGGTGGTTCAGGGGCGACAGGCGCGTTCTGGCGCGACAGCAATTTACGGTTTCGTGATATCACGGACGGAGCGAGCAATACGATCCTGGTTGGAGAGCGGTCCTATAAAGTGGGTACCGTCGATTTTTATGCAGGAACTCTTTACGCGGCTCGTGAATTTGGTGGAACGAATGGACCGGAGCAGGCAAGTGGAAACCAGGGGCTGATTGCCATCTTTGGCGGCTCGACGTATTCCATCAACCCGACCAATCCGTCAAACGTGGCGACTCGTCAGGCCTACAGCAGTCAACATACCGGCGGAGCTCATTTCGGGCTCGGAGATGGTGCGGTACGGTTCATCAGTGAAAACATAAACCTGAATACAGACGATGCCGTCAACAGTACGCTGGAAAGTTTAATCGGGGTTGCCGATGGTCAGATCCTCGGGGAATTCTAACCATCTCCACTGAGGAATCGTCATGCCTGCAATTCGGGTTCGATTTGTCGAATGGTCTCGCGTTAGCGGGGGCTTTCGATGATCGAAACCCGAATTTTCAATGATGGTGATTTATTTTAGTGTCGCTGACCTGGAAATTGCATGAGCCGTTTTGCTTGAGTAAATATATTGCAGTCAAAGGATTATAGTCATGATGCTCAGGATTTTAAGTTTGTGCTTATTGAATTGTTTCACCTGCCTGATGTTGTCAGGTTGCGGGAATACGGGTCCTGAACTTGCTACCGTAACCGGTAACGTCACTCTCGATGGTAAACCCGTACCTGATGCACGGGTTGATTTTTCCCCGCAGGAAGGACGTGCTTCGGTCGGTACAACAAATGCCGAAGGCGTTTATGAATTACAGTACTCCCTCGATAAAGAAGGGGCAGTGATTGGTTCGCATAATGTCAAAATCACCACGGAACGTGCGACGACAGGGGGTGAAGGAAATGAACCGCTGGTACCCGGTTCCAGAGAACTGCTTCCATCAGTATATAATTCGAAAAGCCAGCTGACTGCCGAAGTCACATCAGGTGAAAATGTCATTGATTTTTCTCTCCAGAGTCAACCCGACTAACAGGTATCACACAAACAAAAAAGGGCGGCTGACATTAGATGAAGACGAGAGCAACCGATCAGAGGATGGTCGAAGTATCAATACTTAGCTTAAGAGGGGATCTGATTTTTGATCGGCACTGAGAATGCCCCCACAGAATCCTTGTTCGCAACGCTGAAATAAAAGCTGGACCATAAAAGCCCCCCAAGAGTTTGAACAGGCCACATCAGCTTAACACCGCGCCACTATTGCTGGGGAAGGCCATACTGCAAACAGTCCTGTCTTTGCCTGTACGAAAACGAGTCAGCATGAGCAGCAGAAAACGGAATACAGCAGTTGCCTGCATCCCGAGTGAATTCTTAATCATGAATACGGGAACTGAATCAGGTGGCTAATTCACTTCTGTAGATCTTCCGACAGTTTTTTTCTCAAATTCGGTCAAGTCTTCGACCCGAGTAAGAGATTCATCAGAAGCCTCCTGAAGCCCCACCATCAAAGTAGCGCATACCGTAAGACACATTACGAAAAGCCCAAGTAAGAATATTCCAAGAGTACTCATTTAGTTTGGCCCCTTCCTTGTAACATGAGACATCCAAAGGACAGGATGGAAGGAACCCAAATGCCTACAAACATTCCTTCTTCTCTCTGGCCTCCAAACCACAGTGCTACTGAGAAGAGAAACGAGATGAATGCAGCAAAGATAAACAAGATTTTTCCATATTTTATTCGTTTCACAGTTACCACTATCCTTTTATGAGAGTAATTCGACTTTGATATCAGGCATTATTTAATTTGGTCTTCTGAAGAGATTGCCAAGCTGAAAGCCGCTACAAAGACAATCGCAAAAACGATTAAACCAAATTTGAAGATATCAAAATCGTTGATGGTTGAACTCCATATTGAAAGATTAAGTCAATACAAATACTTTAGATCGCTCATTAGATTTGCCAAGTGGTGAATCAGGCTACAGAGCTCGGACCGACTGGCAATGGTATGGAACGCAACGCATCTCCCCGCTGTTCAGTTCGCGATCAAATTCATCGAGCAGGATATTTGATAACAGCGGCGAGAGCGGTTCCCCCTGCGGGATCCTTTCACAGCGAGGGCTGGCGATGCCTCCCTGATTCCCGCCCGCAGATTGGCACGAATCAGTTTCAGGATGCGTTGGTCCTTGATCCACCGTGCCAGACGTCCCATCAGGACATCGTGGCTCACGCGGTCAAAGAATTTCTCCAGATCCAGGTCCGCGACCCAGCGCTGGTGACAGAAATCCCGGAGCTGTTCGACGGTAACACCGTCGATTCCCGGCTCGCTTTCGCTCAACGGTCGGCAGTGTCATGCCTGACGAACATCGGGATAGGGGGAGCCCTCACGGGTTCCCTCCTCCCACACCAC
>TARA_R110000868_G_scaffold109855_2_pt1 | contig 76562 bp, 72 predicted proteins | sample TARA_R110000868 | Tara Oceans TARA_R110000868 (sample SAMEA4397489) | marine metagenome | biome: Polar Biome; feature: [SRF] surface water layer (ENVO:00010504); material: water (ENVO:00002006), including particulate matter (ENVO:01000060) such as... | depth 5 m | reverse complement strand
GCGGGTGACGCGATCCAGGCCGACGCCTTCGGCGGCAACATCAGCGTCGTCACCACCGGCGCGATCAATGCGGCCCTCGTCGGCATCGAGACGAACAACCGCAATGGCGGGGCGATCTCGATCCTGTCCGGCGGCAGCGTGACGAGCGGCGCGGGGACGAACGGCATCAACGCCCGGAGCAATGGCACGGGCAGCGTCACCATCGGGTCGACGGCCCAGCGCACCGGCCCGGTTGTCGCCGGGGCTACCGGTGTTTTCGCTACCAGCGAAGGCGACATCAATGTCGTCGTCAGCAGCGTCACCGGCGCCACGCGCGGCATCGTCGCCGCGAACCAGCGCACGACGAGCAGTTCCCCCGCGGCGAATGGCCGTGTGGTCATCGACGCGACCGGCCCGGTCATCGGCCAGAGCAGCTTCGGCATCATCGGCGTCAACAACGGTGTGCTCGCCTCCAACACGCTGGTCATCAACGCACTGGGACCGGTGACCTCCACCGGCGGCTCGGGCATCAGCGCCCAGGTCACCAACGGCGGCGGTGACATCACCATCCGCTCCGGCGCGGTGACCGCCAACAGCTCGACCAACGGCACCTGGGACGGCATCTTCGCCGACGGTCGCGGCGACTCGCTGATCTCGATCGCGACGACGGGAACTGTCAGCGGCAGCAACTACGGCATCGACGCCTTCAGCACCGGATCCACCGCGCGGGCCGGCGTGAACATCGCCGCCGGCGGTTCGGTCATCGGCGGCGACGGCCGCTCGGCGATCGCCGTCAACCTGTACGGCCAGGGATCGGCCCAGGTGACCACGGCGGCGGGGACCACCCTGTCGGCACGCGGCGGCGTGGGCGCGCACGTCAACGTCCATTCGGCCACGGGTTCGAACAACGTCCAGATCGACAATTTCGCGTCGATCGGCGGCGTCGGTGCCGACCGCGTGAACATGGGCCTGAACGCCTGGATCGGTTCGGCCACCAACGCCGGTTCGATTGCCATCAACTCGACCGGTGGCACCATCCACGCCATCGAGCGCGGCATCTACGCAAACACCCTGGGCACCGGCTCGATCAACATCGGCGGTACCGCCGGCATCAGCACCGCCATCATCACCGGCCATACCGGCATCCAGGCCCAGACCACGACGGGCGCGATTGACATTCGCACGGCGGCCGGCGGCACGATCGCTCCGGGTGCCGTGGCCGGTATCTTCGCGACGTCCGGTTCCGGGGCCATCACCATCAACCAGGCCGGTGCGATCGGCACGGTCGGCACCGGCAACACCGTCGATCTGGGCATTCTGGCGATCATCGACTCGGGCAACGAGGCCCTGACCATCAACTCGACCGGCGGCATCTACATCTCCGCCGGCACGGGTCTGCAGAGCGCCGGCATCTATGCCGTGCACAACGGCACCGGGGCGATCAACGTCACCACCAGCGGGATCATCGATCCGGGTGCCTATGGTGTGGTTCTTCAGGGGGCCGGCAACGTGGCCTACACGGCCGCCGGCGGCCTGGTCGAGGGTGACCTCGGCGTCTATGCGACCTCCACGACCGGCGGCACGGTCAGCGTCGCGTCGCTGGCCGGGTCCACCATCCTGGGGCTCAACGGCATCGGCGTGCAGGCGGTCGGCACCGGCGGGGCGGTCAACATCGCCACCGGCGGTGCGGTCAGCGGCACCACCTCGGGCGTCGTGGCCAGCAATACCGGTACCGGCGCGACCAGCGTGGTCGTCACCGGCACCGCGACCGGCCAGAACGGTGCGGGGATCAGCGTCACCGGTGCCAATGGCCTGACCACGGTCTCGGCTCTCGGCAACGTCAGCGGCTCCACCGCCGGCATCACCGCCAGCACGACCGGCACGGGGGCCCTGGCCGTCACCAGCGCGGGCACGGTGTCCAGCGCTTCGGGACCGGCCATCAATCTCGCCGCGGGCACAGGCGGGCTGCAACTCAACCTCGGTGGCAATGTCATCTCCGGCACGGGCCCGGCGGTGGTCGCCAGCACGACCGGTTCCGGCGTCGTCAACGTCGCCGCCGGTGCCGTGATCGCCGGACGGGTCAACTCGCCGACCGACTCGGTGATCGCGCTGAACACCGCGTCGGGGACCGCCTCCACCATCAATGTGGCCCAGGGCGCGACCATCCAGGCCGTCAGCGGCTCGGCCTTCACCACCGCCATCCGCGCGACCGGTGGCTCGGTCGTGGTCAACAACAGCGGCAACATCATCGGTCAGGTCGACTTCTCCGCCCTGACCGGCACCAACAGCGGTTCGCTCGCCAGCGGCGTCGGCACCACGTTCCAGACCGGCGGCCTGTCGACATTCAGCGTCGGCAACGACACCTTCGTCAACGCCGGACAGCTGATCACCCAGGGTCAGTCGACGACGTTCGACTTCCGCGGTGGGACCAATGTGTTCAACAACAGCGGCACGGTTCGCGTCGGCACCGCACCGGTCCTCTCGGGCGGCTCGGTCTTCCGCCTGACCGGTCTGACCACCCTGAACAACAGCGGCACCCTGCAGCTGGTGAACGGCGTGGCCGGGGACAGCCTGATCGCTCCGGGCGCGACCTACGTCGGTTCCGGCGCGGCGCGTCTGGCGGTCGACACCCGGATCGGCGGCGCGGCTCCGGTCTCGGATGTGCTGACGGTCGGCTCCACCTCGGGGCGTACCACCGTCCTCATCAACGACGTCACGCCGGCAGGCAGCTTCAGTGCCAACAACCCGACCGGCGTCCTGATCGTCTCGGGCACCACCCACGCCGGTGACTTCGTCCTCGACGCCGGCTCCAGCTATTACAACGCCAATGTGTTCGGCGGCGTGATCGAGAGCCAGGGCATGTTCTACAGCCAGCTGGCCGTGGATCCGGCCCGGGGGACCGTGCTGATCAGCGCGCCCAAGGTTCAGGCCTACCAGTTTGCGACGCTTGGCCGACAGGCCCAGGCGGTCTGGCACGGCACCGCACCGCGGACCGAACGCCAGGCTGAAGTCCGTGACCAGCTGGCGGCCGGTTCCGCCACCGGCGGCTTCTGGGTCGACGTCAACGGGACGCGCCAGTCGCGCGATGCCGAACAGACCGCAACCAACCTCGCCGGCCCGGTGACCTACAACACCGGCTATGACCAGCATGTCACCTCCGCCATCGTCGGTGTGGACCGGGTGCTTCAGCTCGGCGATGCGGCCTGGGTCGTCGGCGGCGCGATCGGTCACGTCGACTCCCGCGCCGACTTCTCGCAGGGCAACGCCGCGATCGACATGAGCGGCGTCACCGTCAGCGGCTATGCCTCCGTGGTTCGCAATGGTCTGTTCGCCTCGGCCTCGATCGGCTTCAACAGCCTGGACGCCGAGATCAAGGCCCGCGACCTGGCCGGCTTCACCGAGCAGGAGACCCAGGTCAAATCGCTGGGGGCCGCGATCGAGGTCGGGGTCCGGACGCCGCTCTCCAACGGCATGGTGTTCGAACCGAGCGTCGGCCTGGCCTATGTCGACAGCCAGGTCGACGGATTTGCCGCGGCCGGTGCCGGCTTCGGCGAACAGAACGGCGAGAGCCTTCGGGTTTCGCTGGGGGTCCGGATGTCCGGGGCCCTGGAGGACAGTTCCGACTGGGCGACCCGCTATCACGTCTCGCTGCGCGGCATCGGTGAGACCCTCGGGGACAACGAGATGGTGCTGACCAGCGGCGGTCCGGCGCTGACTCTGGCGGATCGTTTTGACACGCCGTTCGCAGAGCTGCGCGCGGGCATGACGAGCCAGAAGGGCAGTGGCTGGTCCGTCTACGGCGACGGCGTGGTGCGCTACAACAACGACTACAACGAGCTGGGTGTGACCATCGGTCTGCGCCTGAAATACTGATCCCACGACCAGGACCAGCGAGGACGGGCCGGGGGGCAACCCCCGGCCCGTTTGCTGTCGGGCCAGGGTCAGGGCCGCAGGAAGGGGCCGGTGACGGCCGTCAGATGGCCGCGCTGTGCCGCTTCGGTGCGATGACCGACCGGTTGTCGAAACAGGCGGCGACCACCCGGACCAGCCGGGCCATGTCCGAGGGCACGCGAACCCGGCGTCCCTCGACCTGACACAGGCCGTCCGCCGTGAGGGCGCGGGCCCCGGCGATCGCCGGATCCAGCGTCGACACCTCGCGCCCATGATCCAGGCACACCGCCCCGACATCGACCTGGAGGTCGCACATCAGACGTTCGATCACCGTCCGGCGCAGCCGGTCGTCCGAGGTGGTTTCCAGCTGGCGGCCGACCGGCAGGCGCCCGGCCGCAATGTCTGCGGCCCAGTCGTCGACGCGCAGCCGGTTCTGGGCATAGGCAAAGGGCAGGCTGCTGATCGCCGAGGGGCCCACACCGATCAGCACCGACGACGGATCGTCCGTATAGCCCTGGAAGTTGCGATGCAGGGTGCCCTCGGCCAGGCGCGCGGTCATCGGGTCGTCCGGGCGGGCATAATGGTCCATGCCGATGCGGACATAGCCGTGCGCCGCCAGCACCGACTCGGCGGCCTCGGCCTGGGCCCAGCGCCCGGACACATCGGCCAGGTCCGCGTCGCGGATCACGGCCTGGTGCTTCTTCATCCACGGCACATGGGCGTAGCCGAACAGGGCGACCCGGTCGGGTTCCAGCGCCAGCGCGGTCGCCATGCTGGCGGCGACATTGGCGCAGGTCTGGCCGGGCAGGCCGTACATCATGTCGAAATTGATCGCCGCGACCCCGCCGCCGCGCAGGTCGTCGACGGCGGTGGCGACCTGTTCAACGGGCTGGAACCGGTTGACCAGGCGCTGGACCTCGGGATCGAAGGTCTGCACGCCGAGGCTGGCGCGGGTCACGCCCGCCGCGCCCAGACCCCCGGCAAACTCGCGCTGCAGGGTGCCGGGGTCGAGTTCGACCGCGACCTCGGCCCCCGGACGCAGGCGGAACCGGGTGGCCAGCAGGGCCAGAAGGTCGGCGAAATCGCCGGTGTTGAGGCTGTTGGGGCTGCCACCGCCGAAATGCAGATGGGCCGTGCCGGCGTGGGCGGGCAGGGCCTCGCCCCACAGGTCGATCTCACGCTTCAGCTGGTCGAGGAACCGGGCGACCCGCGCATAGCCGTTGGGCACACTGGTGTGGCAGCCGCAGTACCAGCACAGCCGCTCACAAAAGGGGATGTGGGCATAGATCGACAGGGTGTCATGGGACTGGATATCGCCCAGCCATCGGCGGGTGTCTGCGTCATCCGGGGCCGGCTGGAAGGCCAGGGCGGTGGGATAGCTGGTGTAGCGCGGCAGGGCCCGGGTCGCGTGGGTCAGCTGGCGGTCGGACAGGGTGGTCATCGCGTCATCGCCTCTGCGCGGGCCAGGTCTTCGCCGGTGTTGATGTTGAGAAACGGGTCCCGATCTTCCACTGGCCAATCGACGACGACGCGACCGGCGGCCTCGCTGAGACCGTTCAGGGACAGCTGTCCGGCCCTGGCCCTCTGGATGAGAACGGGCAGGGCGGAGGTGCGCCACAGGGCGCAGACCGGATGCCGTCGTCCGTCGCTGGCGGCGACGGCGACGCCCGTGTCGCCGGTCAGGGCAAGATCGAGCCGGGCCAGCAGGTCAATGGGCAGGAAGGGCATGTCGCATGGTACGGACAGGACGCGGTCCGCGCCGTTGGCATCCGCCCAGGCGAGGGCCGAGGCCAGGCCGCCGAGCGGGCCGGGGATGTCCGGATCATCAAGGATGACCTGGCCCTTGGTCTCGCTGACCTGCTCCGGGTCACGCAGGACCAGGACCGTCGGGGCTCCATATCTTCCGACCGCCTGCAACGCATGGGTCAAGAGGCTGACACCCGCCAGCCGGCGAGCGGGCTTGGCTCCGCCGATCCGTTGCCCGGTCCCCCCCGCGAGAACGGCCGTGACGATGCTCATGACGATCGCCCCCGGCCCGGTATGCGCGGACGCGACCGGGGCTGGGAGCGGGCCTGCTCAAGACGGCTGACGTCGGCGGGGCCGGTGATCGTGGTCTCCATGTCCCGAACCAGACCGTCGCGTATCGAATAGATCCAGCCGTGAATGGACAGGGGCTGGCCACGCTTCCAGGCGTCGGTGATGAACGGGTTGCGGGACAGGGCCCGGACCTGGGCCAGCACGTTCTTTTCGCAGATGAAATTGACCCGCGCCTCGGGGTCCTGGATCGCCGCGAGCTCGCTGTCATGGTCCTCGTACAGTCGTTGCACGCGTTGCATCCAGTGATCGATGATCCCGTGCCGCTGTCCGTCGAGCACGGCGCGCACCCCGCCGCAGCCGTAGTGGCCGCAAACGATGATGTGGCGAACCTTCAGGGACTCGAGCGCGAACTGCAGCACGGCCAGCAGGTTCATGTCCTGGGCCGGGGCGAGGTTGGCGACATTGCGATGCACGAACAGTTCGCCGGGTTCCAGGCCGACGATCTCGTTTGCCGGGACACGGCTGTCCGAACAGCCGATCCACAGATATTCGGGTGACTGTTGCGCGGACAGCCGCCGGAAATATTCCGGGTCGATCCGGGCCTTGGCGGCCGCCCATTCCAGGTTGTTGCGGAGCAGGTCGTTGATCATACGCTGCCGCCCGACGGTTCCAGGCCGTCCGCAGGGCGTTCGTCCTCTGTCCTGTCCAGAACAACGCCCCGGCGCGCGGCCATCCGGGTGCTGAGCGCGCGCAGGTCCCCGGGCGTCAGGCGCAGGCGGGCGATCGGCAGGATGATCGCATTTTCCAGTGCGATATGGCGGCGTTCGTGCAGGGCGAAATCCGTGAACAGCCGGCGCGTCTCCAGGTCATGCCCCGGGGGGCGTCCCTCGGCCAGCGCCTGCTCCAGCAGGGTGGTCAGGACGCGGGTCTGTTCCATGTCGTCGCGATGCTCCGCGGACAGGGAGCCCAGCAACGGGCCCAGTTCATCTTCCGGCAGGCAGCGACGGCGGAGCAGGGGGAACAGATCCTCTTCCTCGTCGATGATGTGCAGGGCCATGTCCTGGCGCAGGAAGGTCAAGATTTCTTCCGTCTCCTCGCGCAGAAGGACGGTCGCGGTGCCGACGCGTTCGATCAGGCGACACAGTTGCCGGTGGCGATAATGTTCAGCGAACAGCCAGTTCAGCGGTTCATGAACCAGCTCCGCGGGCAGGGGCTCGATCTGCGGCTTCTGGCTCATCCGAGATGACCTCCCTGCTCCGCCATCGCGTCTAGAATCGATAGTCCAGGGCGACCCAGATCTTGGTGCGATCGGGGAAGGCGGCCTGGGCTCCGTCAAAATGGGCCGCCTTGATCTCGATGGCTTTTCGCGGGTCCAGAACCAGCCGTCCCGTCAGGTCCAGTTCGCGGCCGTAACGGCTGTTTCCGTCGGCGTCGCGGATGTCACGCCAGGAGGCGGCGAGCGTGGCGCTGCGACCGACGGGCGGATGGGCAATCGCATAGCTGGCCGTGGCGGAGACGTCGCGCAGCCCGTCCCGGGGCGTGTTCAGGAAGACGTCGGCCCAGCCCTGGAAGGCATGCAGGGTCGCCAGGGGGGTCTGGAAGGCCTGGGCCCCGTTGCCGTCGAGCCGCTCAACAGCCAGGGTTCCGGTCAGGGGGCCGTGTTTCAATCCGGCGGAGACCAGGCCGTAGTCCAGATCGAAATTGGCCGGGTTGGCTCCGTAGTCGGACTGACGCGCATAGTCGACGGCGTACAGGGCCGACCAGTCGGGCGACAGGGCGTGGCTGCCCTCAAGCCGCGCGCCCCACGTCGATGAGGACTGGGCCGGGGCATTGGCGAAATCCAGCAGATAGCCATAGGTCGTCAGTCGGCCCACCGGCGTCACGGCCTCGACATTGACCAGGTGGCTGTCGGAGCGCCATTCCCCGACCGGACTGTCGTTGCCGAAGATCCGGTGGACCCGGTCGATCCAGACATAGGTCACGGTCAACGGCTTCAGGGCCCGGGTCGTCACCTTGACGGCGTCGAAGGTCTGTTCGTTTTGACGGAAGCCGACATTGCCGACAAACCGGGCGTTGCCGAGAATGATGCGCTGGCGGCCCAGAACGACCTCGGTGTCCGGCAGGCCGGTCCAGGTCAGTTGCAGGCGGTTCAGCTCGATCGCTTCCGGGTCGGCCACCACCGGATAGCGGGCGGGACCGTGGATGGTGTCATTGTAGTCGTCGACCAGGGCCACGACGCCCTCGCCCTCGACCAGCAGGCGAAAGCCTGACCACGCCGGACTCTGCCAGCCGAGGCGGGCGCGCAGGGTCACCGCCGTCGCATCGTCCAGGCCGTCCTGGCTGACGCCTTCATAGCGCAGGCGACTGTCGAACAGGATATCGCCCGTCTGCGTCGATGCAGCGGCCGGGCCGGCGGCCGGGGCCTGGGCGAGGGCCATGCCGGGGGCCGCGGTCAGGGCAAGGGCCAGCAAAGTGGCAGGCGTGAAAGGCTTCATGTCAATTTCTGCGAATGAGGGTGAAGGTGTTCTTCCGGACGGCCAGTTTCGATTTCAGAATCGCCTGGACGCAGGCCAGGGCCGGGTCGCTGGAGCCCTGGGCGGCCGAGATCAACCGGGTCCAGCGCTCGTCGTCGGCCCCCTGGGCGAAGTGGGCGATCTCCCGCTGAACGAAGGCGGCGAATCCGATCCCTGCGGCGTCCGCAACCTCCCGGGCCCGGGCGGCGAGGGCCGGGTCGGCCTCGTCCAGCCAGGCTTCCAGCCGGGCTGCGACCGCGGCCTGATTGTTCAAAAGGTCACCCAGCGACAGGGCCCCGTTCGACACGGTACCGTCGATGGTGACGGTGAGCGCCACGCCACGTTCCCGGGCCTCGGCGGCAAGTCCGGACACATAGCGGGTCGCGGCCGCAGTCCAGGCGCGGCTCTCCAGATGCAGGGAGATCTGTGGCTGGACGTGTTCGAACGGCAGCCGCTGGCCGTCGATGCGCCGGTCGAGGCGCAGAATGTGCCAGCCGAAGCGCGATCGAACTGGCTCGGATGCGGTCTCACCGGCCTGGAGCCGGTCCAGTCCGGCCTCGACCTCGGGGGCGAGATCCCCGGGAGAGAGCTGGCCGAGGGAGCCGCCGACGCCCTTGGACGGACAGTCCGAGAGGGCCGTCGCCAGGGCGGCGAACCGGGACGGATGCTGGGCCAGCTCGGCGATAGCCGTCCTGGCGATGACCTCGGCCGCGGCCCAGGCCGCCGCGTCGTCGCCCTTGGGCGCGCACAGGATATGCGAGGCCTGGGTCAGGCGGGGTGTGCGGAACCGGTCGGGCGCGCTGTCGTAGACCCGGCGACATTCGCTTTCGTCGGGCCGCCCGACCGTGATCTCGGCATCGAGAACCGCGCGCACGAGGGCCTCTTCCGGCGTCTCCTCACGGCCGTCCTCGTCCAGCTCCGCCTCGGCGGTCAGACCCAGCTGGTGGGCGCGATCCAGAAGCAGGGCCTTGATGGCCAGGGCGTGCCCCGCGGCCGTGCGGGCCGCCTCGATCGTGGGGCCCGGGTGATTCTGGGCCTCCTCGGCGATGAGACGCTCGGGAAGCTCAACCCCGTCGACGACGATGACGGCGCTCATTTGGTCCGCTCCGCGGTGCGGCGCGTCGGCGGCATCGGCTGCTTGCTGCGCACCAGCTGCCAGCCACGACGGTTCAGATACCAGATCGGGGCCGACAACATGTGCACCAGCCGGGTGAACGGGAAGATCAGCAGAAGGGTCAGGCCGAGGGTGATGTGAGCCTTGAAGACCCAGCTGACGTCGGTGATGTAGCTGGCGCTGTAGGGGTTGAGGGTGAAAATTCCCTGGGCCCAGTTCATGAATTTGATCATCTCGCTGCCGTCACGGTGTCCCAGGGACAGCGGGATGGTCGCCAGGCCGAGGCACAGCTGGACCAGCAGGATCACCAGGATGGCGATGTCGCCGAAGCTGGACGTGTTGCGGATCCGCGGATCAAACAGCCGCCGGTGCAGCAGCAGCAGGCCGCCGGCGAGGCAGAACACCCCGGCGATGCCGCCCGCGACGATGGCCAGCATCTGCTTGAAGCCGTGGGTGACCAGGAAGAAGTCCCACACGATGACGGGCGTCAGCAGGCCGACGAAATGGCCCGCGAAGATCGACAGGATCCCGACGTGGAACAGGATGGAGCCGAGCACCAGTTGCTTGCGCCGCAACAGCTGGGAGGAGCCGGTCCGCCAGGTGTATTGCTCACGATCGAACCGCAAGACGGATCCGATCGCCAGCACGGCCAGGGCGATATAGGGGTAAACCCCGAACGCGATGAAATTCAGGTCCATGGCGGAGTTCCTCAGGCGGCCGCGTCGGAGCGACGGCTTTTTTCGGGGGGCGGTGCGGCGTTCATCGCGGACAGGATGGAATCAGCCTTGGGACAGCCGACCTCTCCCGGTCCGAAGCTGACGGCCGTTTCTTCCCACGACTTGTCGAGGGCCTCGAGATCGTCGGGGTCCTCGTCCGGTTCCTGCATCAGGGCTGCCACAGCGTCGGTATCGGGGGCTGCATCGGCCAGGTTCGACAAGGCCCCGAAGACGGCCCGATACGGGCTTTCCCGCTTGTGCAGCCGCTCGGTCAGGGCGGCCAGGACGTGGGCCCCTTCACCCAGCAGGGAGGCGGCTTCGGCGTCCGGCAGGGTGGACAGGAAGTCGAGGAAGACCGGCAGGTGGTCCGGCAACTCCTTGGCTGACAGCTCCAGCCCGTACGAGGCGTAGAGCTCGACCAGGGCGGCCATGGCCTGACCCCGGTCGCGGCTTTCGCCGTGGATATGCTCGTACAGGTTCAGCGACAGGGACCGGGTCCGGTCGAACAGCTGCACAAAGCCCTCCTGCAGATCGTAGAGGTCGTCGTGTTCCAGCATGCCGGCCAGTTTTTCCAGCGATCGCACGATCGGCTCGGGGACGAGGCCTTCGGTGCGGATGGCGTCGATGGCCGCCGGTGCGGTGGCCTGGATTTCGGCCGTCGGATAGCTGAGCATCAGGGCCAGCGCGCGATAGGTCAGGGCCATGATCAAGCCACCTCTGCTGTCGGTTTGGCGCGTGAGCGCTTGTCGGGCCCGAACAGACCCAGTTCGGTGCGACCGCCGGAGCAGCCGTTGCCGAAGGTGAAGCCGCAGCCACCGCGGATGTCGAAGGCGTCCTCGGCGGTCTCGCGGTGGACCGACGGGATAACGAACCGGTCCTCGTAGTCGGCGATGGCCATGATCTTGTACATGTCGTCGATCTGGGCCGCGGACAGGCCGACCTTGGCCGCGAGGGCGTGGTCGATACGGCCGTCGATGGTCTTGGCCCGCATATAGGCGCGCATGGCCAGCATCCGCTGCAGCGCCAGGGTCACCGGGGCCTCGACGCCGGCCGTAAGCAGATTGGCGAGGTATTTGACCGGGATGCGCAGCTTGTGCACGTCCGGCATTTCGCCGTCCATTTCCAGCGCCCCGACAGCCGCCGCGTTCTGGATCGGTGACAGCGGCGGGACGTACCAGACCATCGGCAGGGTCCGGTATTCGGGGTGGAGCGGAAAGGCGATCTTCCAGTCCATGGCCATCTTGTAGACCGGGCTGCGCTTGGCCCCCTCGATCCAGGCGTGGGGGATGCCGTCGGCCCTGGCCTGGGCGATCACCGCCGGATCGTGCGGATCCAGGAAGACGTCGAGCTGGGCCTGGTAGAGGTCCTTTTCGTCGACACTCGCCGCCTCGCTGATGCGATCGGCGTCATAGAGCAGCACACCCAGGTAGCGGATGCGCCCGACGCAGGTCTCGGAACAGACGGTCGGCTGGCCGACCTCGATGCGCGGGAAGCAGAAGGTGCATTTCTCGGATTTGCCCGAGTCCCAGTTGTAGTAGATTTTCTTGTAGGGACAGGCCGAGACGCACATCCGCCAGCCGCGGCACTTGTCCTGATCGATCAGAACGATGCCGTCCTCTTCGCGCTTGTAGATCGCGCCCGACGGACAGGCGGCGACGCAGGTCGGGTTCAGGCAGTGCTCGCACAGCCTGGGCAGGTACATCATGAAGGTGTTTTCAAACTCGCCGTACATCTCCTTTTCGATGTCGGCGAAATTGTAGTCCTTCGACCGTTTGGCGAATTCGCCCCCGAGAATTTCTTCCCAGTTCGGGCCCCACTCGATCTTCTCCATCCGCTGACCGGTGATGGCCGAGCGCGGACGGGCCGTGGGGAAATGTTTCATTTCCGGCGCGGTCTGGAGGTGGGCGTAGTCGAAGTCGAACGGCTCGTAATAGTCGTCGATCTCGGGCAGGTCCGGATTGGCGAAAATCTTGGCCAGGATGCGCCATTTCGCGCCCATCCGCGGCTCGATGTCGCCGTTCTTCTTGCGCCGCCAGCCACCGTTCCAGCGCTTCTGGTTCTCCCAGTCCTTGGGATAGCCGATGCCGGGCTTGGTCTCGACGTTGTTGAACCAGGCGTATTCAACGCCCTTGCGGCTGGTCCAGACGTTCTTGCAGGTGACGGAGCAGGTGTGACAGCCGATACATTTGTCGAGGTTCAGCACCATGCCGATCTGGGCGCGGACCTTCATTGGGCTGGCTCCTTGGCTTGAGAAAAGTCGCCGAGTGGCTCGTCGAGCCAGTCGACCTTGGTCATCTTGCGGATGATTACGAACTCGTCGCGGTTCGACCCCACGGTGCCGTAGTAGTTGAAGCCGTAGGACAGCTGGGCGTAGCCGCCGATCATGTGCGTCGGCTTGGGCACAATCCGGGTGACCGAGTTGTGGATGCCGCCGCGGCGACCGGTGATCTGGGACCCCGGCGTGTTCACGATCTTTTCCTGGGCGTGATACATGAAGGTGGTGCCTTCACGGATCCGCTGGGACACCACCGCCCGGGCCGTGATGGCCCCGTTGGCGTTGAACAGTTCGACCCAGTCGTTGTCGACCACGCCGATACGGCGGGCGTCGGTTTCCGAGATCCAGATGACAGGACCGCCCCGGTTGAGGGTCAGCATCATCAGGTTGTCGGAATAGGTCGAGTGGATGCCCCATTTCTGGTGCGGGGTGATGAAGTTCAGCGCGATCTCGGGCTCGCCGTTCGGCTTCAGGCCCTTGACCGACAGGGTCTTCATGTCGAGCGGCGGACGATAGACGCACAGCGACTCACCGAAGGCCCGCATCCACAGGTGATCCTGATACAGCTGTTGCCGGCCGGTCAGGGTGCGCCACGGAATCCGCTCGTGCACATTGGTGTAGTTGGCCGTGTAGCAGACGTGTTCGGACTCCAGACCCGACCAGATCGGCGAGGAGATGATCTTGCGCGGCTGGGCCACGAGGTCGTTGAACCGGATCTTCTCCTCTTCCTTCGGCAGGGCCAGGTGGGTGTGGTCGCGGCCGGTCTGTTTGGACAGGGCGGCCCAGGCCTTGACGGCGACCTCACCGTTGGTTTCCGGAGCCATCATCAGCACGGCCTCGCAGGCGTCGACCACGTCGTGGATCGAGGCCCGGCCCTGGGAAACGCCCTCGTCGAGGACCTCACCGTTCAGGGCTTTCAGCAGCTCGACCTCGTGTTCGGTGTTCCAGGCCAGGCCCTTGCCGCCATTGCCGATCTTTTCCATCAGCGGGCCGATGGAGGTGAACTGCTTGTAGAGGTTCGGGTAGTCCCGCTCGACGATGGTGATCTGCGGCATGGTGCGGTTGGGGACCGGCTCGCATTCGCCCTTCCACCAGTCGTGGACCTCGGACGCCTGGGCCAGTTCGGCCGGGCTGTCGTGCTGGATCGGGGTGAGGACGACGTCCTTCTCGACGCCGAGCACCTCGGGGCAGACCTCCGAGAAGGTCTTGGCCAGGCCGCGGAAGATGTCCCAGTCACTGCGGGCTTCCCAGGCCGGATCCACCGCCGCCGTCAGCGGGTGGATGAACGGGTGCATGTCCGAGGTGTTGAGGTCGTTCTTCTCGTACCAGGTGGCCGTCGGCAGGACGATGTCGGAATAGACGGCCGTGGTGGACATGCGGAAGTCCAGCGTGACCAGCAGGTCCAGCTTGCCCTCCGGGGCCTCCTCGCGCCAGGTCACCTCGGTCGGCTTGACGCCGCCCGACTCGCCCAGGTCGGCCCCCTGGACGCCGTGGCTGGCCCCCAGCAGGTGCTTGAGGAAATACTCGTGTCCCTTGCCCGACGACCCGAGCAGGTTGGAGCGCCAGATGAACATGTTGCGCGGCCAGTTGGCCGGATCGTCCGGGTCCATGCAGGACATTTCGAGCGACCGGTCCTTGAGCGCCTTGACCGTATAGTCCTTCGGATCGACCCCGGCCTCGATGGCGTCCCGGGCGACCTGAAGGGGATTGGTCTTCAGGGCCGGCGAGGAGGGCAGCCAGCCCATGCGTTCGGCGCGGGCGTTGAAGTCGATCAACGAGCCACCCCAGTCCCCGGCGGGGGCCGTCGGCGACATGATTTCACGGGGGGTGACGGTCTCATAACGCCACTGGTTGGTGTGGGCGTAGAAGAAGGAGGTCGAGTTCTGCTGACGCGGCGGACGGTACCAGTCGAGGCTGAAGGCCACCGGGGCCCAGCCGGATTGCGGCCGCAGCTTTTCCTGGCCGACATAGTGGGCCCAGCCGCCACCGGACTGACCGACGCAGCCGCACATGACCAGCATGTTGATGACCGCACGGTAGTTCATGTCCATGTGGAACCAGTGGTTCATCGCCGCGCCGATGATGACCATCGACTTGCCGTTGGTCTTTTCGGCATTGCCGGCGAAGCCGCGGGCCACCGCGATGATCTGGTCCCGCGGCACGGAGGTCATGGCCTCGCCCCAGGCAGGCGAATATGGCTCCGGATCGTCGAAGTCCTTGGGCATATGATCGCCGCCGAAGCCCTGGTCGACACCGTAATTGGCGAGGAACAGGTCGTAGACGCAGGCCACCAGGGCCTCGCCGTCCTTCAGCTTCATGCGCTTGACCGGCACGTTGCGGACGAGGACGTCGGGGTGATCGCTGGAGGCAAAACCGTTGGTGGCGGTGTTGGCGAAATAGGGGAAGCGGACGCCGACAACCTCGTCGTGGTCATCCTTGAGGCCGAGGCGCAGGCGGGTTGCCTTGCCGCCGGTCTCCTTCTCCTCGAGGTTCCATTTGCCGTCCTCGCCCCAGCGGAAGCCGATGGAGCCGTTCGGCACCACCACTTTTCCGGTGGTTTCGTCGAGGGCGACGGTCTTCCATTCCGGATTGTTGGTCTCGCCCAGCGACTTGCTGAAGTCGGACGCGCGCAGCTGGCGTTCGGCGACAAGGCCGCCGTCCTGCGGGACCAGGCGAACCAGCATGGGCAGGTCGGAATACTGGCGCAGGTAGTCGCGGAAATACGGCACCTGGCGGTCGACGTGGAACTCCTTGAGGATCACATGACCGAAGGCCATGCCCAGGGCCGCGTCGGTTCCCTGTTTCACCGCCAGCCACAGGTCGGCGAATTTCGAGGCCTCGGAATAGTCGGGGCAGATGACCGCCGACTTGGCCCCGCGATAACGGGCCTCGGTATAGAAGTGGGCGTCGGGCGTGCGCGTCTGCGGCACGTTCGACCCCCACAGCAGCAGGAAGCCGGAGTTGAACCAGTCGGCCGATTCCGGCACGTCGGTCTGCTCGCCCCAGGTCTGGGGCGAGGCCGGGGGCAGGTCGCAGTACCAGTCATAGAACGAGCCGCTGACGCCGCCCATCAGCTGCAGGTATCGGGCACCGGCGGCATAGGACAGCATCGACATGGCCGGGATCGGCGAGAAGCCGAAGATCCGGTCGGGGCCCCAGCGCTTGACGGTGTAGGCATTGGCCGAGGCGATGATCTCGTTGACCTCGTCCCATTCGGCGCGGACGAAGCCGCCTGACCCGCGCATCTGGATGTAGTCATCGCGTGCGGCCGGGTCGTCCTGGATCGAGGCCCAGGCGGCGACCGGGGGCAGGGTGGCCCGTGCCGCCCGCCAGTGCTTCAGCAGGCGCGAGCGAATCAGCGGGTATTTCACCCGGTTGGCGGAATACAGATACCAGCTGTAGCTGGCCCCACGGGCGCAGCCGCGCGGCTCGTGGTTCGGCAGGTCCGGGCGGGTGCGCGGATAGTCGGTCTGTTGGGTCTCCCAGGTGACGATCCCGCCCTTGACGTAGATCTTCCAGGAGCACGAGCCCGTGCAGTTCACCCCATGGGTCGAGCGTACGATCTTGTCGTGACGCCAGCGGTTTCGATAGGCCTCCTCCCAGCTGCGGTCGTCGTCGTTCATGACGCCGTGCCTGTCGGAAAACAGCTCGGTCTTGCGCGTGAAGAAGGCAAGGCGGTCGAGGGTATGGCTCATGATCAGACTGCCGCTTTGAGGGAGAGATTCAGGGGCGAACGCGGTCGGGCGTAGTAGACCCAGTTGACGGCCGCGCAGGTCGCGTAGAAGGCGCAGAAGAGGTAGAGGGCCGTCATGGGGCCGCCGGTCGCCTTCATCGAGTTGGCAAAGGCCAGCGGGATGAAGAAGCCGCCGTAGGCGCCGAGGGCGGACGAGAAGCCGACGATGGCCGCCGATTCCAGTTCCGACTGTTTCCGGCGTTCATCCGGCGAGGCGTCGGGCATCAGCCGCGGCATGTCGGTTCGCACCAGGGCCGGGATCATCTGGAAGGTCGAGGCATTGCCCACGCCGGTCCAGAAGAACAGCCAGATGAAGCTCGCAAAGAACAGGCTGAAGACCGGTTCGCCGCCGAAGGCCCCGACGCTGTAGAGGACGGCCAGGACGCCGGCGATCAGGGCGTAGAAGACGATCTGGGTGACGTTCTGACCACCCCAGCGGTCGGAGACCCAGCCTGTCAGCGCCCGGGACGCCGCGCCGACCAGCGGGCCGAGGAAGGCGATCTGAAGGATGTTGACGTCGGGAAACAGGGTCTTGCCCAGCAGGGGAAACGCCGCCGAGAAACCGATGAACGAGCCGAAGGTGCCGATGTAGAGGTAGCACATCAGCCAGTTGTGCTTGCGCTTGAAGATCACCGCCTGGGTCTTGAAGGAGGCCTTGGCCGAGGTGATGTCGTTCATCCCGAACCAGGCCGCGGTCGCCGACGCCAGCAGGAAGGGGATCCAGACGAAGCCTGCGTTCTGAAGCCAGATCTCGCTCTCGACGCCCTTGTCGACGGCGATCTGGGGCGCACCGACAACGGGTGCGAACAGGCCGAGCGTGATCACCAGGGGCACGGCGAACTGCATCACACTGACGCCGAGATTGCCGAAGCCGGCGTTCAGCGCCAGGGCGTTGCCCTTTTCCGCCTTCGGATAAAAGAAGCCGATGTTGGACATGGACGAGGCGAAATTGCCGCCCCCCAGACCGCAGAGCAGCGCCAGGGTGACGAACACCCAGTAGGGCGTGTCGGGGTTCTGGACCGCCAGCCCGATCCCCAGCGCCGGGATGACCAGGGACAGGGTCGACAGGGCCGTCCAGCGCCGTCCACCGAAGATCGGCACCATGAAGCTGTAGAAGATGCGCAGCGTCGCGCCCGAGAGCGCCGGCAGGGCGGCCAGCCAGAACAGCTGGGACGTTTCGAACTTGAATCCGATCAGTGCCAGCTTGGCCACCACCATCGACCAGACCATCCAGACCGAGAAGGCCAGCAGCAGGTTGGGCACCGAGATCCAGAGGTTGCGGGCGGCGATCCGCTTGCCGGATGAAGCCCAGAAATCGGGGTCTTCCGGACGCCAGTCGTTCAGAACATGACGGGACATATGCGTCTTTCTCTAGCTCGAGCGCGGGGAGGCGGCGGCGGTGGCCCTGTCGGGACCGACGCCAGCCAGTTCGGGGAATTCCGGGAGGGTGGCCAGGTCGGGGGAGCGTCGGCGCTCCATCCGGCGCACGGCCAGGTGCATCCAGAGCAGGGCTCCGGAGACCAGCAGGAACAGCAGCATGAAACAGCTGGTCCAGACGCCGGTCAGATCGTTCAGGGCTCCGAAGGCGATCGGCAGGATGAAGCCGCCCAGGCCACCGATCATGCCGACCAGACCGCCGACCGCCCCGACGTGGTCCGGGTAGTAGACGGGGATGTGCTTGTAGACCGCGGCCTTGCCCAGGCTCATGGCGAAGCCCAGTATGAAGACCAGCACCACAAAGGCGGGCAGGCTCAGGGCCAGCCTGAACTGGATCGGTCCCTGGATGCCGTCCACCACATAGGTCGTGGCCGGATAGGCGAGGATGAAGGTGCAGACGGCGCTGAGGGCGAAGGTCAGGTACATGACCTTGCGTGCGCCGATCCGGTCCGACAGCCAGCCGCCGAATACCCGGAACAGCGAGCCGGGGATCGAATAGGCGGCGGCCAGCATGCCGGCGGCCCCGATGCCGAGGCCGTAGGCTCCGGTCAGGTAGTGCGGCAGCCACAGGGCGAGCGCGACGAAGCCGCCGAAGACGAAGAAATAGTAGAGCGAAAAGCGCCACACCCGGATGTCCTTCAGCGGCGTCAGCTGCATCCAGGCCGTGACCGGCTTCTGGCCCGTACGGCGGCGCTCGGCGATCTCGGGCTCGTCGCGGGTCAGCAGGAAGGCGAGGATGGCGATGACCAGCAGCGCGCCGGCCCAGACCTGGGCCACGGCTTCCCAGCCGAGGGCCAGCATCACGAACGGGGCTGCGAATTTGGTAACGGCAGCGCCGACATTGCCGGCACCGAAGATGCCGAGGGCTGTGCCCTGGCGACTGGCAGGGTAGAATTTCGAGACATAGGCGACGCCGACCGCAAATGCCCCGCCGGCCAGGCCGACGCCGAGCGCCGCGACCAGGAACTGGGTATAGGTTTCAGCGTAGGACAGCAGGAAGGTCGCCGCGGCGGCCAGGACCATGACGACCAGGTTGACGATGCGTCCGCCGAACTGACCGGTCCAGACGCCCAGGAAGATCCGCGACAGCGACCCGGTCAGGATCGGTGTGCCGACCAGAAGGCCGAACTGGGCCTCGGTGAGGTTGAGGTCGGCTTTGATCTGGACGCCGATGATCGAGAAGATCGTCCAGACGGCAAAACAGGCGGTGAAAGCGAAGGTGCTGACCCAGAGTGCGGACCTGGCCCCTGGGGCCGGCGCTTCGGAAACGGAGACCATTCCGGTCTTCTCCATCGATCAGGGCCGCCCTCCGGCCCGTCTGCGATGTTCATTATCTCCGGCGCGGCACGTGAAGATTGATCCTTGTCAATTTGCGCTGTTTCCAGGCGCTTTATATTGAGTATTTGATTGATAAATGAAAGCAAATCGACCCTGTTTGGGCGCGTGATTGCTTTAGGTTTCTATTGTGTTTGATAAAGGTCAAATGGTAGGTCACTGTGAACCGAGGGGCAGAATTCCGGGCCCCGATTCCTGTAGGCGAGACCCAGCCATCCTGATCCAGATTCGGAGCCCTTCATGACCATGCGCGAGTCCGACCTCGATCGGGTCAAGGCCCTGCCGCTGTTCTCCAGGGCCTCGCCCGAGGTTTTCCGCGACGTGACCGGGGGCGCGTTCCTGCAGCGCTTTCCGGCCGGCACCACCCTGCTGATGGAAGGCGATACGGTCGACTTCCTCTACGTCCTGCTGGACGGCATGGTCGAACTGCAGGGCTCGTGGAAGGAGAAGGAGACCACGCTGGCGCTGCTGCGTCCGGTGTCGACCTTCATTCTCGCGGCCGTGGTTCTGGATGCCGATGCCCTGATGTCGGCGCGCACGCTGGAGCGATCCGAGATCCTGATGCTGTCGGGCGAGGCGTTGCGTCGCGTGATGCGACAGGACGCCGATTTCAGCTTTGCCGTGGCCCAGGAGCTGTCCGGCTGTTACCGCGGTCTGGTCCGGGCCGTGAAGAACCAGAAACTGCGGGGCGGTGCCGAGCGGCTGGCCAACTATCTGGTCACCCAGCGCATTCGTCAGAACTCGGTCGAGACGATCGTGCTGCCGCATGAAAAGCGGGTGCTGGCGTCTCTGCTGGGCATGACGCCGGAAAACCTGTCCCGGGCCTTCGCCAGCCTGGCCAAATACGGCGTGGTCGTGCGCGGCGGCGAAGTGACCCTGAGCCGGCCCGAGGCCCTTGAACGCCTGGCCCGCCCGTCGCCGTTGATCGACAACCACATGCCGCCGCGCGACGGCGTCATCGGCAAGGCCGAGAGCGAGCGCTGGAGTTCGGCGACCGGGCGCAGTTGTGGTTACGTCTCGAGCTGATCAGCCGCCCAGCTGGGCCAGGTTCTTCAGGTCGCCGGACAGGCCCTGGGCCAGTTGATGACTCCAGGTCTTGCCGGTCAGGCCGGAAACGATGCGGGCGTTCAGAAGGTCGCGATCATCGTCATCCTGGAGCAGGTCGCGCAGATCGACCCCGCCGTCCCCGAACAGGCACAGGCGCAGCTTGCCCCGTGACGTCACCCGCAGCCGGTTGCAGCTGTCGCAGAAGCCGGGCGCATAGGGCGCGATCAGACCGATCGACCCGGCGTGATCGGGGTGGCGATATTCGAGGGCCGGGCCGGCATCGATGGCCCGAGGCCCCGCCGTCCAGCCGTTGCGATCCAGCCAGTCGCGCAGGCCCTGGGCCTTCACATGGTGGGCGGCGAAATAGTCGTGATTGTCGGTGGTCTTCATCAGTTCGATGAAGCGGACGGTGACCGGCCGGTCGCGCACGAAACGGGCCCAGGCGTCGAAGCCGGCCTCGGCCGTCTGACGCAGCAGGACAGCATTGACCTTTACGGCGGAGAAGCCTTCGACCAGGGCCATGTCCAGTCCGGTCAGGACCTGGTTCAGCCTGTCGTGGCCGGTGATCTGCCGGAACACCTCCGGATCGATCGAGTCGATGCTGATGTTGATGTGGCTCAGGCCCGAGGCGCGCCAGTCGGAGATGTGCCGGGCCAGGTTCCAGCCATTGGTGGTCACGGCGACCTTGGCGACGCCGGGCGAGGCCGCGACGGTGCTGATGATGTCGTTGAAGTCCTTGCGCACCGTCGGCTCGCCGCCGGTCAGGCGCACCTTGCTGAGGCCGAGGTCGGAGAAGCCGGCGACCAGGCGGCGAATCTCGTCGACGGTCAGGAAGGACAGCGGCCCGCTCTTCTTCCAGCCGTTCGGCAGGCAGTAGGTGCAGCTGAAATTGCAGACCTCCGTCACGGAGAGACGGAGATAGTGAAACCGACGCCCGAAGGTGTCGGCCGCGGGGGCGGCATCGAGTGCCATGGAAGCTCCTTTCCAAATGCGGGAGGCGAGGGGATTTCTCCCGGCGCCCTCGATCCTTGCGGATCCGGCGACCGGACCGTGGCGTCGAAGCGCTGTAGGCCGGGCCGCTCGGAGCGAACTCACCATGAGCCATAGGCGCTCCTCCCGCCATTCACTTTGACGCGGGACTCCCACAGGCTTGATGAACATCAAGATCGGCCCCAATGCCGTTGCGCCGCCGGCCGACCCGGCCATGCTAGACAGCGGGACGACGGGCCGAGTGACCCGACCAATGGGGGAGGCCCGGACCGATGCAGCAGACGGGAACCGGCATGGGGCGACGCGAGGGGCTGATGCTGATCGCCGCCACCGTCCTGACGGCCTGTACGCCGCGACAGGTGTCGGGGCCGCCACCGATTGACCTGTTCGCCGCCGCCAGCCTGCGCGAGGTTCTGGACGCCCTCGCCGCCGATCATCTGAACAAGACCGGCCGGACCGTCCGGGTCACCTATGCCGGCAGCGCCCAGCTGGCGCGCCAGATCGACCAGGGCGCGCCGGCCGATCTGTTCGTCTCGGCCGATGAGGCATGGATGGACTGGCTGGACGCGCGTGGCCACGTCGAGACCGCGACCCGGCGTCGGGTCGCGGGCAACCGTCTGGTGCTGATCGCTCCGGCCGGTGCCCCGGATGCGCCGGTGGACCTGACCCCGGCATTCGCCCTGAATCAACGTCTCGGGGACGGCCGGCTGGCCATGGCCGACGTCGGCGTTCCCGCCGGTCGCTATGGCCAGCAGGCGCTGACTCACCTTGGTCTGTGGGCGAGTGTCGAGAGCCGTCTGGCCCCGGGAGACAGTGTCCGCGCGGCCCTGGCGCTGGTCGCGCGGGGAGAGGCCCCGCTGGGCGTGGTCTACGCGACCGATGCCCGTGCCGAACCCCGGGTCCGGGTGGTGGCGACCTTTCCGGCCGGCAGTCATGCGCCGATCGTCTATCCGGCGGCGCGGCTGCGGCGGTCGCAGGGCGGCGGTGACGCGGCGGCGGCCCAGGCCGTTCTTGACCGGATGTCCGGTGCCGACGGTCAGGCGGTATTCCAACGGTTCGGTTTTACCCGGTCGCCGGTTCGATGAGCCGATGATGACGCCTCTCAGCCCCGAGGAACTGCAGATCATCGGCCTGTCGCTGAAGGTGGCACTGACGGCGACGCTGTTCAGCCTGCCGCCGGGCATCGCCCTGGCCTATCTGCTGTCGCGCTACAACTTCCCCGGCAAGGCCCTGCTGTCGGGCCTGACCCATCTGCCGCTGGTCCTGCCGCCGGTGGTGACCGGCTATGCCCTGCTGCTGCTGTTCGGGCGCAACGGGCCGCTGGGCAGCTGGCTCGAGCCGATGGGCATCGTGTTTGCCTTCGACTGGACCGGGGCGGCCCTGGCGGCTGCGGTGATGGGCTTTCCGCTGCTGGTGCGGGCCGTGAGCCTGTCGTTCGACATGATCGATCCCCGGATCGAGCGGGCGGCCGAGACCCTCGGGGCGACGCCCGCTGTCCGCTTTGTGACGATCACCCTGCCGCTGGCCTTGCCGGGGATCGCGGCGGGCACCGTACTGGCCTTCGCCAAGGCGCTGGGCGAGTTCGGGGCCACCATCACCTTCGTGTCGAGCATCCCCGGCGAGACCCGCACCCTGCCGCTGGCGATCTACAGTCTGACCCAGGTGCCGGGCGGCGAGGCGGCGGCGCTGCGACTGGTCCTGATCTCGGTCGGGGTATCGATCGCGGCCCTGCTGGTCTCGGAATGGGTCGCCCGGACGGCGGCGCGTCGGGTCGGGAGGGTCGCATGATGCTGGAGGTCTCGGCCCGGATCGTCCGCGGCGACTTCGCCCTCGAGGTCGGGTTCGCCAGCGATGCCCGGATCACCTGTCTGTTCGGACGCTCCGGCTCGGGCAAGACCAGCGTGGCCGAACTGGTCGCCGGCCTGATCCGGCCGGACCGGGGGCGGGTGACCCTGGCCGGAGATGTTCTGTTCGACAGTGACGCCGGTGTGTCGGTCCCGTCGTGGAAACGCCGCATCGGCTACGTGTTTCAGGATGTCCGCCTGTTTCCGCATCTGAGCGTACGCGACAATCTGCTCTATGGCGCGCGCCGGTCCGGAGACATCAGTCCGGCGCTGGACCAGACGGCAGCCCTGCTGGGCCTTGAGGGGTTGCTGGATCGCCGGCCGGGGTCGTTGTCGGGTGGCGAGGCCCGGCGTGTGGCGATCGGACGGGCCCTGCTGACCCGGCCGCGCCTGTTGATCCTCGACGAACCCCTGGCCGGGCTGGACGGCGCGCGACGCGGTGACCTGCTGCCGTATCTTGACCGGCTGGCGCAGGACGGGCCGCCCATCCTCTACGTCAGCCATGCCGTCGACGAGGTCGCGCGGCTGGCCGACCGGGTGGTGCTGGTCGGCGAGGGGCGGGCGCTTGAGGCAGGACCGCCGGACCTGGCCTTTGATCGCCCCGAAGCCGAGGCGGCGGCCGGGCTGAGCGCCCCCCTGTCGATTCTGAACGGGCAGGTGATCGCGCATGATCCGGCAAGCAACGCCACACGCATCGACCTGGCCGGAACCGCGTTTCTGTCGCCGCTTCTCGACGTGGCACCGGGTGAACGGGTCCGGGTCATCGTCGACGCCCGCGACGTCGCCCTGGCCCTGATCGACCCGGTCGAGGCCAGTTTCCAGAACCGGCTGCCGATGCGAATCGCGACGATCGAGGCGCGCCCGGACGGCCTGCTGGTCCGGCTTGAGGCGGGGGCTCTGCGGCTCAAGGCCCTGATCACCCGGCAGGCGGGTGAACAACTGGCGCTGGTTCCGGGACGTTCGGTGATCGCCCTGGTCAAGGCCACGGCCTCGGCGCGCTACGCCTGAGGTCGGTCAGCCCCGGCCGAGACGGGGCGTCAGCAGAATCGGGCCGTAGCTGATGACAAAGGCGAGGAAGGCCGCGGACCAGAGCCCGACCGAGACGATCAGCAGCGGATGGTAGGCGGCGGGCATCAGGCCGCCGATCACGCGGGTCAGGGCCGCGGCATTGATCAGCCCGTAGATCAGGATATCGGCCTTGCCGGCGGTCAGGGGGCGGCCGGTATGACCCCGGCTGGAGCGGGTCATGATGGCCAGGGTCATCACCCCGATGGCCCCGGCGGTCAGGGCATGCACGCCGACCGAAGGCAGGACATGGGCGGGGACCATGACCGACAGCCCCAGCAGGACCAGACCCGACGCCAGCCACAGATAGCCGAGGTGCAGAATCAGGACGAGCGGCTCGGCCAGCGTCGCCCCGCCGCGCCAGCGGGCCAGCCGGATCAGGTTCAGGACCCCCGCCAGCAGCAGGGCCACCCCGGTCGCGGGATGGACCGGCGCGAAGCTCCAGGCCGCCAGACCTGCGGCGGTGGCGATCAGGGTCATCGTGTCAAAGCGGCCGGCGACTGCCGGAAGCGGCCCCCCGCGTTTGAGCTGCCAGTTGCGGGTAAAACTGGGTGTGACGCGACCGCCGATCAGGGCGATCAGCAGCGACACGACCGACAGACCCAGACGGGTCGACAGATTGTCGACGCCGCCCGCCCCGGTCTCGAGATGAAAGCCGATGTTGGCCAGGGCCAGCACGGTGACGATCATGGCGACCGGGAGGTTGCGCCAGTTCCGCCCCGCGAGAACCTCGCGCCAGACCACGCCGGCGACGGCCACGAGGAACAGGCAGTCGACGATGACGGGCCAGGCCATCGCGGCGACATCCGCATTCAGCGCGACGGTCAGCATGGCCGCCCGTCCCGCCACCCACAGGCCGAACAGCAGGACCAGCGGCCACCCGACCACCGGCATGCGGCCGGTCCAGTTGGGCACGGCGGTCAGCAGGAAGCCGACGATGATCCCGCCCGCGTAGCCGAACAGCATCTCATGAACATGCCAGTCCAGCCCGATCGGTCCGCCGCCGAGGAAGGCGTGGATCCAGAGCGGCGCGATGATCGCCGACCACAGGGCAGAGAACAGATAGAAGGGGCGCAGACCGATGCTGAAGACGGCAGGCCCGCGATAGGCGCGGATGGCGGTGGCAGTGCTCATGACGGGTTCCGTTGGGCGGGCTCGCCCTGCATAGGCGATCTGCCGCCCGGTCGACTTGACGGACGTCCCGCCGCGCACTGCCCTTCATCAAGGCATGCGCGATGGTCGACGTTCCGGCGCAACAGGGACTGCTGGGCCTGGGCCGAGCGCTCCAGCAGTTCGCGCCAGACCGGCGTGGCGACGGCTTCGTCCAGCCCGTAGCGTCGGGCGGCTATGCGGATGTGGTCGAGTATGAAGGCGATCCGTTCCGGATCGCGAACGCCATCCGGATCCCGTTTGAGGCGGGCGATCTGCATGACTTCGCGTTGCCGCGCGGCCATGAACCGCACCAGAGCGGTGTCGATCCGGTCGATCCGGGCGCGCCGCGCGGCCAGTTCGTCGGTGCTCACAGTGCCGTCCGCGCGCCGGCGGCGCGCGCGCCCGCAGCCCCATGCAGATAACCGCTGACCAGAGGCCCCGGCGGTCCAAGCGCCGCGATCCGATCGGCCAGTTCGTCCGGGGCGATGTGTCCGTCGGCATAGGCGCCGAACGCCCAGGCCACAGCGATCATGTCCAGCGAATGCGGCGACAGGCGCAGGGCGGAAATGCCGGCGGCCGTCAGGGTTTCGACCGCAACATCCACCAGCTGGCAGCCGTGGGACAGGGTCTGCAGACCGTTCACCGCGAGGAAGGCCTGCCCCTCGACCGTGGCCACATCCATGCCGTCGGGGTGCCGGTCGCAGACGTAGCGGCAGGCGTCGCGGTGCAGGCCTTCCATCCGGGCCTGGACGCAGCGACTCGACAGGGCCAGCGGCAACCGGCCGAAGGCGAACAGCTCGAGGGTCAGGTCGGGACAGGCGCGGGCGATCTCGGTGATCGAGCTCACGGGCAGCTCAATATTGGCGCACAGCCGCACGCAGCCCAGGCGCGCCAGTTCCGCCGCCGCGGGGGCGCTGTAGACGTTCAGCAACGGCCCGGCGACGAAGGGGGCGGGGGCCCGGCTCCAGACCGCCGACATGTCGCCGGCCTCAACCAGATGGTCGGGATCCGCCGCCAGATCCGCGGCCAGCCGGCGCTCCCGCGGCGTGGTCGGCAGGGCCAGGGTGGACCAGATCACGGTCTTGCCGGCGGCCTGCAGGCGCTCGGCCGACCGGGCCAGGGCGTGCTGGAGCAGGGGCTGACGCTTTCCGCAGACCACCTCGCCGAGATAGACAGTCTTAACCGGGGCCTCGTCGGCGATCCGGGCGTAGAAGGTCTCGACCCGGTCCGGGGCCCAGTTGAACAGCAGGGGCCCGATCGCCAGTTCCATCGGGCCGCTCATCGCCAGCGCTTTCGATAGGCACCGGTCGTCTCGCGCGCGCCTTCGGCGAGGTCGTTCAACAGGGACTCATAGGGGGCCGGGGATTCGCCACGCCCGATCGCGTCGATGGCGGCGCGGAAGGCGGCGGTGACGCGCGCGACATAGGCTCTGCCTCTCTGGCGGCCCTCGATCTTGACGGCGGTGACGCCGGCCTCGGCCAGACCGGCCAGCAGGCTCATGGCGTTCAGACTGACCGGATCCTCGAACAGATAGCCGGCCTCGTCCGACTCGCCGCCATGGAACCGGCCCTTGCACAGGGTCGGATAGCCGCCGGCCTCACCCGCCGGCAGGCGGTCGACGGCAAATCCGGACAACCGGGTGGTGCGTGCGCCGTCGGTGTCGCGGAAGCTGACGGCCTCCGGCGGGGAACAGACCCCCGACAGGTTGGGTGACCGGCCCGACGCATAGGAGGACAGGGCGCAGCGGCCCTCGGCCATCACGCACAGGCCGCCGTAGACGAAGGCCTCGGTCTCGACCGTGATTTCCCGCGACAGGGCCTTGATCTCCTCGACGCTGAGGACGCGCGGCAGGACGACGCGTTTGACCCCGTATTCACGCGCATAGAAGGCGATGGCTTCCGGCGTGCCCGCCGCGGCCTGGACCGACAGGTGCAGGCGGGTATCGGGATGGTCGCTGTGCATGTGCGACAGCACGGCCAGGTCCGCGGCGATGACGGCGTCGACGCCCGCCCGGGCCGCCGCGTCGGCCGAGGCCCGCCACAGATCGGTGGCGTCGGCCCGGGCGAAGGTGTTGAGCGCCAGCAGGACCCGGGCTCCGCGTTCATGGGCCCAGTCGGTCGCGACCCGGAGTTCCTCGGGCGAGAAGTTCAGACCCGGGAAGTTGCGCGCATTGGTCTCGTCACGGAAGCCGCAATAGACACTGTCGGCCCCGGCCTCGACCGCGGCCTTCAGCATGGCCGGCGATCCGGCGGGGCAGACCAGTTCAAGCGCCGGAGCCGTCGCGGCGGTCATGCCCGGGCCCCGGTTTCGCGCCAGCGGCGGGCGATGGACAGCACGGTCTGCAGGGACGGATCGAACCGCCGCGGCAGGCCGAGGATGTCGGCGATCGTCAACTCCGATGCCTCCAGCGCATTGTGCAGGGCCAGGATGGCGGCGGTATCGCCGTCGACATCGATGCAGCGCTGGAAGAAGGCCCCGTCGGCGTCGCCGCGCCCGTCGAACAGGGCCAGTAGCGTCAGCAACGGCCCGCTGATGCGCGCCGAGGCATCGCCGGCGTCGTCATTGGGACGCACCACGCGGATGGACCCGGTTTCACCGTCCGGACGCATCTCGAAGGCGACCGGCAGGTCCACCGGGTTGATGCGGATGGTGGCATGGCGAACCTGGCCCAGACGGTCGAAGGCGTCGGGCTGGCGGCGGGCGATGCTGCGCAGCGAGGCCGTCAGCAGGATCTCGACCGGTCGTCGGGCCCGGTAGAGGACGTCCGTCCAGGACCGGGGGGCCTGTGGACGGCGCAGAGGCGCTATCCGCATCGGGAATAGCCGCAGTCGAGGCAACTGTCGCAGCCCTCCTTGCGCACGAGTCCGGGCGTGCCGCAGCGTGGGCAGGCTGACGGCGAAGGCCTGACCGGGGTCGCTGTAGCCTCGGTCGCCGCGGGCGCGATCTCGGCATCCGCTGCGGCATCGCCGGCCGCCAGACCCAGATGGCGCTCGATCACCCCGCCGATGGCGGCCGGCAGAGAGGGCGTGTAGCGGCCCTCGATCCAGGCTCCACCGCCCGGGTCGAACACAGCCTTCAGCTCTTCCGCCACGAACGAGACATCGCCGCCGCGCCGGAACACCGCCGAGATCATCCGGGTCAGGGCCAGGGTCCAGGCGTAGTGGGCCATGTTTTTGGAGTTGACGAAGATCTCCAGCGGCCGCCGCTTGCCGTCGCCCTCATCATCGGAATCATTGATGGTGACGTAGACGGCATGCTCATCCAGCGGCCATCGGACCTTGTAGGTTGCCCCCTCGAGTCTGACGGGACGTGGCGTCAGGACGGGCGCAGTCGGCGCGGTCGAAACGGCAGGCGTCGGTTCAACGCTGAGCACCGACCCGGTGATGGCGTTGGGGCGATAGGTCGTCAGCCCCTTGCAGCCCATCCGGTAGCCCTGGCGATAGACGTGGGAGAAGGCGTCGAACGGGATGTCTTCCGGGCAATTGATGGTCTTGGAGATCGAGCTGTCGATCTGGGTCTGGGCCGCCGCCTGCATGCGCAGATGGTGCTCCGGGGTCAGGGTCTGGGCGCTGACGAAGGCATTGCCCGGCGCGCTGTCCAGCGGCGCATCCGGCCCCCTGAGCCGGTGCCACAGGGACAGGGCATAGTCCTCGACCGCCTCTTCGCGTTTGCTGCCGTCGGGCTGCAGCACCTTGCGCTTGTAGGCGAAGGCGAACACCGGCTCGATGCCCGAAGAGACGTTGCCGGCCAGCAGGGAGGTCGTGCCGGTCGGGGCGATAGAGGTCAGGCAGCCGTTGCGCAGACCGTGGCGGGCGATCAACTCACGGGTCTCGGGGTCGAGGCCCGCCAGATTGGGTTGCTCCAGCATGATCGGATCGTAGAGCGGGAAGGGGCCCTTTTCGGCGGCCAGCTCGGCCGAGGCACGATAGGCTTCGCGCCGGATCACACCCAGCCAGCGTTCGGTCAGGGCCACGGCCTGATCCTCGCCATAGCGGGCCCCGCAGAAGATCAGGGCGTCGGCGAGTCCGGTCACCCCCAGGCCGAGGCGGCGCTTGGCCCGGGCCTCGGCTTGCTGGGCGGGCAGGGGAAAGCGCGAGATGTCGATGACATTGTCCAGCATCCGGACCGCCGTGCGCGTCAGGGCCCCCAGTTCCGCCTCGTCCATGGCCGCGCCGGCTTCGAACGGCGCGCTGACCAGCCTGGCCAGGTTGATCGAGCCCAGCAAACAGGCCCCGTAGGGCGGCAGCATCTGTTCGCCACAGGGGTTGGACGCCGAGATGACCTCGCAGTGGGCCAGGTTGTTGGTGGCGTTGACGCGATCGATGAAGATCACCCCCGGCTCGGCCGCGTCATAGGTGGCGCGCATCAGGCGGTCCCACAGGTCGGCCGCCGGAACGGTGCGCCGGACCTCGCCGTTGAACACCAGCGGCCAGTCCGCGCCGGCGTCGAGGGCGGTCATGAAGGCGTCGGGGACCAGCACCGACAGGTTGAAATTGCGGAACCGGGTCGCCTCGCGCTTGGCATTGATGAAGGCCTCGATATCCGGGTGATCGATCCGCAGGCAGCCCATCATCGCGCCGCGCCTCTGGCCGGCCGACATGATGGTGCGGCACATGGAGTCCCAGACGTCCATGAAGCTGAGCGGTCCCGAGGCCTCGGCCCCGACGCCGCGCACCGGGGCCCCCGAGGGGCGCACGGTCGAGAAGTCCATGCCGACCCCGCCGCCCTGCTGCATGGTCACGGCCGCTTCGCGCAGGTGCTGGAAGATGCCGTCCAGATCGTCGGGCACGGTGCCCATGACGAAGCAGTTGAACAGGGTTACAGACCGGCCGGTGCCCGCCCCGGCGAGGATGCGGCCCGCCGGCAGGAAGCGATAGCCTTCCAGGGCCTCGCGGAACCGGGTGCGCCAGCGTGCGCGCGTCTTGGCAGGTTCGGCCTCGGCCAGGGCCGTGGCGACCCGGTCCCAGGTGGCTTCGACGGTCTGGTCGCCCTCGCCGTCGACCGGCCGAAAGCGATATTTGCTGCTCCAGATTTCTCCGGCCAGCGGACTGTCGAACGCCATGTCTGATCCCCTTGAAAACGGAGGCCAGACTCGGTGATTCCCTGCGGCGTGCGGAAGCGGTGCGGCCCTGTCGCAGATCGAGACCCCCGTCAAGGCAAGGCTTGACGGGCATCAAGGGGCGGGTGGGGTGAACGGTCTAGGAAGACAAGATCACCTGCGCTCGACGCCGGTGGGCGCAGCACCGGACTGGAGACTCGACCGATGGCCCTTCAATATCTGTCCGTCGGCGATATTGCAGTCATCCTGCCCGGCGCGACCAGCGTGTTTCGTCGGCACAAGATCGACTTCTGCTGCAATGGCGGCGCGCTACTGTCCTCAGAGGCCGAGCGCCGGGGTCTGGATCTGACAGCTCTGGAAATGGAGCTGCGTAATCTGGGTACACCCGGTATCGCCGCTCCGGCCGAGACGGCCGATCTGGTCGCCCACATCATCGAGCGCTATCACAAGGTCCACCGCGTCGAGTTTCCGGAGGCCATCCGTCTGGCGCGCCGGGTCGAGACCGTGCATCAGGCGAACGCCGATTGCCCGCGCGGTCTCGCCGAGCTTCTGACCCTGATGTTCGACGATCTGGAGGACCATCAGCACAAGGAGGAGGCCGTCCTGTTTCCGGCGATGGTTCATGGCGGAACGCCGACCCTGCGCTATCCGATCGCCCAGATGATGCAGGAACATCTGGATCTGGGCGGGCAGCTGGCCTTCATGGCGGACCTGACCGCCGACTTCGTCCCGCCGCAGGGGGCCTGCGCCACCTGGCGGGCGCTCTATGCCGCCTGCAGCAAGCTGGATTCGGACCTGCGCGAACACATCCATCTGGAAAACAACATCCTGTTCCAGCGCTTCATCTGACGGCGTCAGAAAGCCAGAATGTCGACCGTGTCTCCGGCCGCCAGACCGCGGGTACCGGGACGCCGCCGGATCAGGACATCGGCGATCGCCAGCGCCTTCTGCGATCCGGAGTCCTGGATGTTCAGAACGGCGACGCCGCCCTCGACGCGACGACCCCGCTCGAACGTTTCACGGTCGCCGCAGGGTTTCAACGGCGTGGTCAGGACTTCCTCCCGCCAGGTCAGAATGGCCGCCGCATCCCGGCCCGCCAGACCCGCGATCAGGGGGGCGAGGAACAGCCGGGCGGTGACGATGGCCGATGTGGGGTTGCCGGGCAGGCCGACGATCCACTTGCCGTTGGCTCGCCCGAACCAGACCGGTTTGCCGGGCTTTATGGCGACCTTGGAAAAGATCAGCTCCAGACCGAAGGAGGTGAACATCGCGCGGGCGAAATCCTTCTCGCCGACCGAGGCCCCGCCCGTGACCACAATCAGGTCGGCCTCGTCGAGCGCCCGACGGGCCGCGGCTTCCAGGATCTCCGGCGTGTCGGCCAGGCGACGCCGGGCGATGACCCCGGCCCCGAAGTGCCGGGCCAGCTGGGCCACCCCGAACGAGACGCTTTCCGGAATACTGCCGGGCGTCTCCAGCGCCTGTCCGGGTTCGGCCAGTTCATCACCGGTGCCGAGGATGGTGACGCGGGGACGGCGTACGACAGGGAGGGTGGCGACATCGGCGGCAGCGGCGGCGACCATGGCGCGGAAGCCCAGAGTCGTTCCGGCGGGCAGCAGGACCTCACCGGCCGCGAAGTCCGATCCGGCGGCGCGGATGTGGCGGCCCTCGCCCGGCGCGGTGCCGAACCGGGCGACATCTCCGTCACGGTCGACGATCTCCTGAACCACGATCCGGTCCGCCCCGTGGGGCACCGGCCCTCCGGTGAAGACGCGGGCGCAACAGTTGGGCGGCAGGGTCGGGACATCGGCCCGTCCGGCAAAGGCGATCTCGGCGATCGGCAGTCGTGCCGGCAGGGTCGCCAGATCGGCGTCGCGCACGGCATAGCCGTCCATGGCCGAGACCGCGGTGCGCGGGGCGTCGCCGCGCGCCGTCAGGTCGGCCGCCAGAACCCGCCCTCCGGCGGCCTCCAGCGCGACCGTCTCGGCTTCGAGGGGGCGGGCCGCGTCGAGGATCAGGGCGACGGCCGTGTCGAAATCGATCATGATCCGGTGCCGTCCCCGGCCGTCCAGTCGCCCGAACGTCCACCCGATTTGGACAGCAGCCGGACCTGGCTGACGACCATGCCGCGGTCGGCGGCCTTGAGCATGTCGTACAGGGTGAGACAGGCGACCGATACGGCCGTCAGGGCCTCCATCTCGACCCCGGTCGGTCCGCTGACGCGGGCCTCGGCGGTGACGACGAAACCGGGCAGGGTCTCGTCCATGACCACCGTCACCGAGACCTTGTCCAGACCCAGCGGATGACACAGGGGGATCAAATCGGCGGTGCGCTTGGCCCCCATGATCCCGGCCAGTTCGGCGGTGGTGATAACGGCCCCCTTGGGAGCCCGGTCGTCGCGCACCAGGGCCAGGGTCTCGGGCGCGCAGACCAGACGCCCTTCGGCGACGGCCCGGCGCGTGGTGGCGGCCTTGTCGCCGACGTCGACCATATGCACCCGGCCACCGCTATCCAGATGGGTCAGGGCGGTCACGGGCAGATGCCCCGGTAGCGCGGGATCTGGCCGACCAGCGAACAGGGCCGGAACCGGCTGTCCAGCTCCTCGGCCAGGACCAGGTCCCAGGCGTCGCGACAGGCCCCGGTCGAGCCCGGGACGCAGAAGACGAAGGTATCATCCGCCTGTCCGGCCAGGGCGCGGGACTGCAGCGTCGCCACGCCGACCGTGCCGAGGCTCTTGAGATGGAACACGACCGAGAAGCCGTCCAGCTCGCGCCGGAACAGCGGCTTGACCGCCTCGGGCGTCACATCGCGTGGCGCGAAGCCGGTGCCGCCGGTGGTCAGGACCACGTCGATATCGGGGTCGTCGATCCAGATCCTGAGCTGGGCGCGGATGGCCTCGACCTCGTCGTGAACGATGGCCTTGCCCTTCAGGACGTGGCCGGCGGTGGTCAGGCGTTCGACCAGCAGGCCGCCCGAGGTGTCGGTGGTCTCGTCGCGGGTGTCCGAGATGGTCAGGACCGCGATATTCAGCGGGTGGAACGGCAGATCTTCATTGATTCCGGCCATCAGGGCGTCTCGTCCTTCCAGCGCGCCAGGGCGGCGCGGTCCTCGTCTACGGGTTCGATCCAGCGGGTGCCGGCCGGACCGGCCTCGCGTTTCCAGAACGCGGCCTCGGTCTTGAGCCGGTCCATCAGATAGTCGGCGGTCTCGAAGGCCACGCGCCGGTGCGGCGCGGCGGCGGCGACGAAGACGATGGTCTCGCCCGGGACGATGTCGCCGCAGCGATGGACCACGACCAGATCGCTGACCGGGAACCGGGCCGCCGCCGCCTCGGCGATGTCCAGCATCGACCGCTCGGTCATGCCCGGATACCAGTCCAGGGTCAGGGACTCGACGGTCGAACCGTCCTTGCCGACCCCCCGGGCCAGGCCGGTGAAGGCCACGACCGCGCCGTCGCCCGCGCGGTCGGCGAGAAACCTTTCCAGCTCTGCCGGGGCGGAGAGGGGTCCCGTTGCCAGCCTGACGTCGAGGGCCAACTCAGCCTCCCGAGAAGATTGAGAAGAACGCGATCTCCTGGTCCGGCCGGACCTGCACATCGTCGCCGACCACGACCTGATCCAGCGAGGCACGCACGTCCGGGCGCAGCAGGGCGGCGGCGGCGGCCTCGTCCCGGGCCGCCAGACGGTGACGGATTTCGCCCATCGTGGCCCCGCCCTCGGGCAGGTCCAGGGATTGCTCGGCCCCCAGTCGCTCCGCGACGCGGCCGAAGAACAGAATCCGGGTCATCATCGCCTCCATCTTATGCGACCTGCGCCCGATCGGCATCGGCCAGTGCCTGACGCAGCTCCTTGATAAAGCGCGGGAGCAGGTCCTGTCGAACCGAAGGTTCGGACCAGTAGGGGTTCATGAAGACACAGCGGATCACCAGCATGCCCCCGTGGCCGTCCGCCGCATCGTCACGGCCATCGTGTCCGGCCAGGACGGACGCCATCAGGGCGGCGTTGTCCCGGCCCAGGGTGGTCTTCGATACGGCGAAGTCGGGCGAGGTCTGGAAATGGTCGAAGACGGCACCGGTCCGGGCATTCGACCGGCTCAGCGCCTCGCCGGTACGCGCCAGGGAGAAGCAGGCGATATTGCTGTCGGCGGGCAGGAAGCGGGCTTCGGGAACGGCGTCCCGGACCGCCGTCTGGAAGGCCTGGCGGGCGTCCAGCGTGGCGGCCATCAGCGCTCCGAAGCCGTCCGCAGCCAAGCCGATGGTTTCCGCCGTCAGCCAGGTCGCCGCCGCGCCGGCCGCCGAGCGTGACCCCTCCAGGGTCGAGGTCCATTTGCCGTCGCCCAGTTCCGGCCGGTCCAGATAGGGCGCGTCAAAGGCCGAGACCGCATAGCGTTCGGCATCGGGAGCCAGGAAGGCCCCGCAGGCATAGGGCACATAGCCCAGCTTGTGCGGGTCGATGGTGATCGAGTCCGACCGCCGCATGGCGCGCAGGGCCGCGGCGGTTTCCGAAGTCAGGGCCGCCTCGGACGGTCCGTCCAGCATCGCACCGAGAAAGCCGCCATAGGCCGCGTCGACATGCCGCCAGATGCGCCAGCCGCGCTCCGTCTGCCAGTCGTCCATACGGTCATAGAGGCGATCCAGCGGGTCCACGGCCCCGGTCTCGGTCGCCCCGGCCACGGCCACGACCATCAGAATGGGCCGGCCTTCAGCTTCGGCCCGGGCGACCAGCCGCTGGAAATCGGTCAGGTCGAGGCGGCCGGACGCATCCAGGGCAATGCTCCAGATCGCTTCTCCCCCAAGGCCGAAGATGTTGGCCGACTTGCTCCAGGAATAGTGACGGTTGCCGGGGACCAGCATCACCGGTCCCATATAGTCCTGGCCTGAGGCCCGACTGATGCGACGCCAGATGTCGCCCGGGTTGGAGGCTGCGGCGCTGCAGGCCTTCAGGACATCGTCCGAGACCGCGTGGGTGGCGCACAGGTCGCGGAACCGGGCCCAGCCCATATGGGCGGCAGCGAAGGGGTCGAGGCGGGCACCGGTAGTCTCGGCGACATGCAGGGCCAGGGCCAGCCAGTGGTCCAGCCGGTAGCGGGCGCGCCAGACGGCCTCGAAATTGGCGACGGTTCCACCCGAGGTGAAATGCCCCTGGGCCCGGGCCGGGTCATAGCCCAGCATGTCGGCCAGGGCGGCGATGGCCTGCGTTTCGATCACCGTGCCGGCGCGGCTGGCATCGCGCGAGCTGTTGTTGGGATTGTGCAGCATGGCGGCGAACCAGCCCAGCAGGCCCGGCAGCGACAGGTCCGACTTCATATGGGCGATGTAGCGGGGCGAGAAGGTCGGCGTTTCCGCCGTCATGGCGTCGCACAGGGCCAGCAGCCGCTGTCCGAGCCGATCGTCGGCGCGGGGAGCACCCGCGGTGGCCCCGACGGGCTGCGGGTCGACCGGGGCGCTGTCCTCGAACCGGGCCGAGCGCCAGCGGAACCAGTGGTCGAGCGTGGCGTCCATCTCGCCACGCAGGCGGCCTTCATTCTCGGAGCGCGCGCCGGGAAAATATGTCCGGGCGATCTCCCGGGCCAGGTCAGTGCTCATTGCGACGTCGTATGCCTCGCGGGCCGAAAGCGGGTTTGCCCGCCCGGCCATACAGGCTGAGCCCGGAATCCGGATTGCCAACTGTCAATCGACGTCGCGACTCCCGTCAATGCGGCGGCGCGGCCCGCCGCAGACAGGCGGTCCAGCCGGCGGGGCGGCGCGGGTCACGATCCCGCTAGCGTCCGTCCCGGCCCACATCGTCGAGGAGGCGTTCGTAGACCTCGAGGTCGATTTTCGAGAGCAGGGCACCGGGATTCTCATAGATGGCGCTGTTGGCCCCATGCTCGAGACATTCGACACTCTGAACCCAGCAACGACCGTCCGTGGCGCTCCGGATCAGGGTGTCGGCGTGCTCCAGAACATACCGGGACAGGTGTTCGCAACTGGTCCCCGGAACCCGTCGAACCTGGGCCAGGCCCAGGGTCTCCAGGTGCTGGAATGCGCTCTGGTCGGGGTCGTCGGTGCTGATCAGAAGGGTGTGATCGAACATCGTGTGCAACCAGTCCCGGATGGCACCGAAACCGCCCTTGCCGAAGTCCACGACCCAGCCGCGGTGATCGAGTTGCTCGGCAGCAAAGGTGAAACGGAAGCCCAGAGAATAGCCGTGGAGCTGTTGGCAGTGACTGTCGGCGGCCCACTGCCGGTAGGCGCAGGAAAGACCACGATCGGTGCCGTAGGTCTTGGTGGACAGGTAGGCCATGGCGGTTTCCGGGGCAGGGGCACCCTATATCGGGCGGCGCGCGACCGCGCGCAAATCGGCGGCTTCATACCGGCGATGACGACGGTTCGGCCGTCCGGACGGTGCGGCCCGTTCCGCCTGCTCCCGGCCAACCCGCCAGGCGCGAAACCGGCAAGACCGGAGAGGATAAACCCACGCATTCTAACCCTTTGGGTGTTGCGAAAACAGGGTGAGGCCTAGATAGTCAGCGGATTGAACGAGGGCTCGGAAACTTGATTCCAGGCGACGCGACCTGTTCAACCGGTGTTGAATTCGAGATACGTGAGGGTGCGGTTGCCGCGCTCGCCCCGGGCGATAGTCGTGGATCGCCACCCCGCTAACGGATGATGAAAATGCGAATACCCGTTCTCGTGACCGGTGGTGCCGGTATGCTCGGCCTGGCCTTCGCCGAGCATGGGTCCCTTAATGGTGCCCTGGAAGTACGGGCCATGCCGCGGGCCGCGCTGGATGTGCGTGACCCGGATCAGGTGATGGCCCTGGCTGACTGGGTCGAGGGCGGCTGGATCGTGCATTGCGCCGCCACGGTCGATGTCCAGGCCTGTGCGCGAGACCCGGAAGCCGCCCGCCAGACCCTGGTCGAGGGCGCACGTAATGTGTCTCGCCTGGCCAAGGCCGCCAATGCGCGACTGTTCTACCCGCAGTCCTTTCTGGTGTACGAAGGCGGCCCCGACCCGATCGCTGAACAGACCGAGCCTGCGCCCCTGTCGCTCTACGGCGCGCTCAAATGGGAAGCCGAACAGGTCATCCGTGAGGCGCAGCCGGACGCATTGGTGGTTCGCATGGCCGGATTTTTTGGCGGCGACGGTGCCGACAAGAATTTCGTCGGCCGCATTATCCCGGCGATGCACCGGGCCATGATGGGCGGCGCGGCGGTGTTTGAGGTGGGCGACCGCGTGTGGCAGCCGACCTGGACGCGTGATCTCGCGGAAAATTCCCTGTACCTGATGCAGGCGCAGCGTACCGGCGTGTATCAGATGGCGTCGCATGGGCACGCCGCCTTCCATGAAGTCGCAAGCCAGATCGTCGAGGGACTGGGATGGGGGGAGCGGTTCCGCATCCAACCGGTTCCGGCGGCCGCGGTCGCCGTGGCGGAGGCGGGTCCCGAGCGGCGCCCGGACCGCGCGGTCCTCGCCTGCGAACGCTTGCGGCTGGAGAATGCGGATATGCAGCGCGACTGGCGATCGACACTGAACGCCTACCTTGCCGCGCCCTTTTTTGATCAATATCGCCTGGAGGCATGATGTCATCTTTGCTTACCCCCCTCGACTCGCCGATCATGTCGGTGCGCAACCGGACCGTGATGTCCGCCATGACCCGCGGGTTCGCTGACGCGGATCACCGCGCGACACCGGAGATCGTTGCCTATTACCGACGCCGGGCGGAGGGCGGTGTGGGCCTGATCCTGACGGAAGGCGTCGTGATCCATCCCGAGGGCGACGGCTACAAGGACGTGCCGCGGATCGCGACCGCGGCCCAGGCCGAAAGCTGGCGGCCTGTGGTCGACGCGGTCCACGAGGCCGGGGCCAAGATCGCTTGCCAGCTCTGGCATTGCGGCCGCATCTCCCATTCCGACTTTACCGACGGCCTGAAGCCCGTCAGCTCCACGGAGCGCGCGGCCGAGGGCATCAACCGTCAAAACGACAAACCCTACGAAGCGCCGCGCGCCCTGCCGGTCGGAGAGATGCCGGCGGTGCACCAGATGTTTGTCGATGCCGCGCACCGGGCCCTCGGGGTCGGTTTCGACGCCGTGGAACTGCATCTGGGCCACGGCTATCTCGCCGACCAGTTCCTGGACGCCCGCGTCAATGACCGGACGGATGCCTATGGCGGCTCCGTCGAGAACCGCTGCCGGTTCACGCTGGAGCTGGTGGAGGCGGTCCTGAAGGCCGTGCCGGCCGACAAGGTCATCGCGCGCATCTCGCCGTCGCGCTTCATGGGCGGGCTCTATGACTGGCCGGACATGGAGGCGATGCTGGATCATCTCATCCCGCGTCTCTGGAGCCTGGGTCTGCGCACGCTGGATATCAGCTGTGCCAACGCCGACTATTTCGCCACTTCGGGACGCGTCATCCGCACCGTGCGGCCGGTGTGGCCGGGTCTGATCATCGGCGGTGCCTCCCTGTCACAGGCGGACGCCGAGGCCGAGGTCGATGCCGGCCTGCTGGACATGGTCACCTGGGGACGGGCGTTCCTGGCCAATCCTGACCTCGTCCGGAAAATGGAGTCGGGGGTTCCGTGGGTTGAATTTGAAAACGACATGAGAATGTCGTTGGTGTAGGGCACGTATGGCCACGTCCGACGGACGTGACGTCGGAAACTTCATGCGTAAACTCAACTCCGTCTGATCGCTTGACGAGAACAGGGAAGCCTCGGGCTTTTATGACAATCTCACCCTTCCTTACCCCGTCCAGCGCCCTCACTTCGGGGCGTCGCGCGCTCGCCTCCCTTGCCGTGCTGGTCATGCTGGTTGCCGTCTTCGGCGCTGCCGCGCCCGGCACGGCGCTGGCGCAGGCCTCGTTCGACGATCCGTTCAATACCCGGACGCCGACCACAGGTCAGTCGCGCTCCAGCAGCCAGACGAGCCCGAGCAGCGATGGCGGCAGCGCCAGCAGCGGGTCCAGCTCCGGCAATACCAGTTCGCAAGACGAAGACGGCTATCAGCCCGTGACCGTCACCACGCGAAACCGTCAGTCGGAAGACAACCTCGATCCGGCTTCGCCGAGCCGGGGCGACGGCGCGGTCATTCCCGCACCGCCTCCGGGTGAGTTCGAGATCTATGTGGAGCAGGTCCTCGGCAAGGCGCTGCCGCGCTTCGGGTCCTCGCTGCTGGTGCAGGGCCAGCGCAGCTTCAATCCGGCGGCCAACGCCACCATTCCGCCCGACTACCGGCTGAACCCCGGCGACACCATTTATGTGGGGCTGGCCGGTTCGATCGAAGGCAATCTGGATCTGACCATCGACAGCAACGGGCGCGTGTTCGTGCCCCGGGTCGGGGCGGTGATGCTGGCCGGCGTGCGCTACGGCGATCTGGACCGGGTCATGTCCAGAGCCCTTGGCCAGGAGTTCCGTGACTTCACGGTATCGGCGTCCGTGAGCCAGCTGCGCGGTGTTCGGGTCTATGTCACCGGTTACGCGGCGTCGCCCGGTGCCTATAGCGTCACCAGTCTCTCGACCATGATCAACGCCGTGCTCGCCGCGGGCGGGCCGGCCGGCGGCGGCAGCTTCCGCAACATCACGCTGACGCGCAACGGCCGCGTGGTCTCGACACTGGACTTTTACGACCTGCTTCTCAGCGGCGACAAGAGTCGTGACGCGGTCCTGCAGAACGAGGACGTCATCCATATCGGGCCGGTCGGCGCTCAGGTGGCTGTCACCGGCAGCGTCAACAACGAAGCCATCTACGAGGCTGCGCCCGGCGAAACCCTGAGCCATGTGTTGCGCTATGCGGGTGGCTTCAACTCGGTGGCGGATACCAGCCGCGCGGTTGTGGCGGAGGTGTCGAATCTCGATGGGACGGGCTGGCTTCAGCTGGACCTGCGCGAGGCCCAGGCGCGCCCGGTCGAGCGGGGCGCGATCGTCCGCATCCTGTCGGCGGTGGGCATCGCCCAGCCGCGCGAACGCCAGGCTGTCCTGGTGACCATCGAGGGTGAGGTCGAGCGGCCCGGGACCTACTATCTGCAGCCGGGCTCCACCCTTGCCGACGCCATGGCCCAGGCCGGGGCGCTGTCCAGCCGCGCCTACCTCTACGGCACCCGCTTTCTGCGGGAATCGACCCGCCTGCAGCAGGAGGTCAGTTTCGAGCAGGCGATCGAGGATCTGCAGTTGCAGATGGCGGCGCTGCCCCTGGTCGATCGCCAAAGCCGCGGGGCAGAGAGCGCGGTTCGGATGTCGGCCGTGCAGACGGTCATCGAGCGTCTGAGCGAACGCCGCCCCGATGGCCGTATCGTCCTCGGACTCTCGCCCGCGGACGCCATGCTCCCGCTCCACCTGCCGCTCGAGAACAACGACCGGATCAATATTCCGCCCCGGCCGGCGACGGTTGGCGTGTTCGGCGCGGTCTATCAGCCGGGCTCCTTTGTCGAGCGTCCCAATGCCACGATCGGTGACTACCTGGCACTCGCCGGTGGAACGCGTTCGATCGCCGACCCTCGCGAGCTGGCTGTGATCCGTGCCAACGGGTCCGTGATGGCTGCCCGCCAGGGCGGGTGGTTCCGCAGCGTCCTCAGTCAGCCGGCGCTTCCGGGTGATGTGATCTTCGTGCCGGTCAAAACCCAGGGAAGCGACCTGTTCGAACGCCTGCTTCAGCTGTCGACCCTGGTCTATCAGGGCTCGATCGGCATCCTGGCAATCCAGGCGATCACACAATGACGCCTGTCGATCTCTACCGGCGGGGACTGGAGATCAGTCGCAATACGGTGCTTCGGCGCGCTGCCTACGCGGTCGCCATCATCGTGGCGGCCGTGCTCGCGGTCTTCCCTCGCCCCTATGTGGCCTACGCCAAATTCATTCCGCAGGAGTCCACATCCGGCGGAGCCCAGGTGCTGGCCCAGGTCTCGAGCGGTGTCACCAACTTCGCCTCCGCCCTGTCCTCGCAGAGAGGCAGCTATGTCATCATCGGGCGGTCGAACGACGTGCAGGTCGAGGCCCTGAAGCGGCTCAAGGCCATGGGTCATGCCGACTTCGCCGATCAGCGCGACGCCCGCGTCCGCCTCGAAAAGAAGGTGGAGATCCACGTCCTGACCGGCGGCGTCATCGAGGTCCGGTCACGCGACCATGATCCGGAGTTCGCGCGGGATCTCGTCGTCGCCTACACGGCCGCGGTCGAGAAACACCTGGCCGAGCTCGGCGTGGAGCAGGTTGAATACAAGCGCCGGCTGGTCACGGACCGGTGGAGCAAGGCGCGCGAGGATCTCGAGACGGCCGAACAGGTGCTTCTGGATTACCGGCTCCGGTACAATCTGGCGTCGCCCGAAAGCACCCTTGGCCAGAACCTGGCGCGTCGACTGGGTTACGAGGCCACCCTGCAGGCCAAGCAGGTGCAGCTGGAAACCCTGCGCTCTGTCGCAGCCGAAGGCAGTTTCCAGATTCGGCAGATCCAGAACGAAATGAACGTTCTGCGCCGCCAGATCGCGGAGCTGGACAATCCCGGCGAGACCGAAAGTCCCTACCGGCTGTCGACCATCGTGGCAGACTACCAGTCCCTGTTCCGGACCCAGCAGTACGCATTGAGCCTGGTCGAGGGCTATCGGCTCTTCTTTGAAGCCATCGCCATTCAGGAGGTGACCAGCCAGACCAACCTGCAGATCATCGAGCATCCGTTCGTGGATCCGGCCCGGCACTTCAACCTGGCCTTTGTCGGCCTGTTCCTGGCCCTGGTTCTGATGGCGATCTTTACTGAATGGTACGTTCCCTTCACGGGCCTGGGTGGCCGTGCCCGGCTGGGCCGCGCCGGCCGGAACGAACTGGTATGAGGGGCAAGGCCGCCGCCGTGCCGCGGGAAGCCCCGGAAGTCTCCGTCGTCATCCCCTGCTACAACGAGCAGGAGAACGTCGAGACCATCGTGGCCGCGGTTGGCGACGAGCTGCAGCGGGCCGGTGTCACCTACGAGATCGTGCTGATCGACAATGCGTCGACCGATGAGACCGTCGACCTGGCATTGGCGCTGTGCGCGGCGGACAGCCGGGTCAAGCTGATCGCCAACAACCGGAACTACGGTCAGCTCCGTTCCCCGACCTACGGCATCTTCCAGGCGACCGGGCAGGCCGTTATCGCCATGTGCGCGGACTTCCAGGACCCCCCGAGCCTGCTGGGCGTCTTCATCGACAAATGGAAGGCCGGCGCACCGATCGTCCTGGGCATCGGCTCGGGTGAGGGTCAGCAGACCTCCGCCCTGCATGGATTGCTCCGGAACACCGCCTACGGTTTCCTGAACCGGTTCGCTGACTATGAGGTCATCCCGGGCGCGACCGGTTTCGGCATCTATGATCGCAAGGTCGTTGACGAGCTCGCCCGCTGGAACGAGCCGGAGCCCTTCTTCCGGGGCATGCTAGTGGAAAGCGGCTATGCCATTACCCTCGTCCCCTATGAGCGGCCGCGCCGCGCCGCCGGGAAGTCCAAGAACAATTGGGCCACCCTGATCCGGTTTGGCCTGTCCGGACTGGCAGCCTCGTCCAAGGACCTGCTTCGGCTGCCCTTCTATGTGGCAATCGCCGTGGGCGGCCTGTTTGGCCTGACAGTGCTGGGGGCAATCATCGCCCTGGTGTTGGGCCACGGCACCGGCCTCTGGCTGATCGCCATGCTGATCGAGATCGGCTTCGGTCTCCTGTTCGTGTTCCTCGGCCTTATGGGCGAACAGGTGCGGCTGATCTCCGAACGGACGCGCTCGACTCCGCTGGTGATCGAAAAGTTGCGGGTGAATTTCTAGCATGTCGACCCCCGACACCGCCCTGACCCTGTTGCGCGGCCAGCTTGCCCGGTTCGCGCAGCTGTGGGCCTACGCCAAGGTCGGCGTCGTCAACGCCGGGTTCGGCTACGCCGTCTTTTCGCTTCTGGTCTTTCTCGCGCTCAATATGTTCGCGGCCCAGATCATCGCGCACCTGGCGGGGATGGTGTTCAACTACTTCATGTTCCGGCGCTTCGTGTTCAAGAACTCCCGCGCCGCCGTGGTCGAGTACATCGCGACCTATGCCGTGAACTATGTCCTCGGCCTGGCGATCCTGGCCGGGCTTTCCCGGCTCATCCCCTCGCCCTACATCTCTGGATTCCTGGCCATTGCCATCGTGGCGGCGATCAATTTCGTGGTGCTGAAGTTTCTGGTCTTCACGCCGCCGAAGCCGACCTAATGCTGGCCGACAGGGTCAGGTTCCGACCGACGACGGGCCTCATCGTCGAGTCCGTCCTGTGGGCGCTGATCATGGCCAGCGTCGTTCACGTCGTCTGGTGGCTGCTGACGAAGGGCTACCTGCCCCAGCCCTTCATCTTCTTCTCTTTCGACACCTTCATGGACTGGCACAACACGGCGTTCTGGGCTCACAATCCCGGCACGTATGATGTGTGGCAATCGGTCTACCCGCCGATCTCCTTCGTCTTCCTCAGGATCTTCTCGGACGGCAGCTGCTACACGTCCGGCGCGACCCTGGCGCGCGATTGCGATCTCGTCGGGCGGGTCTCGATTATCGGCTTCTGGCTGCTGAGCGGGGTGGTCACCTATCTGGCGCTTCGCCGGATTGACCGCTCGACCGCCTTGTTGAGGGCGACGGCCCTGATGCTGGGACTGCCGATGCTCTATGGGCTCGAGCGCGGGAACCTGCTGATCCCCTGCTATGTGGCCTTCGTGCTGGCCCACAGCCGGATTCTGAAATCGGCGCGCCTGAAATGGCTGGCCCATGCCGTCGCCATCAATTTCAAACCCTATCTGGTCCTGACGCTGCTGCCGCTGATCGTGCAGAGGCGCTGGCGCTGGTTTGAAGGTGCCGGGATCGCCACCCTCGTGCTGTATCTGGTCACCTACGCCATGCAGGGCGGCGGCAGTCCGCTGGACATCGCCACGAACACACAGACCCTTGCGGCGCTGCAGAGTAGCGGCAGCTGGTCCGACATCTATTACGCGACCTCGTTCAGCTCGATGGTGCGCTTCATCAATTCGGATTTCCCGATCGCCTACTATACGGGCACGAGGATCCTCGACTGGCTGAACATCTTCCTGCCCCTGTTGATGCGCGCCTCGCAGGCGGCGGTGGTCGGTTGCTTCGTCCTGTCCTTTCTGCACCCGGGGTCGATCCGCGCCCGATACATGACGGGGGCGATCTGCGCGATGATCCTGACGTCGTCGTCGCCCAGCGGCTATGCCCAGATCTTCCTGCTGTTCTTCGTCTTCATGGAGCCGTGGCGCGGACCGACCCGCATAACCATGCTGGTCACGGCCTATCTGATCTCGATCAGCTACGACTACCGGATCTTTGACGTGGTCCAGCCCTACTTTGACTCCTGGCTCACGGGCCGCTCGGTTCAGATGGAGGTCGGGGTCGCCATTGGACAGTTCGTGCGCCCTGTATTGCTCCTGGTTATCCAGTTCGGGTACGTGACCTTGATGGTGTCGTCGCTCCTCCGCAGCATTCGGCGCAAGCGCGCACGCGAGGCCCGGTCCGTCACGCTGCCGCCCGCGTCTACGGGCCTGGTCCCGTCCGGCGGATAAGGCCAGAGCCCCAGGTCGCCCATGTCCCTGTCCCGCCGCGACGCCCTGACCCTGTCGGCCTCCGGTTTGGTGATGCCGCGACCCGGCGCTGTTCAAGGGCCCGCGACGCCGACGTCCGGCCGGTCGGAAAACCTGTTCCCGAACAGCCAGTGGCAGATCCTGACCGCGCTGGGGCCGGGCTGGAATGGCGATCCGGCGATGCTGCAGGCCCACCTGGACAGTTTCGACACCGAGTGGAACTGGCTGTGCACCGGGAATCTGCCGGCCATCGTCGTCGACCGGATCGCTCTGGAGGCGGAACGCCCCGGCGGCCAGGTCGAGATCCGCCTCTTCGGCGACGACGCGGTCCAGTTCCTCTACCCCGGGGCCGTCCTGACCTTCGATGCCGCGGGTCCCGCCGAGCTGCGGGTCAGTCCGGTCCGGGTTCGATCGGTGGACTACACCCGACGCAGCTTCACCCTGATGCCGCCGCGCAATGCGGCACCGCGGATCGGCCCTGTCCGCTGTAGTTGCCGTCAGGTGATGCGGGCCGACCTCAAGGGCGTCACCGGCCACGGACCCGACGGATGGTCCAAGACGGTCTCGGCCCATCTGTGGGTCGATCGCTGGCCCCGCCTCGCCGATGCCACCCGGCTCGGGATGACAGTCGCCCGGGACGCGACAAGCCCGCTGCGTCCGGCCTGGCGGTCCAACCTGCGACCCTCGATGAAACGCTGCGTCGTCTTTGTCCCCCAGGGGCCGGGGGATGCGCATTTCTATCATGCCCCCGCCGATTTCGAGACCTATCGAGGCCGGCAGGTGGTCTTCGGCATGTGGGTCCAGCGCGTCGCGGGCGGACAGGGACGTCTCTTCGTCAACGACGGTGCTATCGCGACGTCGCGGGCCGTGGCCACCGGGGGCGACTGGACCTGGCTGGAGATGACCCATGAGGTGGCCGCGGACGCGCAGGGAATCGCCTTCGGCTTTGTGGCCGAGGACAGCGATCAGTCTCCCTGGCGCATCGCGGAACCGATGTTGTCCTTCGGCACCGATCTGGGGGAGGGGGCCTATGTCCGCCCCAAGGGGCGGATCGAGAAATTCGTCGTCAAGATGACGCCGGACTCCTATTTCGGGGCGGACTTCGCCTTCCGGACCGGTGGCGCAATCGTCGATTTCGCCGGCGAGACGGGCCTGGCCATCGCCGAGGACGTGCCCATGTTGTTCGGGGCGCTGGAGGGATCGCCCGGACGCGCCGGGTTGCCGCTGTTCACGCGCAGTCAGTTCGAACCGCCCCATCGGTATGGTGCGGCCATCCACGCGCCGGTGGCGAATCGGGCGGCAGCAGGCTGGGCCATGTTCGACATGAACGCCGACGGCACGCTGTGGCTGTTCAGCGAGCCGGGGGCGCGTTGGCGCGACGTCTCGTTCGACCTGAACCAGGCCGTGCTGTGGTGATCAGTCCCGGCGAACGGTGATGGTGTTGGCCTGCGCCTGGACGATGCGCACCGGCGGCCGATCGGTATGAAAGGTCAGGCGACTCCCGCCACGATCATCACGTCGGCTCCGGCTTTCCGGTGCCGGTCTCTGCTCCCTGACAAACACAACCTTCGGCGGAGCCGGCGCGATGCGTTGTTCGTTCTGACCTGAGCGCAGGAGCACCGCGCGGCGATAATCCGTATCGGCGGCGCGAAGACCGCCCGGGGCCAGGCCTCCGCCCAGGAAGGCACCGGGGTCCAGAGAGACCCCGTCGCGTCCGCGCAGTTCCAGATGCAGGTGCGGCCCGGTCGAGGATCCGGTGGAGCCGATCTCCCCGATCTGGGTGCCGCCCGCAAGCCGGGTCCCCCGGCCGACGCCGGCACCGATCCCGGACAGGTGGGCATAGGTCGAGACCAGCCCGTCGGCGTGCCGGATATCCACCGCCAGGCCGTAGCCGCCGCGCCAGCCGGCCCGGGTGACGACGCCATCGGCAATGGCCCTGACGGGGTCTCCGAGCGGTGCCGCCAGATCGATCCCGCGATGCAGGCGCGCGTTGGCCTCCCAGGACATCCGGCGCAGACCGTAGGTCGACGAGACGACGAAGCGGTCGACGGGAGCGGCGAAGCCGGGTCGGCCCAACGGCTGGAGCGGTACGGTGTGCTGCGAGGCAACGGGGGCCGCGACGCCGTCCGCGGCATCATGGAAGGGGGAGGCGTCGACGGACGCCGGGACAGGTCGGGCAACGGGCCCGTTGAGACGGTCAGGACCGGGCACGGCCGCCGTCAGCATGAGCAGACTGACGCCCGCCAGGGCGACCGCCAGGGTCCGGCCGATCCGGACCGGCGACCGTGGCGGCAACAGGCTGACAGGGTCCTCGAAGGCGACGGTCATCTGACGGCTATAGCGCCCGGGGGTCGCGCCGCAAAATTGCCGATCCTGAAGACGGGGCCAGGCTCGCGAGCGTATCGGCGACGATGGCGCTGAGGGGGATGGGCGTCAGGCCCGCGGCCTGCACGGCGGCCTGGTAGGTTCTGGCGTCTCCGACATACCAGCTCGCGGGGCGGTCAGGGTCGTAGTCCCGTTGCACGTCAGCCGGGCAAAGGCCGGCCGCATCACAGACCCGGGCGGCCAGATCACCGATCTCCACGACCTCGCGTCCGGCCGTGTCAAAGGGTGTGGCGATCCCGGTCGAGTCCCGGCGGACCCGGTGGGCCAGAACCGCGATCAGTTCCTCGATATGCACGTAGGAGCGGAACACCGGTCCGCGGGCAGCCACGGTCGGAGCCTCGCCCGCCAGGGCTGCCTGGGCCAGGGAGGACAGGGCATAGAGGTTCAGCTTGTTGCCGTGGGGACCACCCACATTGAAAACACGCGGCAGGACCAAAGGGATGTCGCGGGCGGCGCACCAGTCGAGGACCGCACGTTCCTGAAGTCCCTTCACATGGCCATAGGGGTCCTGGTCGAGCCGGGGCGGGTGCCCGTCCGCACCGTAAACGGCCCCCGAGGACGAATACACCATCCGGGGCCGGTCGGCGGCCGCCATCACGCGAAATGCAGCCTCGAGGATGGCGGTGTTGGCCGCGACGAATTCCTCGGGCGGGAGACCGGCCGTGCGTTCTTTTCCGAGGGCGGCGAAATGCCAGACGATCCAGTTCGGGCCTTCCAGCGGCCGGGCCTGGTCGAGGGCTTCCAGCGGGACCGAACCCGCTTCCGTGTCCAGCTCGCCGGCACGCGACGCGTAGGCCCGCAGGCGGTCGTCCCCGGGACCGATGCCCGCGCGCAGGGCCATGGCGACGACAGCGGAACCGAGCCAGCCCGTGGCACCGGTCACCGCCAGTCGGGCCTTGCCGCCCAGGGCGCTTTCAAAGGCGGCCTGGGCGGCGAGGCGATGCTCCGGAAAACGCGTCTCCATGCGCGCGATCAGCGGTTCTTGAAGAACAGCCGGATCATGTCACAGGCATAGTCCAGGTGCGCTTCGGTCAGGCCCGGATAGAGGCCGATCCAGAACGTCGAGGTCATGACCTTGTCGGAGTTGGTCAGGTCACCGTGCACGCGATAGGTCTGGTTCTTCATGTACGGCTGGCGGATCAGGTTTCCGCCGAACAGAAGCCGGGTGGCGACACCCTTCTCGTTCAGTTCCTGGACCAGATCGTCGCGGATGCCCTCTTCGTCGCTGAGAACCGTCAGCGGGAAGCCGAACCACGACGGCTCCGAACGCGCCGTCGCCTCGGGCAGCATCAGATGCTCCTGCATGTCGTGCAGGTTGGCTTTCAGATAGGCGAAATTGCGATTGCGGGCGGTGATGAACCCGTCCAGCCGATCAAACTGTGCAAGCCCAACGGCCGCCTGCATGTCGGTGATCTTCAGATTATATCCGAGGTTGGAATAGGTGTATTTGTGGTCATACCCGCGCGGCAGGTCGCCCAGCTTCCACTTGAAACGCTTGTTGCAGGTGTTGTCCTGGCCCGGCGCACAGTAGCAGTCCCGACCCCAGTCGCGGACGGATTCCAGCAGGCGCTTGAGGTCGCCCCGGTCGGTCCAGACTGCGCCGCCTTCGCCCATGGTGATGTGGTGCGCCGGATAGAAGCTGACCGTGCCGATGTCGCCGAACGTCCCCACCAGCTTGCCGTCGTAGCGCGCGCCGAGAGCGTCGCAGCTGTCTTCGATGACGTACAGATTGTGCTTTTCCGCCACCCGCATGACTTCGCCGAGGTCAAACGGGTTGCCCAGCGTATGCGCGACGATGATGGCGCGGGTCTTGTCGGTGACGGCCGCTTCGATGCGGTCCGGCATGATGTTGTACGTCGGCAGATCGACATCGACGAAAACGGGAACCAGACCGTTCTGGATCGACGGATTGACCGTGGTCGGGAAGCCGGTGGCGCAGGTGATGACCTCATCGCCGGGCTTCAGGGCCTTGTCCCCCAGCATCGGCGAGCACAGGGCCGTGGTGGCGGTCAGGTTGGCGGACGAGCCCGAGTTGACCGTCAGCGCATACCGGACGCCGATATAGTCGGCGAGACGCTTCTCGAACTGGTCGTTGAACCGCCCGGTCGTGAGCCACAGGTCCAGCGAGGAATCGATCAGGTTCCGCAGTTCCGGCGCGCCCACGACCTTTCCGGATACGGGGACGGGCGTGGTTCCCGCAACGAACGGCTGGGGCGAATAGGCCAGGTCGGCGTATTCTCCGGCCAGTTCCATCATCTGAGCCCGCAGCACTGCGAGGCGATCAGTCTTCATATCCATGTCCGAGAATCCTTGGCGTTCAGGCGTCAATATAGGTGTCGAGTTGTCGCAACGAGACTGCGCGCATGTCATCGCCCGCCCCGAAGGCGCGGTACCAGTCAGCGGTCATTTCAAGCATGGTCCGGGGCGACCATCGCGGTGCCCAGGCCAGTTCCTGGCGAGCCTTAGCATGGTCGAGCGTCAATAGCGTCGCCTCGTGCACGGCATTGGCTTCGCGACGCACCTCATAGCGGGCATCGCCGCCCCAGCTTTCGATCAACATGTCGGCGACGTCGCCGACGGAGATGTTTCCGTCGGGATTGGGACCGAAATTCCAGGCCGGCGGCGTTTCTGTCGGCGTGGAAACCAGCCGTTCGACGGCGAGGAGGTAGCCGCACACCGGTTCCAGAACGTGTTGCCACGGCCGGACGCCCTCGGGCCGGCGCAGGATGGCGGGGCGATGGTCGGCGAAGGCGGCCACCAGATCGGGGACGAGACGGTCCTGGGACCAGTCGCCGCCACCCACGACATTTCCGGCGCGCCCGGAACCGAGCGCCTGTCCCGGTTGCTTCGAAAAGAACGACCACCAGTAGGACTGGGTCACCAGCTCCGCGCACGCCTTGGAGTTGCTGTACGGATCCCGGCCGCCCAGGCGGTCGGTTTCGCGATAGGACCAGATCTGCTCGAGGTTCTCGTAGCATTTGTCCGTGGTGACGATCAGGGTCGCGGCCACGCCGCTGCCGGTCCGGACCTGCTCCAGAAGATTGGCCGTCCCCATGACATTCGTCGAATAGGTGTCCAGGGGATCCGCATAGGAAGCCCGCACCAGCGGCTGGGCCGCCATATGGATCACGATGTCGGGGCGGAAGGCGTCGAACGCACGGCCGAGCGCCGCCGTGTCGCGAATATCGCCGATCACCGAGTCGGTGCAGGCCTCCGCCACACGCGCGGCCTCAAACAGGCTGGGGGTGGTGGAGGGGGCCAGGCTGTAGCCGCCGACCTCGGCCCCAAGACGGTGAAGCCAGAGCGCCATCCAGCCGCCCTTGAAGCCGGTATGGCCGGTCAGGAAAACGCGCCGGCCACGCCAGAAATCCGGTGAGGGGAGGGCCGACGTCACCACGACTTCCACGGGGCACCTTCGGCCCACAACTCCTCGAGATGCTGCTTGTCGCGAAGGGTGTCCATGGGCTGCCAGAAGCCGTCGTGGCGGAACGCCATCAGCTCGCCCTGGCTGGCCAGCGCCTCGAGAGGGCCCTTCTCGAAAACCGTGTCATCGCCTTCGATCAGGTCGAGCACATCGGCGTTCAGGATAAAGTAGCCGCCGTTGATATAGCCGCCTTCGTTATGGGGCTTCTCGACGAAATGGGTCACGGCGTCGCCCTGCATCTCCAGCGCGCCGAAACGCGCAAGCGGCGTGGTCGCGGTGACCGTCGCCCGCTTGCCGTGCTGCCGGTGGAAGGCGATGGTGTCGGCGATATTCACGTCGCAGACGCCGTCGCCATAGGTCATGCAGAAGAAGGGCTCATCCCGGACGTAGTCGGCTACGCGCCGGATACGGCCTCCGGTCAGGGTCTCCTGGCCGGTGTCCACCAGGGTGATGCGCCACGGCTCGACGTTACTCTGCTGAACAATGACTTCGCCCCCCGCCAGATGGACGGTGATGTCGGCGTTCTGGTGGGAGTAGTTAAGGAAGTATTCCTTGATCTTGTGTCCCAGGTAACCGCAGCAGATCACGAAGTCGTTCACGCCGTGATGGCTGTAGCTCTTCATGATGTGCCAGAGAATCGGCCGTCCGCCGATCTCGACCATCGGCTTGGGTCGCACCACAGTCTCTTCGGCGATACGCGTGCCTTTGCCGCCGGCCAGGATGACGGCCTTGATGGGTCTGTCGGTCATGTCGTGCTCTCTTTGGTCGGCAGATAGACGCCAACCCGCGCAGACAGGGTCTCGTCAAGCGGCGGGGTCATGCGATGCAGGGGATTGGAGACCATACCGCCACCGTCCACCATCCTGCTGGTGATGCGCGGGAAGTAGGTCTGCTTCTCGTCGATTGGCACGATAAAGGCCTGCGGGCCGCGGCCATTGAAACGGGCGAGGAACTCGGGATCACGCTCGAACCCTGCCGCCAGCCTCATGCTGGGTACCCCCCAGGTGTCAAACAACCGCCCCCAGTCGGGCAGCCCCAGACCCGTGGACCGGTCGCAACCGACATAGCGGCCGTTGAAATAGTTGATCTGCACCGACCGGATCGAGGCGTAGCCGTTGTCGTCGAAGATGAAGATCTTGAGGTCGAGATCGTTGACGGCGGCGGTGCCGATCTCCTGCAGATTCTGCGAAAACCCGCCATCGCCCTCAACGAGGATGGTCCGTCGGCCCGAGGCGATGGCCGCCCCGATCGCGCCGCTGAGCCCATACCCCATGGCGGCGAGGCCCTTGTTCGTGACCATGACCTGTCCGGGCTTGGTCTCGAAGGTCTGCATCATCACGGTGAACGCCCCGCCGCTGCTGCAGGGAATGATGACGTCCGCAGGCGTGCAAAGGTCGCCCAGCGTGGCCGCCACGACATAGGGAGAGATGAAGCCCTCGCCGGTGTGGTTGTCCTCGATCTGGGTGATCGAGGCCCGAACCTCGCGGCAATAGGCCAGCCAGTCGCCATGCTGACCGAGGTCCAGCGCCAGAAGGTCGGACAGCAGGTTGTTGGCGTCGACCTGGAGCGCCAGGGCCGTGCGAGGGTGGCCCTTGCTCAGTTCCCGCGGATCCAGATCGACGTGTACGACGTCGCCGACCGGCGCGAACTCCTGCCAGTTGAAGCCCGTCTGCTGGAAGCCGAGCCGCGTCCCCAGCGCCACCACCAGATCAGCCTGCTGAACGATCAGGTTCGCCGATCGCTGGCCCCACGTATTGGTCCTGCCGACGTAGGCCGGGTGGTCGGGGCCCATCCTGTCGGCCCCGTTCCAGGTCGTGGCAACCGGTACGCCCGCCGCTGCCAGCTGATCCGCCAGGCCCTGGGCCACGTCGCGCCGCACGCCCCCGCCGATCAGCAGCACCGGACGCTGCGCGTTCGAAATACGCGATGCGAGGTCGGTGACCTGTTCGGGCGTTGCCCGCGGCGGGCTTGGTGGCGATGGGACCGGCGTGTCCAGCGTGGCCGGATCGACGTCACGTCCCTGGATGTCCAGCGGGAGTTCGATGAAGACCGGACCCTTGCGACCATGGCTTCCCGCCTCGGTGCGCGCCAGGAAGTCTGCCCGGTCCAGAACGTCTTCGACCGTCGAGGCGTGAACCGTGATCGAGCGCGCGATCGCGACGCCGTCGATCTCCTGGATACCGCGTTGACGGACCTCGCCTCGTGCCAGATCGGCCGTCTTTACCTGACCGCCCAGCACCAGCAGTTCGCGACTCTCCAGCCAGGCCCCCGACAGGGCCGTGACCAGGTTGGTCATGCCGGGGCCGGCCGTGACCAGGGCGAGGGCGCGGGGCCCGCCTGCGGTCGCGTTGAAATACTCGACCGCAATGCCGGCCGCCACCTCATGGACCACCGCCACGCACGTCATCTTGCGGCTGCAGCTGTCCAGCAGATGCATGATGTTGCCGCCGCCGACATAGAAGCAATGGGTGTAGCCCTGCTCCACCAGCCAATCGACCATCAGGTCACTGTATTTCATGCGGCGTACCGTTCTGTCATGTCGTTGAAGGCCGCACGGAGGTTGGTCTCCGCGTCGGTGTCGCGCGGAATCATAATGCGCTCGACGCCCCCACCCTCGAGGGCGACCACCACGGCGAACCGATCAAGCGTATGTTTCTTGTCCGCATGGAAGGCGGTGATCAGGTCGTCGGGCTTCATCTCGGCCACGGCGTCGCGGAGGTCGGGGACCTGACGCAGCAGGTCATCGATGTGGCCTTCCATCGCCACGGGCAGGCTGCCGGCGGCATAGGAGCGGCCCAGCCGACGCCCCATCGTCCCGGCCGCGATGATTCCGAGGCCGACCGCGACACCGTGCGAGATACGGAATTTCGACGCCGACTCGATGGCGTGACCGAAGGTATGTCCATAGTTCAGCAACAGCCGTTCGTTGGCGTCGAATTCGTCGACCTCCACGAACCATTTCTTGGCCGCGAGGCTGAGGCCGATCAACTGGGTCAGGTCGTCAGGTCCTGAGTGGATCGTCGGACTCAAGGCCATATACGCCCCGAAGGTTTCATTGGATCGGGCGAAGCAGATCTTGGCGGCCTCCACCAGGCCGGCCACCATCTGGTCCGGGGCGAGCGTCGCGCACAGCGCGGGATCAATCTCGATGGCGCGCGGGGGATGGATCGTGCCGACGATATTCTTGTTGGCACCGACGTTGATCGAGGACTTGCCGCCGATGCAGCTGTCGACCATGGCCAGCAGGGTGGTGGGGACATAGTCCCATTTGACGCCCCGCATATAGACCGATGCGATGAAGCAGGCGACATCCTGGACAATCCCGCCACCCGCCGCCACGACCGTGGTCGACCGTGACACGCCGGATTCGCGAAGGGCCGTGATCAGCGCCGACATCTGGTCGAGACTCTTGGTCGACTCGAGGGCCGGCAGATTGATCGTGCGAACGCCCGCCGCCTTCAGATGATCGGTGAAATATTCGTCGCACAGCACCACGATATCGCCGCCTCGCGCGATGATCGCGTCCAGCGCGCCGGGCCGGATGGTGACCGGGTAGCTGCCGCTGGCGGAGTTGATCTCAAACGATGCGGACATGACTGAACCCTAGGTCGACCGCGATTGACTGACCGGTTGTGCTGGTGTTTCGCGACGAGCAGAGAAAGACAATCGTCGACGCCACGGCCTGTGGCGTGGGCAACGCATCAAACAGAGTGGCCCCCTGGGTGGCGGCGATCTGCTCTTCCGACAGGGCCGCCCGTGTCATCGGCGTATCGAGGACACCGGGCAACACCGCATTGATCAGGTGGCCGTCCGCGCCCAGGTCGGCGCTGGCCGATCGTACCAGCCCCCCGACGGCCGCCTTCGTCATGGTGTAGGACAGCTTGTTCTGACGCGCCCGCTCCTGCCAGATCGAGCTGACCACGCACAGGCGTGCACCCCGGGGTCTCAACATCGATGCGGCGAGCAACTGCTGCAGCGTGGTCACGACGAACAGGCAGTTGGTGCGATACAGATCCATCGCCGCGTCTTCGTCGACGCTGTAGATGCTGTCGGAAATATTCGCGCCCTGGGCCCAGCATACGGCGTCGAACGGACCGTGTTCGGCGAGGGTTGAATCCGCCAGCGGCTGCAGGCCCGCGTCGAGCGTCACCCAGTTGCCCGGCGCGTCGCCGGGGGCACGGGGTGCGCGAGTCACCGCCGTTACCGCCCAGCCCTCGCCCGACGCCGCATCGACGACAGCCTGACCTATGGCTCCTGACGCGCCGAAAACCAGGATGCGCCAGGGGTCCTGTCCGGACTGACTAGAATTCACGTCTCATTCCTCGCGGAGCAGCCCCGATGCCGGACCCGGCATCGACGATCAGACCAGTTCGGCGGTCTTTGCGACAGCTGCCAGGCGGGCCTCGATCATGCCAATCCGTTTGGCGTCTTCCTGACCGATGCTGCTGTAGTAGTCGCGCTTGTTCTGCAGCCAGGTCAGTTCGAAATTCACGGCGTTTTCGATGCCCGCCTCGATGTTGGCGGCATGCAGGGCGTCACCCCCGAAGATCACCTTGCGCGTCTCGAAGCGATCCAGACGAACGGCGTGCAGCTCTTTCAGGGCGGGGATGCTGGCGGTGGACACCGATCCACCGACCACCAGTTCCATATCATTGGCGCGCGCGGCACGGGCGATGGTGAGGCCGGCGTCGGTAATCGCGCGGGTATCGATGTCACCGCGCGGCAGGCCACGGGACAGGGTGAAGTCGACGCGACCGAAGACGATGCCGTCGACCTTGCCGCGACCGGCCTCGATCATACCGTCCAGGTTCTGCAAGGTCGTTTCGGTTTCGAGATTGAACAGGAAGTCGGTCTGCGTCTGTTCGTCGGCGTTATGGGTCTTGTCCTTGGCTTCGATGAACTTCGTCAGGGCGTAGGGCGTCTCGACCATCGGTGCGATGATGTAATCCACGCCGAAAAGCTTGCTGGACAGCAGGTCGGATACGGCTTCGCAACCGCCGATCTTCAGTGCAACCTTGAGGTCCGCCCGGTGGGCCAGCTCAAGCAAGCGCAGAAATTCGTCGGGCCGGGTGCCTTCCGCTTCGAATTCAGCCTTGACCGAGACGACCCCATATTCGCCCCGCCCACGCTTTAGTTGTTCGAGCATTTTGCGTTCTGCGAGGTTCATCTAAAAAGTTCCGTGCATTTTTATGGGTTGCCGCCGATTATACACGCTTAACGTGCCGTCTGCAGGTGGCTTTCTATTGCCTTAATCTCTTAAGGGGCGGTCAAGGTCAAGACATAAAGTCCAGAATTTGGTGTGGTCGCTTGAGGGATTTCGTGCGTTTCGGGCCCTGTCCGGCATCGGCGGGTATGGTCGTAAGCCACTGGGGAAGACAGCTTTTTGATGCAACCCGGCCACGATCACTGTCGTGGACCGGTGTTTTCTGACCCGCGCTCGCGTCTCCGGAACCATGGGTCAGACCCAAGTCTTGTTCGGTCCCGACCAGTAGATGTCCGATCCGGCGATGAGGACTATGGCCACGACGGTGACGGCGCGGGCGGGCTTTTGCCATGGCGTCCCGGCCTTCATTCCGGTCCACCCCAGGGGGCGAGGCCGTCCTTCCGGCTCCGAACAGCCGTACGTGGTGCCAGGCCGCGATCCGCCCTGCGGACCGGTCACAGGACCGCCGCTGGCGGGGGGCGACGGACAGGAGCAGGTATCGGTCAGGGGCGATCGGGTTGGCGGCCCGACTGGCGGGAGCCCTGCGCAAACGCCTGGGCAACCTGGAGCAGGACGACACGCTGGGCCGGATCCATGGCGAGAAAATACTCCGCCAGCGGTGTCCCCCCCCGGATCGCGCCCAATTCGATTCTCTCGTTTGACTTCAGGTCGAGGTCTTCCGGCGGAAAGAAGTCGGCCACGGGCGTGCCGAGGGCCTTGCCGGCCCGGTACAGCATCGAGGCGGAGATACGGTTGGTGCCGCGCTCGTATTTCTGAATCTGCTGGAAACTGAGGTTCATCGCCTGACCCAGATCGACCTGGGTCAGGCCGGCCTGCAATCGGGCGGCCTTCAGACGTTCGCCGACGAACAGGTCAACCGGGTCTGTGGTGACGATGGCGCGCGGCATTCGGATCTCCTGGAGAGATCATGGCCGACTTCCAGTCCGCGGAGCAAGCCGGGCGCGTCAACACTTCGCCACCGCGTGACGCGGATCGCGGGCTGGCGGACTTCCGACAAATGCAAGCGAGGGTGAATACGGTTCAGGCGGCGATCAGGGTATGGTGAAGTTGGCGCACATAGTGGTGCAGGGACTGCAGGGCCTTCAGGTCTCGACCGTCACCCCGGCCATCGAGGCCTTGTTCGAGCAGGACCTCGAAGATGATCTCCGCCTCGTCCGTCGTCCGGGGTGTCCGGTCGAGGATGAATTTTTCAGCGGAGATGAAACGGTCCCATACCGCCTCGGGGTCCGCCCGATAGTGCCGGTGCCAGAAGTCGGCGGCTCTTGCGAAGGTCCATCTTTCAGACATTGACTACTCTCCCTCGGGACGATGGTTGCGGTTCTGGCCGCGAAAGGATTGACGTTGGACGCCGGGCATCAGAGCGCGACCGGCGTCGGCTGGGCATAGGGCGCGGCCCGACACTCCCACACGCCGAACAGGCCGATCATCATGAGTTCGGTCCACACCACGATGCGGAACGAGACGCTGGCCCAGACCTGGATGTCGGGGTTCAGCAAGACGATCAGGTAGGTGGCGATCGACAGGAGCTGGACCCCGGCCGCCGCGACCAGCCACCATCGATCAGCGACCAGGCTCAGCCAGACCAGGGTGGCGAACAGGCCGACGGCCAGAAGACCCACCCCCCATCGCAAGCCGCCGATCTGAAAACCGTCCACCAGCGGCGTGATCAACAGGGCGGCGAGAAAGGCGACAGCGGCGATCCGCTCCGCGCTCCGCCCCTTCCACAACTGCAGTCCGATGCAGATGAGGCTCAGGCCGAGGACGGAGAACTGGGCGGCGCTCATGTCCGCTCCAGAACCGGCATCAGGCGGCCCTGACCATTGCCCCGATCACAAACGGGCGGGTCTTCTCTTCGAGGGGGCCCTCGAGGCTCCAGCGGACACCCTGGGCCGATGCGACATCGGCGAGCGCCTGGTGTCCGTCAATCACCGCGCTGCGGGCTTCGGCGAGCCGGTTGAGGCCCCGCACCATGTCCAGCAGGGCGAGGTGTCCGACCTCAGCGGCAAGGCCCGCATCCCTTCGCCCCTCGATCATGGTCTGGATCAACGCGCTGGTCTCCACCATCGCCTTGTCGACTGCGTGTTCGGTGGACTGGAGGCGACGGGCAATCCGCACCCCCACATGTCTGTTGTTCATCGCCTGGACTCCTAACGCTTGAGGACTAGTCAGGCGTCAGGATAGCGTTCGGTGGAGCATGGGCGGCCAGGGTTCCAACGGCCCCGAACACCACATTGACTATACCGACCGTGATCAGGGCGGCGACGGCGGCGAAGAGGAGGATCAGCCCGAGCCGGACGCTGCGCCGCGGTGGCGGCGGCAGAGGCCAGGTCCGGGCGGAGGCCCCGATCATCGCTTCCATGTCGTCGACCGGATCGCCCGGCGCAAACTGAACAGGCACCGGACCGGCGCGGGGCGCTATAGCGTCCGGCCCGTATAGCGGATCAGATGCTATCAGGCGGAGCGCCGCCTTTCGCGAGGGGACCTGGAGTCGCCGCATGGCTTCGCGCACGTGCAGGCTGACCGTGTGGTGCGAGATGCCAAGGTGCCGACCGATGTCCTTGTCGGTCATCGTGGCGGACAGCCGCAAACACTCCAGCTGCCGATCGGTAAGTCGCTGCGCCATCACTCCTCCGGATCGGAGCGTATGTCGGTTGAAGTCCGGATGCTAGGCGGGAACGGGTGAAACGGCGGGATGCCGGCCCGCCCGGGGCGAGTCGGGATGGTGTTTCCCGAGCGACGGTATCTGCGATCGGGGCCTTGCCGGTTCACCGGGTGATCAGGTCCCCGACCGCCAGAACCGTGGTGCGGCTGATCCGCCCCCGGACGCAAAACGCAATTGCCCTAGGCCCCTGGGCGCGCGCCGGTCCGCCCGGCGGCTGCCAAAGCCGCGCCGAAGGGAGAATGGCCAGGCCGAGCATCCCTTGCGGGTCTGGAAATTCGGCTGTTTCGACGGGCTGTAAGGCCGGTGGCGGAGAGGGTGGGATTCGAACCCACGGTACCCTCTCGGGCACGCCGCATTTCGAGTGCGGTACATTCGACCACTCTGCCACCTCTCCGCGAGGTCGTAAGTCGCTTGGTCGAGCGAGGGGCTTCTCTAATGGGCGCGGAGCCGGGCCGCAAGCGGGCAGGGCAAGAAAAGCGCCGTCGTCAGCGTTGGGCGGGAAGCGGCAGGCCCATGGCCTCGCCGCCCTGGCCCTCGACGCTGGAAACACGGAACAATTCAGCCGGGCGGCCGCCGGTACCGGTCGACAGCCGGCCGGTGGCCTCGACCAGGCCCGTGCGTTCGACACCCCGGCGGAAATTCTGCTTGTGCAGGGTCAGGCCGGCGACGGCCTCCGCGGCGGCCTGCAACTCGGACAGGGTGAACAGCGGCGGCATCAGGTCGAACAGCACCGGACGGTATTTCAGCTTGCTGCGCAGGCGGCCCAGGCCGGTCGCCAGGATGCGGCGGTGGTCGGACACCATGGCGCGTCCCGGGACGGTCGCGGGGAGCGGTCGCTCCTGGTCTCGGGCCGCCTCGGCCACCAGTCCGGCCTCGTACAGCAGCTCGTAGCGTTCCAGCACCCGCCCCTCGTTCCAGCGATGCGCCGGGGTCAGGGCGAACAGGCTGTCGCAGCGCGACAGGCGGCGGGCATCGTCCCCCGCCCAGCCCCGCAGGCCGGCGGTCAGGGCCCCGGTGGCCCCGGCGTCGCCCTGACGGCGGTCCTCCCAGGGAAAGAAGTCCAGGACCGGCGTCCAGCGGGCGTCGGCGGTTGGGGCGGCGGCGGAGTCGGCGGTCAGGGCGAGGTAGCCGATCGAGACCTCGCGGCGGTGATCGGGTCCCGGCGTGGCCCGCGGCGAATCCCGTCCGGCATCCCCGAAGGTGTACAGCTGTTCGACAAAGCCCAGATGGAAACCGGTCTGGGCCGTGACGAAGGCCCGGAGCGCCAGTTCGAAGGTGCGGTCGCGGGTCGGGACGAAGGGGCCGAACGGCAGGGCCGCAGCCCCGTCCTCCCCTTCGGTGGTCAGCACGCAGGCCCGACGGTCGCGCAGGGCGATGACGACGGCGGAAAGGCTGATTCGCACGCCCTGTTCGCCGCCCGGCATGCGCCTACTCCGTGTGCCAGGCGTCGGGGGCCGGCAGGATGCCGACCGCCTCGGCGAGGACGCGGTAGCGCTCGAGGTAGCGGGCCTGGGCCACGGCGGCGGGCAGGGGGTCGATGGTCAGTTCGTAACCCGCGGGCGGGGTGCCGAACAGCCGCAGGGACTCCGCCCGTTCGAAGCCGGCCAACTGGGTCGCCTCGAAGAAGGCGCAGGCGCGGTCGGCCTTCTTGATCAGGGTCTTGATGGCCACGGGGCTTTTCGGCGGCAGGCCGAAGCGAACGTGGATGGCGCTCTCCAGCCGGGCCTCGAACGCCTTGTAGTTGACGCCAAGGGCGGATTTGAACGGGGAAATCATGTCGCCGATCACATATTCCGAGGCGTCATGGAGCAGGGCGGCCAGCCGCCATTTCGGCTCGAGGCCCGGCTTGATGTGGGCCGCGATCTCCTCGACGACGCAGGAGTGCTGGGCCACGGAAAAGGCGTTCTCGCCGGTGGTCTGGCCGTTCCAGCGGGCAACCCGCGCCAGGCCGTGGGCGATGTCCTCGATTTCGATGTCGAACGGCGACGGATCCAGCAGGTCGAGGCGCCGCCCGGACAGCATCCGCTGCCAGGCACGGGGGGCCTTGCTGGAGGGGGTGGCTCTGGGGCGCTCGGCCAAGGTCGGGAATCCTGCTCGGTTGGGCAGGGTCAGGTGACCCATCCGCGCCGTGCGATCAAGGGCGCGCGGTGAAAACTCGTCCGGGGGCGACCTCGGGTGGGCTGGATGAAATCCGACCCGCGCAGAATTCGCGCCGGATTGAATCCGGACCCGTTTTGGCATCCCCGTCGATTCGACCGCCAACAGGGATGGTCTAACGTCCGACGTTAAGGGCCACCAGTTCGCGGGCATCGGCGAAGGCGCGGCCGCGCTCGCTGTCCCTGGAGCGGACCGTGGCGACCACGATCGGACCGCCCTTCGGACCGCGCGCTTCATAGCCGACCAGACGCCAGCCGTTCTCTGACGCCTCGGGGTCATTCAGCACCCAGGTGACCCGGGTCGACTCGCCGCCGGTGCTGGTACGGACCTCGGTACTGTCGGCATGGGACTGGATGCTGACGTTGTCCTCGCCCGCACGGATATTGACCCGTCCCGAGCCGTCGCTGGACTGGATGTTGATCCCGCCGATGCGCACACTGGACCGGTCTCCCCGGGATTCGATGTCGATGCCCGGCAGTTTGACGTTGGCGTCGTCGCCGCGGGTCTCGATGTGAACGCCGGGCATCTGAACCGTGGTGTGCTCGCCCGCCGCCGCTGCCTCGGCGCGGGCGGCATCGGCGTCGGCCCGGGCCGCGTCCGCATCGGCCCGGGCGGCTTCCGCGGCGGCGGTTTCCTCGGCGGCGCGCAGGCGGGCGATGGTCAGCGGCATTTCGTGAGAGAGCCGGGTCTGGAAGGCCTGCAGCACCGAGTCGACCGAGGCATTCTCCAGCCGGATCAGATGCAGGCTGACCTCGGCCCCCTTGGCCCCGACATAGGTGCAGACGGTGCCGCCGTCACGCGCCGAGCCCTTGCGGGTCAGGCTGCCCATGGTCTGGGGACATTGCAGGGCCTCAACGACCTTGAGCACGCCATGCGGCCCGTCCTGCCCGGTATGGGTGCTCGAAATCCGGATCGTGCGTTCGCCGTCACAGGCCGCGGTGAGGGCGGCCAGGGCGCAGATCATGACGAAGAGGGGACGTGTCATTGCCGCCGGTTCCTGTTCATGCGGCTATCGTGGCCCCTTTCTGCCGGCAATCCAGTGAAATCGCGGTAATTTCTCTGGCGGCGCCGGGTCGATTCAGGTTCCGGGGCGCGCCCCTTCGCGGCGACTGAGAAAGGCCAGCCGCTCGAACAGATGGACGTCCTGCTCGTTCTTCAGCAGGGCACCGTGCAGCGGCGGGATCAGCCTGTTGGGGGTCTTCTCGCGCAGGGTCTCGGGATCGATGTCATCGACCAGCAGAAGCTTCAGCCAGTCGAGCAGCTCCGAGGTGGACGGCTTTTTCTTCAGGCCCGGCGTGTCACGGATCTCGTAGAAGGTCTTCAGGGCCTCCGAGACCAGCCGTGGCTTGATGCCCGGGAAATGGACATCGACGATGGCCTTCATCGTTTGATCGTCCGGGAAGCGGATGAAGTGGAAGAAGCACCGGCGCAGGAAGGCGTCGGGCAGTTCCTTTTCATTGTTCGAGGTGATGACCACGACCGGACGCACGGCAGCGCGAATGGTTTCGCCGGTCTCGTGGACGAAGAATTCCATCCGGTCGAGTTCCTGCAGCAGGTCGTTCGGGAATTCGATGTCGGCCTTGTCGATCTCGTCGATCAGCAGCACCGGACGCACCGGGCTGGTGAAGGCCTCCCACAGCTTGCCCGGCTTCAGATAGTTGCGGACGTCATGGACCCGCGCCTCGCCCAGCTGGCTGTCGCGCAGGCGGGAAACGGCGTCGTACTCGTACAGGCCGTTGTGCGCCTTGGTCGTCGACTTGATGTGCCAGGTGATCAGGGGCGCGTTCAGGGCGGCGGCCATCTCATAGGCGAGAACGGTCTTGCCGGTGCCCGGCTCGCCCTTGATCAGTAGCGGTCGCTCCAGGGCAACGGCGGCGTTGACCGCGATTTTCAGGTCGTCGGTGGCGATATAGTTCGACGTGCCTTCGAACCGCTCGGTGGGCCGCTTCATCGGATGCTCCGCTCAATCTGGAGAGAGGCCTAGCCGATCCGCCCCCGGGTTAACAACGATCAGTTTGAATCTCCGGCTCAGGTAATGTGCTTGGGGGCCGGCGGATCGCTGGCGGGAAAGGTCTCTTCCACCGCTTCATCGATCAGGGCCTCCTGCCGGTTTTCAGCCTTGCGCTCATCTTCGCGCAGCTGATCGGGTTTGCCGTGCTGGCGCGGTGCCGGGCGGCTGGCGGGGGCGTTGACATCGGAATCACGAGGGTCGTTTGCGCTGGTCATGGACGGTCTCCTTCAAGGGGCCGGGTCGGCATCGATGGGGGCGGCGGCGGTGTCCGGGCCGTAGCCGAGATCGGCGATGTCATCGTCGGACAGGCGTTTGGCTTCCCAGTGGGCGGCGCTGGCCTGGGCTCCGCGCACCTCACGCATGAGTCCGGTGTAGACCAGTTCGATTTCGCCGGGGGCGGACGGGTCACCGTCATCATCGTCGTCGTCGCGGCTTCGCCCCGGCTGGCCCAGCAGAACATCGGCTTCCGCCTCGATGCGGTCCGACGCCTGGCGACGCTCGGGATCGCCGGCCTCCGTGCCGGATGGCTCGTCGTCATCGTCGTCGCCGTCACCGTCCGCACGGGTCACATCCAGCACCGGCCCGGCCTCGTCGAGAAGGAGATCGCCTTCGCCCTCGTCGTCGATATGGGTTTCGTCGAAGATCTCGGACTGATCCTGCTCATCGGGTTCGGTCGCCGGGCCTGTCATCGCCGCCTCCTGTTCAGGCAACCAACGCGCGGCGAGCCTGCGACGTTCCGGAACTGATTGGCGGTTTCACAAGGGATGGTTAACCACGGCTGTTTAACGTCTGTTGTCACCCGTGCCCCTAGCTTCATCCTGCGGGCCAGTTGGAGATTTCCCGGAAATGCCGCTCAAACTGTCGCTCAAGCCCGGCGAAAAGTTCGTGCTCAACGGGGCCGTCGTCCAGAACGGTGATCGCCGGGGCGTTCTGATCCTGCAGAACAAGGCCAGCGTTCTTCGCGAGAAGGACATCATGCAGTCCAGCGAGGTCACCACACCGGCAAGGCGCATCTATTTCCCGGTCATGATGATGTACCTGGACGAGATATCGGCCCCCAAATTCTTCGATGAGTTCGCCCAGCGACTGTCGGAGTTTATGAGCGCCACCCAAAACCCGGACGTAATGTCGGACTGTATTGCGGCGTCACGGCACGTTCTGGCCCGGGAGTACTACAAGGCCCTTATGGCGACCCGAAAACTGGTTGATTACGAAGAGCAGAGGTTGGGCAATGTCCCTTCAGGCGTACAAGACAGCCTCGACGAGGGCTGAATCCCCCCGGGCGATGGAGTACCGGCTGTTCGGCCAGGTGACGCGTGCCCTGATGCACGCGGCGACGGTTGACACCTCGGACATCAAGACGCGGATCGATGCGCTCGACTGGAACCGGCGGCTCTGGTCGACACTGGCGACGGACTGCAGCGATCCCGGCAACGCGATGGCCAAGCCGTTGCGGGCCCAGATCATCTCGATCAGCCTGTTCGTCGGGCGGCATTCGTCGCTGATCATGCGTGGGGACGATGATTTCCAGACGCTGATCGACATCAATCGCATGGTCATGCAGGGGCTGGCGGGACCCGAACAGGCCGCGGCCTGATTACGCTGCACGACTAGGCAAACAGGGGCGCCGGAGCCGGGTCGGACTTGCCGGGCTGGCCGAGACCACACCGCAAGATATTGAAAACAAACAGGGTCGGCGCCATTGGTGTCGGCCCTTTTCTTGCGTTGGACCTTCCCGAGCCAGAACCGGTTCGCCGGCCAGAAGGCCGTTTCCCACCTCCAGAATGGAAGGAGCCGCCGATGACATCGGTGAACACCAACGTGGGCGCAATGATTGCGCTCCAGAACCTGAACGCGACCAACGCCCAGCTGGAAATGACCCAGAGCCGGATCAACACCGGCAAAAAGGTCTCCAGTGCCAAGGACAACGGGGCCATCTGGGCGATTGCCCAGGGTCAACGGGCCGACATCGGCGCGTTGGGCGCGGTGAAACAGTCGCTCGATCGTGGCGTTGCCGCGGTCGATGTGGCGCTGGCGGCGGGCGAGACGGTCTCCGACCTCTTGCTCCAGATGAAGGAGAAGGCTCTGGCAGCGACGGATTCGTCGCTGAAGACTGCGGCACGGTCCGCGTTGAACGAGGATTTCAAAGCCCTTCGCGACCAGATCGCCAGTGTAACCTCAAACGCGGAATTCAACGGGGTCAACCTGCTGGAGACCGGCGCGAGCGGTTTCGCGGCCCTGGCCAATGTGAGCGGTACATCCACCCTGACCGTGGCCGCCGAGGTCATGGCTCTGGGATCGACCAACGTCTCCGTTTCGACCAGCCAGGCGATCGACACCCTGTCGGCCGCCACGGCCTCCCTCACTGCCGTGAACGATTCCATCGATGCTGTTTCGGGCGCACTCGCGCGCCTCGGAACCTCCTCGAAAGCGCTCACGACCCACAATACGTTCGTTGGCAAGCTGACGGACGCACTGGAAGCGGGGGTAGGCAACCTGGTCGACGCCGATCTGGCGAAGGAAAGTGCCAAACTCCAGGCGTTGCAGACAAAGCAGCAACTCGGAGTGCAGGCCCTGGGCATCGCCAATCAGTCGCCGCAGCTCGTTCTGTCGCTGTTCCGCAACTAACGCGTTCAGGTCCAAACAAGCGTCGGAGGGGGAAACCCCTCCGGCGCTTCCGTTTGGGGTCAGAGCAGGCGGTTGACCCAGTTCAGCAGGCCCGTCACCACCGCGACTACCGTGGTCCAGACCAGCATCACATAGACGCCGCACACCACCGTGCCGATGCCGCCGACCAACGCGGCGAGGCCGTCACGCTGGGTGATGGCCAGGCCGAAGATGGCGATCGTCAGGGCCGGCAGCATGTCGCCCAGGGGAACCGGCAGGGCCAGCATCACCGCCAGGACGAAGCAGATGATCCCGGTGATCACATCGGCCAGCTCTCCGGTCAGAATGGGCAGGCGCGGGCGGGTCAGTCGCTCGATGGCGCGTATCGCCCGCAGCACCCGACCGCCGCTGGCCTTGCGATAGGCCGCCCGGCTGACCGAGACGCGCAGCAGCCAGCGCGGAAGCCATACGGTCTGACGCTGGATGGCCAGTTCAAGGGACAGGAGCATGATCGGCACGCTGAACACCGCCTTGCCCCCGGGCGGCCAGGGCAGAAGCGACATCAGGGCCAGCATCAGCATCAGCGCCCCGAAAGCCCGTTCGCCGAACGCCTCGACAACCTCGGCGAGAGTCAGCTTCGGATTGTCACCATAGCCCAGACTCTCGATCACCTCGGAAAGCGTTCGCTTGGCGTCAGGCGACAGGATCGGGGGGGGCGTCATGGTCAAGTGGAGAGTCCTGGCCAGGAGGGCCGATGCAACAGGTAGGGGGGGCGAGCCTCCGGCGCTACAGGCCGACCCGACGAATCGAACGGAACCGGGGGATCAATCGTGATCCGTGTGGTCCGACAAACCCGGCCACGGGGTACCGGCCCGATCCGCAACCGCCTCCCGGATCATCAGCCGGACTGTTTCCGGAGGCGCGCCGCACAATTTCGGCCGCGGCGTGTCGCCGGGCCGGCTGAAACGTGCCGCCGGCGGCCGTGCGCCGGACGCGGCACGTGCGGGCATCACGCGACGGCTTCGGGGGAGAAAACCGACGCGACGCCGGCCGGTTCCTCAGCTGCCCAGAAGTTCCCGCCCGATCAGGAAGCGGCGGATCTCGTTGGTTCCCGCGCCGATGTCGTACAGCTTGGCGTCGCGCACCAGCCGCTCGACCGGCCACTCCTTGGTGTAGCCGGCCCCGCCGAGGGCCTGGACCGCCTCGAGCGACACCTTCACCGCATTCTCCGACGCCAGCAGGATCGCCCCGGCGGCGTCGTAGCGGGTGGTCTTGCCCTGGTCGCAGGCGCGGGCCACGGCATAGACATAGGCCCGGGCCGAATTCAGGGCGACATACATGTCGGCAACCTTGGCCTGCATCAGCTGGAACGAACCGATCGGCTTGCCGAACTGTTTGCGTTCGCGGACATAGGGCAGCACCACGTCCAGCGCCGCCTGCATGATGCCCAGCGGGCCGGCTGACAGCACCGCGCGCTCATAGTCGAGGCCGCTCATCAGGACGCCGGCACCGCCGCCGACCGGACCCATGACGTTCTCTTCCGGGACCTCGCAGTCCGTGAACACCAGTTCGGCGGTATCCGAGCCGCGCATGCCCATCTTGTCCAGCTTCTTCGAGACGCTGAACCCCTTCATGCCCCGTTCGATCAGGAAGGCGGTGACTCCGCCATTGCCGTCGCCGGTACGGGCATAGACCACCAGGGTGTCGGCCGAGGGGGCGTTGGTGATCCAGAATTTGGTACCGTTCAGCACGTAACGGTCACCGGTCTTCACCGCCTGGGTGCGCATCGACATCACGTCGGAGCCGGACCCCGCTTCGGACATGGCCAGCGAGCCGACGTGCTCTCCCGAGATCAGCTTCGGCAGATATCTCCGCTTCTGGTCCTCGCTGCCCCAGCGCCGGATCTGGTTGACGCACAGGTTGGAGTGGGCCCCGTAGCTGAGGCCGACCGAGGCCGAGGCGCGCGACACCTCCTCCATGGCGACGACATGTTCGAGATAGCCGAGGCCGAGCCCGCCGAACTGTTCCTCGACCGTGATGCCGTGCAGGCCTAGCTCACCCATTTCGGGCCAGAGGTGGCGGGGGAAGGTATTGGTTTCATCGATCTCGGCAGCCATCGGGGCCAGCCGGTCGCTTGCCCAGCGGGCCGTGGTGTCGCGAATGGCGTCGGCGGTCTCGCCAAGGCCGAATTCCATCGATTGGGGGGCGTTCGGGATGCTCATGGGCCGGGCGTAGCACCAGCCGGGAGCGGGTGCAAAACCCTAACTGGGCCCGGTGTCGTCCCGTTGGGCGCGACCCCAGCGCATGTAGAGGTTCAGCGACGACACGACCACACAGACACCACCGATTACAGCCAGGGTCCAGGCGACGACGGTCGTCTCGCCCATCGGCGACGGTTCTTCCAGCGCCAGCCGGAAAGCTGCGGCCGAGAAGGCGCTGGCCAGCAGGCCCACACCCCCCATGATCAGAAAGGCACCGGTCTGGCTCTTCTCGAACCGGGCCGGTCCGTCGGTCTCCATCTCGTGGCGCAGGACGGATACGGCCGGCTCCTCCACAAACAGGGGCTCCTGGTTCGCCGGGGGCTCCTGGCGCTCGGTCTCGGGCCAGGCGGGCCGGTTGTCGACCGGAGCCGGGTCGGTGGACGCGGGCGTCAGAACCAGGGTCGGGGCCGCGACCGGTGCGACGGCCGGGGCGGCAAACGGTGTCACGACCGTCTCATCGGCCGGCGGAACCGTGACCACGTCTTCGGCCGGCGGAACCGGGGACGGGACCGGCGCGGCGGGGGCCGGTTCCTGGACGGGTTCGGAGACGATCGGCGCGTCGGTCGTGGAGACGCCCTGTTCGACCACCATCGCCATCCTGATGCTCATGGCGACCGAAGCGACCGGTGCCGCCGGAGCGTCGGGCGCGGCCGGCTCGGCAGGCGAGGGCGGCGTGGCCGGTGTCGCAGCGGCAACCGTCAGGTCGGGCAGCGGACCCACATTCCCCGCCGCGTACGGCGAGTAGCGCTGCAGGTGCATGCTGGCCGGGACCGAGGTGAAGGCCGGAGCCAGGGGTTGATCCGGGATCGGGGTCGGTGGGGGCGTATGGGGTACCGTCGACGCGTCCGGCCGGGTCGGCGTCGGTTCCGGAGTGGCCGCCGGCGCAGGCGCGTCCGGCACGGATTCCATCGCCTCGGCGGGGGCCGCGGCCTCATCGGACCCGGCGGGCTCGCCCAGCAGGGTGGCGACGGCGGCCGCGCGGGCAGCAACGGCGGCCACGGGTGCCCCGGTCGCCGCCGGTTCCGCGGCCGGCGGTGCCAGCGGTGCGATCAACAGGTCAGCGAGATGAACGGGCTGATTCGGGTCGGCGTTGAACAGCGCGCGTTCGGCGACGCGACGGCGGGTCGCAGCATCCAGCGGCACCGGGGCCGGCCAGCCGATCAGGGCATCGGCGGCCTGGGTCGGCAGGCCGTCGTTCAGGCGCTGCAGCACGTCCGAACCGAGAAAGCGATCAACCCCAATGGACAGGGCAAAGCTGGCGAGGGCGTCGAACTGATGCTGGTTGACCGGGCGCGAGATACCGCGATTGAGCCCGTTCACGACAGGCAGAAGGTCGTACTGCAGCAGCAGTTCAGCATCGGGCTCGGCCACGGTCAGGCCCTCGCGGGCCGACGCGGTATGGCCGTAGCCGATCACCCAGCGTCCATCCTCGCCGCGGACGGCCCTGGAACGGAAGCCGACAAAACTCTTGATGAGGACAACGCCCTCACGGGAGACTTTCATGTGTTTCGTGGTCACTTCGGACAACAGACTGACCCAAATCGAGACGGGCGCGTTCGCCCAACCGGGGAACCAGCAAGCAGCGGGCCGCGCGCCGCCCGTCCTAGATCAGCACCAGGGCGGCCAGGCCCAGGAAGACGAAAAAGCCTACAGTATCGGTGATCCAGCTGACGAACACGGGAGACGAAACGGCCGGGTCGCGGTCGAGCTTGTCCAGCGCCAGCGGGATCAGGGTTCCGGCCAGCGAGGCGGCGAACAGGTTCACGATCACCGACAGGCCGATAACCAGCGACAGCATGGGCTTGCCGAACCAGATGGCGGCGATCCCGGCCAGCAGCACCGCGAGGGTGACGCCGTTGGTCAGGCCGACCACGACCTCGCGGCGGACGATGCGCAGGGCGTTGGCCGCGGTCAGTTCGCGCGCCGCCAGCGACCGGACGGCGACGGTCAGGGCCTGGGTCCCGGCGTTGCCGCCGATGGAGGCGACGATCGGCATCAGCACCGCCAGTGCCACCAGGGTCTCGATCTGGCGCTGGAACAGGCCGATCACCGAGGAGGCGACCACCGCCGTACCCAGGTTGATGATCAGCCACGGGATACGCGACCGGACGATGTCCATCACGCTGCCGTCCCGGCCCTCGTCGCTGACACCGGCCAGGCGCAGGATGTCCTCGCGGTTCTCCTCCTGGATGATGTTGACGATGTCATCGACCGTGATCTGGCCGACCAGCCGCCCGGCGTCGTCGATTACCGGGGCCGAGATCAGGTGATATTTCTCGAAGATGTAGGCGACTTCTTCCTGGTCGGTGCCGACGGAGATCTCGTTGATCGGCTCCATCAATTCCGACAATTTTACATTGCGCTTGGCCCGCAGCAGCCAGCTGATCGGCACGCCGCCGACCGGACGGTTCAGCGGATCGACGACATAGATGTCGAAGAACAGCTCGGGCAGGTCGTCGGTCTGGCCGCGAACGTGATCGATGGTGTCGCCGACGGTCCAGAACTGGGGTGCGGCCATGACCTCGCGCTGCATCAGGCGGCCGGCGGAATCCTCGGCATAGCCCAGCGAGGATTCGATCGCGGCGCGATCCGTCTCGGGCATGGCCGCCAGGACGCGTTCGCGCTGATCGTCCTCGAGGTCTTCGACCACCGCCGCGGCGTCGTCGGAATCGAGTTCCTGCAGCGCCTCGGCGAGGATCAGGTGGGGGACCCGTTCCAGCACCTCCTCGCGGATGCCGTCATCCAGCTCCGGCAGGGTCTCGGCCAGCAGTTCGGCTGGTAGCCACAACACCACGACGCCGCGATGTTCGGACGTCAGGAACCCCATCAGGTCGGCCACGTCGGCCGGGTGGAGGTCTTCCAGCAGGGAGCGGAGTCGCTGGCCGTCGCCGTCATCCGCGGCGTCGACGACCTTTTCGACGAAGGTGGCCGTCAGGACGTAGTCCTCGTCGAGGGCCGCATGGTCCTCGACGAGGGGGTCACTGCCCTTGATCCGGCTCAGGGTGGCGGAGTCCGTGTTTTTCACGTGTCTGCCTCCCTGATTGGTACAGCCTGATCCAGCCGGTAACTCGTCCTGTCTAGCCAGATGGTGCGGTCGAGAAGACTCGAACTTCCACGGGTTGCCCCACAGCGACCTCAACGCTGCGCGTCTACCAATTCCGCCACGACCGCTCGCATCGGAGCGGGGGCAATAGCGGAGAGATCAGCGAAAGGGAAGAGGACAATCCACCTGGCGGCTACGGTCCCGGTTTTCCCGGACACGGGCGACGCCAGACGGAAAGTGACGGGCTTTTGAACGCCGACCGGCGATCAGGCGGCGCCGGCCATGAAATCATAGACGTCGGCAGTGCGGGTCACGGTGATGGCGATGCGATCTTCCCGGATCTCGATCTCGCCCCGGGCGACCGGATGGTTGTTGGCCAGGATCCAGACCTCGTCATGTTCCGAGGCGTCGAGCGGGATCACGGCCCCGCGGCCCATGCGCAGCAGCTGGCTCATCGGCAGGACCGATCGGCCCAGGACGACGGAAATCTCGACATCGACAGCTTCGATCTGGCTCACAACGCACTCTGATACTGGGGTCTGCGCGGACGGTTCATCTTGCATGGGGCCCTCAGGACCCACATTGAAGCGTCATGCTTTCGCACACGTTAAATCCCGAGCCTTCGCGCCTGATTCGTTCCGACGGCCGGCCCGTGGGCTGGGCGGTCTCGACCGCGGCGGTCGACTATCCCGCCGCCGTGCAGGCGATGGAGGCCCGGGCGGCCGCGATCGCGGCAGGGGACGCTCCGGAGCTGATCTGGCTGCTGGAGCATCCGCCCCTCTATACGGCAGGGGTATCGAGCAGGGACGCCGATCTGCTGGATGCGGGCCGGTTCCCGGTGCACCGGACCGGTCGGGGCGGGCAGTTCACCTATCACGGGCCCGGACAGCGGGTGGCCTATGTGATGCTGGACCTGAACCAGCGCGGCCGCGACGTGCGCGCCTTCGTGCGGGGGCTGGAACAGTGGCTGGTGGGGTCCCTGGCCGCCTTCGGGGTCGAGGCCGGGGTCCGTGACGGCCGGGTCGGGGTCTGGGTCGAGCGCCGGGGCGCGGGCTGGAGCCGCGAGGACAAGATCGCCGCTATCGGGGTCAAGGTCCGCAAATGGGTCAGCTTTCACGGGATCAGCCTGAATGTGGAGCCCGATCTGGGTCATTTCAGCGGCATTGTGCCCTGCGGGATTGCCGAACACGGGGTCACCAGCCTGGTCGATCTGGGGGTTCCGGCGACGATGGACGAGGCAGACGCGGCGCTGAAGGTATCGGCCGGGCGAATATTCGGACCGCTGGTTCCGGAACCGCCCCCGATCTGAAGCCGATAGGCACTACTACGCAAAATTCCCTGGCCGGAAGGGTGGGGTTAACCGTCACGCTCCTAGGGTGACCCGTCTGCAGCCCGATCTCGCCGGAGTCGTTCCCTCGATGCCCAGAAGACCGTCGAACGATTCCGTGGCCGAAGGGCCGGCGGGCGACGAGAGTCCGGTCGGGCCGGGTGTCCGGGACGGGCTGTCGCAGGATATGGCCAGCTTCTTCGATGTGTCGCTGGATTTGCTGTGTATTCGCGATCTGGCGGGTCGGTTCGTCAAACTGAACCGGGCCTGGGAGGCCATGCTCGGCTACCCCCTGGATCAGCTGGAGGGCCGACCGCTGCTGCCGCTGGTTCATCCGGACGACGTCGAGGCGACGTTGGCCCATATGGAGCGGCTCAACCAGCAGGAGCCGGAGGGCGAGGTCATCGGTTTCGTCAATCGCTATCGCCACGCCGACGGCAGCTATCGTCAGCTGGAATGGCGGGCGCGGCGCGCGAACGCACGGGTCTTCGCCGTGGCGCGGGACGTCACGGAACGCCAGGCGGTCGAACGCGAAATGGCCGCGGCCCGGGAGGCGGCCGAGGCAGCCAGCCTGGCCAAGAGTGAATTCCTGGCCAATATGAGTCACGAGATCCGCACGCCGCTGAACGGGATTATCGGCATCGCCGCAGCCCTGGAGCGGACCGGCCTGACGGAGGGGCAGCGCGAGATGGTCGGGCTGATCGAACAGTCCGGTGTCACGCTGGAACGGCTGGTGTCCGATATCCTCGACGTCTCCAAGGTTGAGGCCGGCCAGCTGGACATCGAGATTCACGAGATGGACCTGGCTGCCGAGGTCGATTCCGTCATCGATCTGATGCGGGGACGCGCGGAGGCCAAGGGCCTCGATTTCGTGGTCGAGCGCGGCGCGACGGCGCGCGGCGATTTTCTCGGCGACAGCACCCGGATCAAACAGGTGCTGGGCAATCTGCTGTCCAATGCCGTCAAATTCACCGAGACCGGCCGGATCCGTGTCGAGATGGACATTCAGGACAATCATCCCTGGGAGGGCACGGCGCTGCTGACGCTGGAAGTCGAGGATTCGGGCGTCGGCTTCGGCCCCGAATTTGCGGCCAGCATGTTCCAGCGCTTCAGTCAGGCCGATGGCACCATCACCCGGCGCTTCGGCGGGACCGGCCTGGGGCTGTCGATCTGCCGCTCGCTGGTCGAGTTGATGGGCGGCGACATTGAGGCCCGCTCGGAGCCTGGCCGGGGCAGTCTGTTCCGCGTGACCCTGCCGATGTCCCGCATCCGCTCGCTGGAGGAGCACGACGCCCGTCAGGGTCTGATCCGGGAAAATCCGGCGTCGTCGGAGGCCATGCCGGTCTGTGCCGACGGGCCGCGGGTCCTGCTGGCCGAGGACCATCCGGTCAACCAGCGGGTGGTGCAGTTGATCCTGGCGGGTCGGGTCGCCACCCTGGTCACGGTCGAGAACGGGGCCGAGGCGGTCGCGGCCTTCGAGCGCGAGACGTTCGACGTGGTGTTGATGGACATGCAGATGCCGGTGATGGACGGGCTGGCGGCGACGCGCGCCATCCGGGCGCTGGAACAGGGTCGGCCGGACGCGCCACGCGCTGCGCTGATCATGTTGAGTGCCAACGCCATGGTCCGGCACCGCCAGGACTCGCTGGCGGCCGGGGCCGATCTTCATCTTCCGAAGCCGATCACGGCCCTGACGCTGCTGGAAGGGATCGACGCTGCCCTGGATGCCGCGGCGGAGCCAGCGCGCGAGGTCGGCTGACCTGCCGGATTTCGCTTCGACCGGACGCGCCCGGTCAGCCTAGCGGTCCCCGTCTTCGTCACCCTCTCCGCCAAACGGCCAGGTCAACAGATCGGCCAGGCTCAGGGGGGCGGGCGTGGCGGGAACCCAGACATCCGGATCCGCGGCGCTCGCCACGGCGGCGTCAAAGGTCTCGCGCATGGTCGCGGTTTCAAAGCTGAGACCATTGCCGATCGTCGAACGGGCCGGAACCGAGGCCACGTCCAGCGGCAGACCGGCTCCGGCACAGAAGGCGGCGGCCGCGCTGATGGCCTGCCGGTAGGAGAAGCGCAGCATGGTGTCGAAGCTGCGAATGGCGACGGCCGCGGCCTTGTCCGGCGTCGACTGGGGTGCGGGGGCCAGCACCATGTTGACGATGATATAGACCCGACCGCCTCGCAGTCGCCGTCCGACCTGCTTCCAGCGCAGCAGGGCGTCGGGCAGCACGAACAGCGGCGTGGCCACGCCACCGTCGACATGCATCTCGTGATAGATTTCGCCGTTGCTCTCGCAGGCGATCAGCCGCGGCGGGAACAGGCCCGGCAGGCTGGACGAGGCCGCGAGCACGGTGCGGAACAGGGCGAGGGCGGCCTCGCCCTTGCCTTCGGCCTGCCCCTGGCTGGCGATGGCCCCCATGTCCCAGATACTGGCCTGCTGACGGTCCAGGTCGGTGGTGCCGACGAACAACCGCCGGCCGGCGGCATGGGCCTCGGCGACCGCCTTCAACACGTCCGCGTCGATGAAGGGTTCGATCAGGCCGTCCAGGGCGGCGACCGGATAGAGCCCGGCGCGTCGACCCGGGATCAACCCCAGCAGACCCAGCCGCCGTTGGGCCAGGCCGCCGGTGAAGGCGTTGGCCAGGCGGTCGTCCCAGGCCGGTCCGAGGAAGGCGAAGGGCGCGATCAGCGCCCCGGTGCTGATGCCGGTGACCACGGCGAAGGCCGGTCGCCGCCCGACCCGGGTCAGGCCGACGAGCAACCCGGCCCCGAAGGCTCCGCCCGCCGCCCCGCCGGACACGGCGAGGATGTTGATCGGATCGCGGGCCCACGGTCTGCGCCGCGGCGCGATGCGATCCGCGGCCTCGGTCAGGGCCTTGTGCGCCTGGGACGTGCTCAGCCTGACCCCGGTGAACCCGACCGGCTCGCCCCGCACCGCGGGCGGGGGCGTGCGAGGCGAGCGGGGCCGGGTCGGCAGGTGGGAAGACATGGGGGACTCATGCCCCGGCAGGGACAGGACGGGAAGGGGGGGGCGCACGTCCGGCGGGCAGATCAGCGCAGGGGGGCGGGTTCATCCGCGATCGGCGGCTCGCCGGGCCGGTCCACGAGCGGTGCCCGGTAGTTCCGGTGGCGGCTGTGGGGTGAGGGCCCGAAGCGGTTGTGTCCGGGCGTTCCCGGCAGGACTCCGAGCACCAGCAGGAACACGAGGCCGACGGCCCAGGACCCCAGGGTCAGGGCACCCGCGACATTCACATTGGTCCCGGCGACAGCGATGGCCGATGTCGGCGACGACAGACGCCACAGGTCCAGACCGATCCCGACGATGACGTAGGTCCCGTACCACCAGCCCGACAGGTTTCGGTCGTGTGAGCGGCGAACGGCGACGGCAGTGATCGGCCAGAGAAAGGCCAGGTTGATGACCAGCCCCGCGATGGCGGCGACGGGCACCGCGTGGCCGGAGAGAGCGAGGGTGGAGGAGGCCAGTGATGGCAGGATCAGAAAAGCGAACAGGATAAGGACAAGGGACTGCACGAAGGTCAGGCCGACGCTGACCAGCCAGAAATCCATGCGGGGGGACCGCCCTGAAAAGCTGAATATATCCACGGCCCCTCACAATCCAGGCGTGAGCGTGGCACGGTTTTCGCAGTGCGACAATGCGGGGGTGGTGCCGTGCCGGACCCCGCCCGGAGGGCCGCCGATCGCCTGCTCGGCTTTCGGTCAGTCCACCGGGGTGGGTCGGATCAGCAGGGCGTCGATCGGCTGGACGACACCGTTCCTGACCAGCGCCTCGCTGCCCGTCAGATGCGCCCGGGCCCCGTCCGGAGCGGTGACCACCAGGGCGTCGCCGTCGCGCGTGAAGCTCAGCAGGGTGTCGGCCATGGTGCGCATCTGGATCGTGCCGGTGCCACCGCTGTCGATGGCCGCGCCAATGTCGGCCCGGGTCAGGGCCCCCGGCACGATGTGGGCCCGCAGCAGGGCCGCGGCCGGGGCGCGCATGGCCTCGGCGGTGAAGTCGGTGTCGCTGCCGGCCGTGGTGAAGGCGGCGTCGGCGGGGGCGAACACCGTATAGGGTCCGGTACCCTCGAGCACCTCGATCAGGCCGGCATTGGTCAGCACCTGTTTGAGGGTGCCGAAGGCCTCGTCATCCTGGAGCGTGGCGGCCAGGGTCAGGGACGAGGGTTCGGTCGTGCTGTCGGACTTGCCGCCGTCACCTCCGCAGGCCGCCAGGCTCAGAACCGCAAGAGGGGCCAGGGCCCAGCGCAGATAGCGTGTCATTGTCGATGGCTCCGGTCGCGGGATCAGGTGAGAAGCTGGATGACGGCCTGGACCAGGCGCGTCTTGGGATCGACCTGATAGACGTAGCCGTCATTGTAGCGGAACTGGCGGGACGCCGTGTCGACGTACTGGTCCCGGTAGGCACTGGGGACGTTGTAGATGTCATAGCCGGCCGGCATCGGCTGGCCGACGGTCGGATTCTGACCGGTCAGGAGCGCGACGACCTGGGTGATGGCCTGGGTCTTCGGGTCCATGCCGTAGACCGTGCCGTCCGCGTAGCGATAGGCGCTGCGGTCGTTCAGGCCGTAATAGTTGGTCAGATAGGTCGGCACCGGCTGGTAGTCATACTGGGCTGGCCAAGGATTCCCGCGTGACAGGGCCCCGCCCAGCACCGGGATATAGCCCAGCAGCGACCCCCGGGTGTCGCGGCGATACAGATAGCCGTCCTCATAGCGGTAGCTGAACTCGTCGTT
>TARA_R110000868_G_scaffold69261_1_pt1 | contig 76583 bp, 74 predicted proteins | sample TARA_R110000868 | Tara Oceans TARA_R110000868 (sample SAMEA4397489) | marine metagenome | biome: Polar Biome; feature: [SRF] surface water layer (ENVO:00010504); material: water (ENVO:00002006), including particulate matter (ENVO:01000060) such as... | depth 5 m | reverse complement strand
CATTCACTTCCATGGTGATGTGGTTTATAACAATGGCACGGCGGCGAGCGGCATGACCACCACCGGTGTCGGTACGGATGTGACGGAGAAGCAAGATGCGACACCGGAACAACAGCAAGTGACAGCAACGCCCGCAGCCGCACAAGCTAGTGCCGTTGTGGCAACACCCGGCAGTGATGCCGACACCCCCACATCAGGCACGATATCCAGCAGCCCTACAGCTTGCCAACAATTATGGCAACCATTAGATGCTGCTTCGCAAGCGATTGTGAATACACCCGATGATATGGCGCGCAATCAAAAAATCACCCAAGCGTATGCCAAACTTTATCTCGAGAATCCTAATTTAATTTGGGCTGGTGTCGCGGCATTTGCTTCAAAGCAAGTAGGGTGTGTGTTAAAGCAATTCCATAGCATGGGTTTTCATGCAGAAGAAATGGCAGTGGCAGAAGTAGTTGGTACTGTAGCCTATGAACCTGGAAAAGCATTGTATCAATCGTTAATTCGGGGGAATAATGCAGCGTTTTTGGGTATCGTGCCAGTGTTACAGTTTTATGATCAATATGGAATCGAAAAGCTAACTGCTTGCCAAACTCAACGAGAGTTTGTGGCGGATCTTATTTATCCTGATAGCAAAGGTATTAGCACCTATTCTTTTAAGAGATTAGATACGGATAATTTATTACCTGGTATGGTAGCAATAGATAAAGGTGATATTTTGAACGGGGCCAAGGATGTGCTTCGTTATGAACAATTTACTATTCAACAAAAAATAACTTACGCGAGTTTTGTAGCCAATAAACTTTTGACCTTTGATCAAAGCATAGCTCAATCATCTAAACTTCGAGAAATTGGAGGGCAGCTGGGTGTAATGCCTATGTCTGTAGCATTTAGTGCAAGTTGCTCAGCAGATGCTGAGCATACGATCGAATTTAAAGCACCGCATGTGTGGGATTATAATCAGCGTTGGCCTTATGCCGAAAAAGTTGTTGATAAATTTATCGAGCTGAATGAGGAAAATTCAGTTAAAATGCAGGCTATTATTAACAATTTGGCTGACGGCTAATGTCAGCTAAATTACAAAGGATTATGGGATGAAGAATGTAAGTTATGCTAGGAATAGGCATCAAGTTTGGAAACTAATATTAATCACTATTGCTATAATAATTTTTATTATAGCCTTGTTTTTTTATTATAACCGAAGCTCTTCCTCGCCTAAACCTTACCAGGTTTATGTAACAAATCTTGGCGAATCTATGATGCTCGTCGCTAAGCATTCTAGTTATCCATTTAAATTGGGGAAAGATTGGCGCGGACCCACTCCTAATAAGTACCATGACTCAATTGCCTATGCAATACAAGACAAGGCATTTGTATTTTCTTATGGAAAGCTGGGCAAACAAGTTGAATTTTCACCTGGAAAGTTATTAGTGATTATGACTGTTAATGGAAGAGTTGATTCGCTTTCATTTAACCCTGTTCTAGATTGGGCAAGCACAAAAGAGACAAAGGACCGTTTAGCGCATCTTAATTCTGAACTTGCACATAATGGTTGGAAAATGATAGGTACTGCTAAAGAAGCGAAGAAGGAAATAAATGATGGCATGAAGTTTTCAGAATCAGCAGGGGCTCATGTTGATTGGGGTGAGGCTGCACAGATAGGTTATCGAAGAAATGATGAGTGCCTTTTCATTATGTTACATCCCAAGCGTGTTCACCGTGATGAGCCATTATATTATTTGCTTGATGTTGGGATTCGAAGGGCGCAGAAAGGATTGGCATGTTGATTGAGGCCGGTTTATAGGAAATGCTTATGTCATTGATAAAGAAATTGAGCCATGATCGTACATTACAGTATGTATTGCTGTTCTTACTTGTTTGCGTGGTTGTTTTATTTTTGTTAGTGCCATCCCTTTTTAAGGGGGCTCTCGTAACAAAAGAAAAGCCTGGGAAAGTTTATACTGTTCGTATGCAAAATATTGGGGAGCCTATTCAACAGATTATCAAAAGTTCAACTTATCCATTTAAGTTAACTAAGGATTGGAAAGGCTCACTTCAAGGTTACGTAATACAAGACCAACGTTTTGTATTGCATTATGGGAGGGATCCAAAGGTCGTTACCTTTCCTGATAGTATATTGATGACCTTTCTGACTAATAAAGGTAAGGTGAATACAATCACATTAACTGCTGGTGTAAAAAGAACAGATGTGCCCACTACAAAATTAAGGTTGCAACATATCAGCGCTAGTTTGAACAAAATGGGCTGGCAACAGACGTATCCACATGGTGCTCTCATTAAATCTGTGAATAAATTAATGAGGGAAGATATAAAGCTTAAAGTAGGCAGTGGTGATGAAGGTATAGCAATGTATCAATCTAATGATGAGTGTTTACAATTATCATTACATCCACATCAAGGACGGAAGACTCAAGGATTAACATATCTTGTAACAGTTAATATAACTAAGAAATTAGCGGGTGAATGCTGAATTAGCTGGTTTCTGTATCAATAGGTAAACGGGTGGGAAAATACTCATGCTAGGTTTGAAACTAAAGAGCAAACATGAAAAGTTTATTTATTTTTCAAATTTAATCGTGTTCGTTGTGTCGTTACTGTTGTTGCCTTTTGGTGCGATGATTGGCGTTAAGTTGTTAGTTGGATTGCTGTGTATAGTCTTGTTCTCATTTAGCTATGCTTTTTTACTTAAAATAATGAGAACGGTGCAGAATAGGTGGGTAGGTTTTTTTGTGTTACTGGCTTGGCTCGTTTGCTTAACACTTGTGTTGGTATTTATGAGTTCAGTGCTGTTGTTTGGTACAGCAACGGCACACATAGAGGTTGGTAGTGTGTTGGTTGCGTCATTCATTGCTGCAGCATTAGGCTTAGTGTTTACTGCGCCCATATGGATGGCATTGTTAATGATGGATTCAATCGTATGGTTGCCCAACATTAATCGTTAGGTTGAGTACGAATCAGAAGTAAAAGGCAAAACCATTTTGCCTTTTATTTCCCAGGTTTAATGCAAAAATGCTTGTTTAATGATTGCAAGCAAAAACGAAGTTAGGAGAAATAACATGACAGATATAAAACGTTTACAAAGTTTATTAGAGAAACTGAATAACTATACCGTGAATAGTTTAGAAGCGGGGGCTTCATTGGCGGCAGCGCGTCGGCATTATGATGTGAGTATTGAGCATGTGTTGCTAAAAATCTTGGAAGAAGGTGGCGGTGATATTGATCATGTGCTGACATTTTTTCATGTGGATAAAGATAGTTTTTGGCAAGGGTTGCTGGCTAATTTGGAAACGCAGCGAGCGGGTAACCAAAGTAAACCGGGTTTTTCATTGTGGTTGTATAAATGGTTAGAGCAAAGCTTAGTGGCTTCAACCTTGTATTATAACAGTGACAAGATTCGTTCGGTGGCATTGATTGATGCCGTGATAGAGTTAGCGCCACAATTGCCGGGTAATCTTTGGCAAATGTTGACGCCTATTTCGTTGGATGTTTTGCGAGAAGATTATAAAACCATTATTCAGCACTCTGTTGAGAATCAAACTTACACGGCTGCTAATAAAGCGGTAGAGAACAAAGAGAAATTAGCGACGCAAGGTGCAGGTGGTGATTCTGCTTTAGCGCAATTCACGCATGACTTGGTGGCCAAAGCTGAAGCCGGTGGTATTGACCCGGTGTTAGGACGTGATCATGAAATTCGTTTGACGATCGATATTTTAAGTCGTCGTCGTAAAAACAATCCCATTCTCGTGGGCGAGCCGGGTGTAGGTAAAACGGCAATTGTGGAAGGTTTGGCGCGTTTGATCGTCGCTAAAGATGTGCCGGATTTTTTACAAAATGTACGCTTGTTAACGTTAGATTTAGGTTTGTTGCAAGCGGGTGCTGGCGTCAAAGGTGAGTTTGAAAATCGGCTACAGCGCGTGATTGAAGAAGTACAAAATTCAGCAACGCCGATTATTTTATTTATCGATGAAGCGCATACCATTATTGGTGCTGGCGGGAGTGAAGGGCAGAGTGACGCCGCGAATTTATTAAAGCCAGCATTAGCACGTGGTGAGTTGCGCACCATCGCCGCGACGACATGGGCTGAGTATAAAAAATACTTTGAGCGTGATGCTGCATTAGCACGTCGATTCCAATTGATTAAAGTCGATGAGCCAAGTGAAGAAAATGCCATCGTCATGATGAGTGGCTTAAAAAAGATTTATCAGCAGCATCACAACGTGCTAATTACAGATGACGCGGTGGAAGCTGCCGTTAAATTATCGAGTCGTTATATTAATGGTCGTCAATTGCCCGATAAAGCCATTGATTTAATCGATACCGCGGCTGGCCGTGTGCAGATGGGTCAGCGCATTATGCCGAGCGACATGGTGAGTTTGCAATCGCATATTGATTACTTGCAACAACGTTTAGCGGATTTGGCGCTTGAACAGAGTGAAGGTATTGCTTGCGCCCATGGTTTGCAACAAAGCCTTGAAGAGGACTTGAATAAAAGCCAATCACAATTAGCCGGCGTGAATCAGCAATGGCAATCGGAGCAAGCCGTCGTGTCTGATATTAAATCATTCCGTGAATTAATACGTACGTTTAAACAAGCGAAGCAACCGCATGCAGGCAAGATTGATTGGGTGCGCCAGGCTATTGCTGAAGCGCAATCGGACTTACAAAACCTGCAAGGTGAAAAACCTTTGATGCAACCTGAACTAAATGCGGCTGCCATCGCTGATGTGGTATCGGATTGGACCGGTATTCCTGTTGGCAAGATGATGAAAGATGATTTGATTGCCCTCACAGAATTGGAGCAACGCTTGAGCATGAAAGTCGTGGGACAAGACAATGCGTTGTATGCCCTTGCTGAAACGATTCGCACCAAACGTGCAGGCTTAGCCGATGCTGATACACCCATGGGCGTATTCTTGTTAACAGGATCGAGTGGTGTGGGTAAAACTGAAACTGCGCGTGCCTTAGCCGATGAATTATTTGGTAATGATCGCGCGTTGATCACCATTAACATGAGTGAGTACCAAGAGGCACACACCGTTGCGCAATTAAAAGGTTCACCTCCCGGTTATGTGGGCTATGGCGAAGGTGGCGTGTTAACGGAAGCCGTTCGTCAAAAGCCATACTCTGTCGTCTTGCTCGATGAAGTGGAAAAAGCTCATCCTGATGTTATGAATATCTTTTATCAAGTGTTTGATAAAGGTGTGATGCGTGATGGTGAAGGGCGAGAAATCGATTTTCGTAATACCATTATTATGATGACCTCAAACTTAGCCACTAATGAAATCGTTGATTTAATGCAGGAGCAAGACGATGATACAGCATGGCAAGCACCGAGTTACGCAACCATTAATGCGAGCATTCGCCCGAGTTTGTTACGCCATTTTGCACCAGCCTTATTAGGCCGTATGCAAGTCGTGCCATTCTTGCCTTTATCCACCGATGCGTTAAAAAATATTGTGGCGTTAAAGCTTGAAGCCTTAGCGACACGATTACATACCTCACATAGCATTCAACTACGCTGTGAGCCGGAAGTCATTCAACATCTAGCCGAACAAGCCGTGCAACCTGACCGTGGTGCACGCGCGATCAATGCCATTATCGAGCAACAGCTTGCACCTGGCATCGCTCGCAGTCTATTAGGCTTCATGGCAGAAGATGACATGCCAGACATCATCACCTTAGCATTGGATGACAACAGCGAAATCGCTTGCACCTTTGCTACCAGCGTAGAAACGAGTATCTAGGGCCCGTCCCTAGTGCCATGCCCGCAGCGGGGATCCTTCCCCTTTTTGGAACAGCCTACCCCGCTGCATGGCATGTCTTAATGACAAGGTGTAGCCTTTAGGCTACATTAGAGCTATAATAACATGAAGCGAATCAAGTATTACAAAGCCAGTAATGTAAAATCGCCATTTTTGAAATGGTTAAATAAGATTAAAGATATAAAGGTGCAGACAGTTCTAATGCGCAATATCAGAAAATTATGTCTGGATGTTGGTGATACCAAGCGGATTGCCAAAGGAATTTTAGAGTTGCGTATACATATTGGACCAGGTTATCGAGTGTATTATATGGAATATGAAGAAGAAATTATAATTTTATTATTGGGTGGGGATAAATCATCACAGCAAAAAGATATTGATACTGCAAAGCAATATTATGGTGATATTTTGGAGAAAGGGTATGAGTAAAAAAATCGACGAAATCACTGAAGATTACGACCAGTGGCTATATGGAAAATTAAAAAATAAGCGTTATGCCCTCGCCTATCTTGAAGGTGCTTTAAAGGAATATGAAATCGATAATAATACCGAAGCCTTTCTTCTCGCTTTTCGCGATATTGCAAAAGCGCAAGGTGGGATAGCTGAATTAGCGAAAAAAACTAATTTAAATCGAGAAAGTTTGTATAAAACATTATCGAGCAAAGGTAATCCTAAATTAGAAACCTTGATTACTTTATTAAAGGGCTTGGGTTTTCGTTTTTCACTTAAACTGGCATAAATCACGTTAAGCATATGGAAAATATTCCATCGGAGATAACAATGAAAATCGGTATATTAGGTGCTATGGTAGAAGAAATCGGGTTGTTGCAAGCCGATATGCAGCAAGTTGAAAAACAAACTTAGTTAGAACAATTCACTATTCACAAAGCAAAGGCCTATGTTGGCATGATTGCCAGTGGCGATAAGGTTGAAAAACCTTATATTATTATTCGCACCATTTCCGATAAAGCTGATCATTCGGCCCACATCGATTTCATAGCCTTCATAAAAGACATTGCCAGCCATTATTCGCGTGGTATTATTAAACAGTTATTAAAGTAGGGTGGATAAAAGTTCGGCTGAAAGCCGGACATATCCACCAGGGCTCTATCGTTAACCACTGTTGGTGGATATATCCGCACTTCGTGCGAATTTTTATCCACCCTACAAAGGAAGCAAAATGAAAAAATTTCCCATCTACCAAATTGATGCGTTTACTAGCGAAGTATTTAAAGGAAATCCTGCTGCAGTGGTAATCTTAGACCAGTGGCTGCCAGATGAAACCTTATTAAATATTGCCGCAGAAAATAATTTAGCGGAAACAGCCTTTATTATTAAAAATGATCCTGTGAATCGCTTACGTTGGTTTACGCCCACGTGTGAAATACCCTTGTGTGGCCACGGTACATTAGCCACAGCTTATGTGCTGTTTAATGAATTGAATTATGAGGGTGAGAAAATCACATTTACTAGTTTAAGTGGCTCGCTTAGTGTAAGTAAACAAGATGAAATGTTCATTCTAGATTTCCCAAAGCGCGATTATGAGCCTACCACAGTGCCAAAAGCGATTATTGATACAATAGGTTTTACTCCGCAACAAGTGATCTCGGACCATCGAGAATATGTTTTGATCTATGATGATGAAACCATCATTGAGCGCATAGACCCAGACTTCAGCATACTAAAACACCATGATGCGGTTGTTGTAACCGCCGCATCTAAGCAATATGATTTTATTTCACGAAACTTTCACCCTTCAGCTGGCATCGATGAAGACCCGGTTACTGGCAGTTCACATTGTTTACTCGCCAATTATTGGTCGAAACAACTTGGCAAAACTAAACTCCACGCTTACCAAGCATCGGAACGTGGTGGTGAAATGACATGTGAGATTGTTGGTGATAGGGTAAAATTGATAGGAAATGCGGTGAAATTTTTAGAAGGGTTTTGTTGGTTGGAATAAATAATAATAATTTTCAACAAGTGTAGTGAGTGACAATCATAAGGCAAGTAAAACTATTGTCGGAAATTTCGAAAATTTGTTGGGTTATTTTCAAAGTTAGATCGAAATGGATTAATGTCGATACCACCACGTCGGGTAAAACGAGCATAGACCGAAAGTTTTTCTGGTGTACATTCGCGCATAATATCGGTGAAGATGCGTTCGGCACAGGGCTCGTGGAATTCGTTGTGGTTGCGAAAAGAAATTAAATATTTTAATAAGCTCGCATGGTCAATAGCGTTGCCACTGTAGCGAATCATGACGCTAGCCCAATCGGGTTGGCGGGTGATTAAGCAGTTGGATTTTAATAGATGTGAGTGTAGGGTTTCTTCAACTGTATGCTTAGCTGTTTGCAGCAAGCTGGCATCATGTTCATAAATATCAATGCTAACGTCGATATCATCGATGCAGCGGCCGGGCAATTCATTGAAACGCTGCTGCTGAAAATCGGAGGGTGGAATTAATTTAACGGTAACAGTACTTTGAGTTGCACGTGATAAATCAGCTTGAATTAAGTTTTTGACTGCATCAGCACTGGTAAATTTTGTTTGGTTAAATGAATTCAAATAAAGTTTTAACGATTTTGATTCGGTAATATTTTCACTCTCTGCCGGCACATGAAATTTCCCCACCACTATTTGGGGTTTGCCTTTGCTATTTAGCCAAGAAATTTCATACGCATTCCAAATATCCACACCGTGAAAAGGGAGCTTACTTGTCACGCCCATTGCATCACGATTCTCTTGTCGTGAAATAGGAAACAACAACGACGCATCGTACTGTTTGTTATAAGTGGAGGTTTTACCGAGTTGAGAATTCTGTAGCACGATTGTCTCCAATGGATATTCAAAAAACCCGGCATAGAGCCGGGCTTTGTTGTATAGGATGTGTTACCACAAATTATAATGTTCGTTCTTTTGCGTTTTACCTTTGTCTACCATGTAGCGTGTTGCGGCCATTAGTTCGGTGTTGGTACAACGTTGGCAACCGTGTTTGGCTTCCATCTTCAGTTTGGCATTGCCGTTTAAGACGTTAAACATCACCACATCCATGTTTTGTTGGATGATAGGTGACCAAGCTTTTTTATCGCCGAGTTTCGGTGCGCCGTTTAAGCCTTTGGTGTGACAGCTTGCACAAGCGCGGTCGTAGACGTCAGCACCTTCTTTTAAGCTAAGTTTAACCGGTGATCCTGTGGTGGGTTTCGGGCCTTTAATGCCGCCTTCTTTTGTCATTTTAACAATGTAATCAACCGCTGCTTTGATTTCGTCATCCGAGCAAGTCATACAAGTACCTTTGGCAGGCATGGAGCCGATACCATCGATGGCATGGGTGTAAACGGTTTGAATACCTTGCGATAAGAACGGTGCCCAATCTTGCTTGTTACCAATGCGAGGTGCGCCGGCACCGCCGCTATTGTGGCAACTTGCGCACGTAGTGTTATAGAGTTTTTTACCCGTGTCTGGGCCAATCTTGCCGCTTGAGACTTCAGGGTGTTTACTCTTCACCGATTTTAAATAAACCGCAATCGCAGTTAAGTCTTTATTCGTCATGTAGCTGGTGCTGTCTTTCACGACTTCTAACATGGGTCCGCCAACTTTACCGCCAACGTTGTTGTGACCTTTGCGAAGAATGTCGACAACTTGTGGCACAGTATATTTTTTCAAACCTTGGCTTGTGATATCAGGCGCATAGAAACCATCAATGAAATTACCACCGGTTAAATAGTATTGATACTTTTCAGAACCCAGCATATTTAATGGTGTGTGACACATACCGCAATGGCCTAAGCCTTGCACGAGATAAGCACCGCGGTTCCACTCTTTCGTGTGAGCGGGGTCGTCTTTATAGATACCTTGACGTGAACTAAAATTAAAGAACATCACGCGCCAACCCAATTGTAAGAAGCGCCAATTAAACGGAAACATCATTTTGTTTTCAGGGCTGGGTTGATGAATCGCGGGGATACTTTTTAGGTAGGCGAAAATATCTTTTAAATCTTGATCGCCAACATGGTTGAAGTGCATAAACGGAAATACTGGGTAAGCGTAAGAACCATTGGGACGAATGCCTTGACGCATGGTGCGAATGAATTGTTTGTCAGTCCAGTTGCCCACGCCGTATTCTTTGTCACTAGAAATATTAGGGCCGAACAACATACCAAACGGTGTGTAAATATAAGTACCGCCACCGAATTGTGGACTATTAGGTTTTGCTGAATTGGTATGACAGGCAATACAGTCACCGGCTTTTGCTAAATATTCACCGCGTTGGATTTGTGCTTTGGTGCCAGCACCGCTTTTATAGTTTATTTTGGGGTAAGTAGGGTAATACAGTTTTTTCTCTGGATTGGGTGCGCCAACAGCAAAAGCTTGTTGACTCATCATTCCTGCTAAGATGAGAGAAAGTAAAAGTGTGATGATACGCGGCATAAGTTGTCCCTTAAATTCGATTGCGTAATTGTAGACAGAAAAGTTCGGGTTGTCATTAATTGTAGGGTGGATAAAAGACTGAGCGTAGCGATGTCATGCCCACCAGGGCTCTACTACTCACCAACTGGATCCCGCGATCAAGTCGCGGGATGACGGAGCCTACTTTATATACCGTTCCAATTGCTCTTGCGTCTGCTCGCCATACAAACTTTCTTTCAGCTTACCATCAGGCCCAAACACAAATGTGACAGGAATGGCTTTAATATGTTCAATTCCAAGCTGTTTGGCAGGAAATTGATCAAGAATAGGGTAGTGAACGTTCATTCTTTTAACAAAGTTCACGATTTTGTGAGTTGATGCATGGTCAAAATTAACACCAATGACCGTCACATTGGGGTGAGCTTTATGCAGCGCATCCAGCGCGGGCATTTCTTTTATGCACGGTTTACACCAAGTTGCCCAATAATTGACGAGCACCCAATGGTTTTTGCTGACCACAATGGGCTGGCCTAGCAATCCCTGCTTAGGTAAGCCTAAATGCGAAAGTGTTTCATTATCATCGTTCTTTTTTGTGATGATAAATAGCACGAGAGTCACAGCAATGATAAAACTTAATGCAATGAGTGGAATATATTTTCGCATGAGGTGGACCTTTTATGAAAAACTTGGCATTATCTCGCTTCAAGTACAGGCTGATTATAGTAGGAGACTCGCGCATGCCGCAACTGTTTAAATACATCAATAAAATATCATTGATCCTCGCATCATTTTTCATTGGCGCGTCAGCCGTGGCAGAAGAATTACCTCGGTTCAATATGCGTTATGGCGTGACACCGGTCAGCCATGATATTTATGATTTGCATATGACCGTGTTTTGGATCATGGTGCTGATTGGGCTTATCGTTTTTGGTATTATGTTCTATGCCTCATTTAAATATCGTAAAGCTAAAGGCGCTGTTGCTGCGAAGTTTCATGAAAATACGAAACTTGAAATCGTGTTATTGATTATACCTTTTATTATATTAGTCGCGATGGCAGTTCCCGCAACTAAAGTACTGATGCGTTTAGACAATGCTGATGATTCTAGCGTTACCATTAAAGTCACGGGTTACCAATGGCGCTGGGAGTATGAGTACTTAGATAACGGCATTAAATTCTTTAGTGACCTTTCAACGCCACAAGAACAAATTGAAAATTTAGCGCCCAAAGGCAAATGGTATTTGTTGGAAGTGAACCATGAGTTAGTGGTGCCAACCAATGAAAAAATTCGCTTCTTGATCACTTCAAATGATGTTATTCATTCTTGGTGGGTGCCAGCGCTTGGCGTGAAAAAAGATGCCGTGCCAGGCTTTATGCATGAAGCGTGGGCTAAGATTGAAAAACCGGGCACGTATCGTGGCCAGTGTGCAGAATTATGTGGTGCTAACCATGGTTTCATGCCAATTGTGGTGAAAGCCGTTACGCCCGCGAACTATAAAAAATGGGTCGCAAAAGAATTGAAAGAGCAAAACAAGGGAGCTAAATAATGAGCGAGATGGCAATGGGTAAGCAATCATTTTTAGCGCACTTAAGAGCATTTGTCGTGCGTTGGGTTTTTTCAACTAATCACAAAGATATTGGTACTTTATATTTATGGTTTAGTGTCATCATGTTTTTTGTGGGTGGTGTGTTAGCGCTTTTATTTCGTGCAGAATTGTTTGCCCCCGGTTTGCAATTCATGCAGCCAGATTTCTTTAACCAATTAATTACTATGCACGGTTTAGTGATGGTGTTCGGTGCCGTGATGCCAGCCTTTGTCGGGCTAGCTAACTGGATGATTCCGCTGATGATTGGTGCGCCGGATATGGCGATGCCGAGAATGAATAACTTAAGCTTTTGGATTTTACCTTTCGCGTTCGGTATTTTAATTAGTACTTTCTTTTTAGATGGCCCTGCGCCTAACTTTGGTTGGACATTCTACGCGCCGCTCTCAACAACTTACGGTCCAGAAAGTACCGACTATTTGATTTTCGCGGTGCATTTAATGGGTATTTCATCCATCATGGGAGCGATTAACGTTATCGCAACCATCTTGAACATGCGCGCCCCTGGTATGAAGATGATGAAAATGCCAATCTTTTGCTGGACGTGGTTAATCACAGCCTTCTTATTAATTGCAGTCATGCCTGTGTTAGCCGGTGCCGTTACTATGATGTTGATGGACCGTCACTTTGGTACTAGCTTCTTTAACGCAGCCGGTGGTGGTGACCCCTTATTATTCCAGCATGTGTTTTGGTTCTTTGGTCATCCGGAAGTGTATATTATGATTTTACCGGCCTTCGGTATTATCTCGCATGTCATTCCAACCTTTAGCCGTAAAAAATTATTTGGTTACAAGGCCATGGTATATGCAACGGCCGTGATTGCCTTTTTGTCATTTATCGTTTGGGCGCATCACATGTTTGTATCCGGCATTCCATTGGGTGCAGAATTATTCTTTATGTATACCACCATGTTAATCGCTGTGCCGACCGGGGTGAAAGTGTTTAACTGGGTGCTGACCATGTTTAAAGGTTCACTGAGTTTCGAAGCACCGATGCTATTTGCCGTCGCGTTCGTGTTCTTGTTTACCATTGGTGGTTTTTCTGGGGTGATGTTATCCATCGTGCCGGCTGATTATCAATATCATGATACTTATTTTGTAGTCGCGCATTTCCATTACGTGTTAGTGCCGGGTGCCATCTTCTCTATCTTTGCTGGTGCCTATTATTGGTATCCTAAATGGATTGGTCGCATGTATAACGAGAAATTAGCGAAATGGCATTTCTGGTTGTCAGCCGTGTTTGTGAATGTGACATTCTTCCCGATGCATTTTGTGGGCCTTGCCGGTATGCCACGTCGTATCCCCGATTATGCATTGCAGTTTGCGGACTTTAATATGATAGCTAGTATCGGTGCTGCTGTATTTGGTTTGGCACAGTTGCTCTTCTTATGGAATATGATTGCGAGCTACTGGAAAGGCAAAAAAGTGACAGAAAACCGCCCATGGGAAGGAGCTGTTGGTTTAGAGTGGACTGTGCCATGCCCAGCACCACATCATACTTTTGCAACCCCACCGGTTGTAAAGGACGAAGAGCTTCAATGTTGATTAAAGTGTAGGGTGGATAAAAGTTCGACCGAAGGTTGAACCTATCCACCACCTATAAAATTGCCGCGAAGCGGCCACCAATGAAAAATCATGAAAAATCAAAACAAATCAAAAAAAACTATCATCATTACTATCATTGCCGTCTTTTTAATGTTCGGCTTTGGTTTTGCTTTAGTGCCAATTTATGATGTGTTTTGTGATTTAACCGGCTTAAATGGTAAAACCAGTAACGAAATTTCGACAGAAGTGTCCTCGGTTGATAAGTCTCGCACAATTACAGTAGAGTTTGTCTCAACTTTGAATGACGGCATGCCATGGATATTTAAACCCAATGTGTTTAAAGTGAAATTACATCCCGGCGAAATGAAGCGGGTTTCGTTTTATGCGAAAAATTTATCGAATAAAACCATTACTGGTCAAGCGATACCGAGTGTGTCACCCGGTAATGCAGCAAAGTATTTACGCAAGACAGAATGTTTTTGCTTTAACCAGCAAGTGTTAAAGCCCGGTGAAGAAATCGATATGCCCATCATATTCCATGTCGATCGCGATTTACCGAAAGATATTAATACGATAACCTTATCGTATACTATGTTTGATGCCGGCGCTTTTCCTCGAGCAGATATAGAGCGCCAAGGAAAAATTACTTAGGATTGAGGATTGAGGATTGTGGATTGAGTGGATGTGTCGCAATGCGACTCTGGTATTAAAGAAATAAATATTGCGTAGCGATTCTTTAGCCCCTCAATCCTTAATCCACAATCCTCAATCCTTATTCTAATAGGAGACCCACATGTCAGATCACGAAGGTAGTTATCACGTACCCAAAAGCAGCGCAATTCCCATCATCAGCGCGATTGGATTATTTTTCTTTGGTTTAGGTTCCATCGATATTTTCGACGATCCTAAGCACGGTATCATTTACATGAGCATTGGTGCCGTGATTTTAGTGTTGAACATGATCGTCTGGTTCCGCACTGCCATGAAAGAAAGTCGCGATGGTCTGCACGATGCGCAAATGCAACGGACTTATCAATGGGGCATGATTTGGTATTTCGTCGCACAGTCAGCTTTTGCCTTAGCTTTTCTAGGTGGCATGGCTTACATTCGCATTTTTACAGTGCCTTGGTTAGGTGGTCACGGTCCTAGCGAATTCCAATTAACACATTTATTAATATGGCCAGACTTTCAAGGTGTGTGGCCAGTGTTAGTGAATCCGGCAAACCATGAATTTGTGGGTGCTAAAGCCGCGTTAGATCCATGGACCTTCCCACTCATTTGTACCATTACGATGTTAATCAGCATTATCAGTATGGTGTGGGCGCGTGTGTCATACAGCAAACAACAAAAATGGGGCTTAGTCGGCGGATTGGCTGTGACCTTCGTTGCTGCTATTTTCTTTGCTGTCGTCCATGTCTTTGGTTTGTTACACGCCATTTATTACTACAAGCTCACACTCGCGAGCGGTATTTACGGTAGTTTATTCTTCATGATTAACATCACATTTTGTTTAAACTTGCTCATTGGTACCATCTTCCTAGCCGTCGTGCTTTACCGAGCTCTCCTCGGTCGCTTCAGCCTAGCTAATCAATTTAGCGTCCGCGCCGTCAGCGAAGTTTGGTATTTTGTCGCTATCCTTTGGATTGTGATATTTCTCTACGTTTATTTATTCTAATTTCTCAGCTTGCTACGAATAATCGACAATTGTCAATTATTCGTAGTATGATCATTTTATGAAGCGATTCAAATTAGCGATCAACCTTTGGTTCAGCGTATTAGCGTTGGTGTTAGTCATTTTATTTGTGTGTTTGGGCTGCTGGCAATTAAAGCGGGCCGGGCAGAAGCAAGCGTTATTGGATGCTTTCGCCGGTAATCAGCAATTAGCAGCGTTGACGTCAGTGGCAAGCGTGAAGCCTGCTGATCGTTATCGTAGCATTCAGTTGCAGGGTCATTTTGATAACGCACACAGCTTTTTGCTCGACAATCAGTCGCATAAAGGTCAATTAGGTTATCAAGTCCTCACGCCGTTTATCATTCAAGGTAATAAAGCCTTGGTGCTTGTGAATCGTGGTTGGGTGCCGATGGGCGCATCGCGTCAGCAGCTGCCGAGAATCCTACCAGCACCAGCCAAAAACATTCGTATTTCTGGGCTGGTTAATTTCTACCCAAGAAAAACCTTTGAGCTTAAAAATACTGAAAACAAACAATGGCCGCGCTTGTTACAGCAGCTAAATTTTGCGAGAATACAGGCCGCTTTAACGCAGCCTGTGGCACCGACGATTGTGTTATTGGCAGCAAATCAACGATACGGATTTCAACGCGATTGGCAAATGGCCACGGTTAAGCCAGCACGACATCAGGGTTATGCGGTGCAATGGTTTGCGCTGGCGTTAATGTCACTAATTGGGTTAGTGATTGTCAGTGTTAAGCGTTTAAAATAGGGTCATTATGTCAAACAAAAAAGCTTATTTCACCGTTGGTGCGTTAGCATTAATTTTCATTGGTCCGATGCTTGCTGCATGGATTGTATTTGTGATTCAACCGACATGGTTAGCTAACACGGTTAATAGAGGCCACCTGATTCAGCCGCCGTTAAATTTTTCACAATTAATTTTACACAAACAAAATAATGATGCTGTAGCGAAAGTACCAGGTAACGGCAAATGGCGCATGGTATTTGTGTCGCCGTTGCCTTGCGGAAAAATTTGTCAAGATAACATTCATAAAATGCGCCAAGTCGAGCGTTCATTTTTAGATAAGCAAAAAACCCGTGTTGATCGCATTTGGTTAACGTATCAACCTATCCGTGACGGAAAATTATTAGGTGTGTTGCATCGCGAATATCCGGGTATGCAAGCGTATGTGGTAAGCAAGCAACAGTTCGCAGCTTTCAGCAAAGCCTTGCCATCACGCGTTAAAGCGATGCAAGTGGGTTATTTATATTTTGTTGACCCGAACAATAATCTTTTCATGAGCTACGCGCCGGATGCAAAATACAAAGACATATTAAAAGATTTAACAAAACTGATGAAGGTATCTCAAATTGGTTAAGACATATCGGACGATTGCATGGTGCGCTGTTATTTTAGCGCTGATAGTTATTATGGTTGGTGCGTTCACGCGATTGAGTGATGCTGGCTTAGGCTGTCCTGATTGGCCAGGTTGTTATGGTCATTTGACGGTGCCCGAGACGGCGCACGCATTAAAAAGTGCTGCGCAAGCATTTCCTGGCCAAGTGGTCGAAGCCAGTAAAGCCTGGACGGAAATGGGGCATCGTTATATTGCCGGTATCCTAGGTTTGTTGATATTGTTCTTAGGCGTTTCGGGCTTAATAAGTTACCGAAAAATCCGTGTGCATCCCGTTTTATTAGTCGCAATGATGGTTGTCGTCGTTTGCCAAGCATTATTAGGCATGTGGACGGTCACATTAAAACTCATGCCCATTATTGTCATGGGACATTTGATAGGTGGCTTTACCACGTTGTCATTATTATGGTGGACGACCTTAAAAAGTAATAATTACTTTGCCAACTTGCAACCCGAACCGATGTTAACGCGCATTCGTCCTTGGGCTATCGCAGCAATTGTGATTGTTGTTTTGCAAATTGCTCTCGGTGGTTGGACTAGTTCTAACTACGCGGCACTGTCGTGCCAAGGCTTACCCTTCTGTCACGCCAATGCCAGTATGCACTGGGCTTTTGGTAATGCTTTTCAATTGTGGACGCCATTTGATCATTTAAGTGCCGCCGCTAAAGCCACGATTCAAATGTGCCACCGCATGGGGGCTATTGTGGTTGCCGTGTATGTCGGTTGGCTAGCGATTCGTGTGATGACATTAGCCAGCAGCAAAGCCTTGCGTAACGTCGGTATTGCTATGTTAGTTTTATTGTTCGCACAAATTATTCTAGGTTTACTTAACATTATTTTGAGTTTACCGCTTCCTATTGCTGTGCTGCATAATGGCTTCGCTGCCGTGTTATTGTTATCAGTACTAACATTAAACTTTGCGTTAACGCGTGTCTCATCCTCCTCACAAGGAAAACAATGAATTCAACATTAGAACAAGAAACCAAAGCCACATGGCGTGATTATCTAGAAATGTGTAAGCCTCGTGTGGTTTTACTCATGCTCATCACAGCCTACGTTGGCATGCATTTAGCAACACCTGGTTTAGTTTCACTTTGGATCGTGTGTTTCGGTTTATTGGGTATTGCCTTAATGGCGGGTTCAGCAGCCGTCATTAATCATTTAGTCGATTCCAAAGTCGATGCCATTATGGCGCGGACTAAATTGCGACCAATCCCTACGGGTAAAATTGATCCTATGAATGCTTTAGTGTTCGCCATCGTCGTGGGGCTTGTTGGCTTTGTCGTATTAATGGTGTTGGTTAACACGCTAACGGCGGTTCTAACTTTTGCGACCTTAATCGGTTACGCCATCATCTATACCATGTTTTTAAAACGTACCACCCCACAAAATATTGTGCTTGGTGGTTTAGCCGGTGCAATGCCGCCGATGTTAGGCTGGACTGCCGTTACCGGCACGTTTGAACCTAATAGTTTATTACTTGTTGCCATCATTTTTATTTGGACGCCACCACACTTTTGGGCATTAGCTATTTATCGTTACAACGAATATAAAAAAGTGGCCGATATCCCCATGCTTCCGATTACGCATGGCATCCCGTTTACCAAAACCTTGATTTTGTTATACACTGTATTACTACTGGCTGTCAGTTGGTTGCCTTTTGTCGTTGGCATGAGTGGCTTAACTTATTTCATTGGCGCGACAGTATTAGGTTTAATATTCCTATACTACGCCGTTAAGTTAAAAATAAACGATGATCCAAAAATTGGTCGAGCAACTTTTCGTTACTCAATCATTTATTTGTTCATCTTATTCGTATTTTTGTTCGTCGACCATTACGTGTTTTTTAAATTTGGCATCTAAAGTAGGGTGGATAAAAATTCGCGCATAGCGCGGACATATTCACCCAAGCTGCTACGAAGCAGCCACAACCCTTGCAGGAGCGCAATCATGACATCGAAACAACCTAAAGTCTGGATAACCCTCATCCTCATCCTCGGCTTTATCGCCATGCTTCTAGGTGCCTTCGCCTACAAACACTACAAACCCGAAGCTAAGCTTCACGAATTAGATGCGACCGTGTTAACCCAATCACGTACCGTGAAGCCATTCACCTTAACTGATGAAAACGGCAAGCCCTACACCAACCAACAGTTAAAAGGCCATTGGACCTTTGTCTACTTCGGCTACACCAGTTGCCCAGACATTTGCCCAACCACATTAGCCGTGCTCAATCAAATGTACGGTAAGCTTTTACAAACCAAAACAGCCAACCCTGATGTACTATTCGTTTCTGTTGATCCACACCGCGATAGTCCTAAGCATTTAAAAGAATATATCAAATATTTCAACGGTAAATTCATGGCAGCCACCGGCAGCCACAAGCAAATCCAAGCCTTAACTAAAGAACTCGGCATCGCTTATCGTATCGTCCCTGAAAAAGGTAAAACCGAAAAAAATCCTGGTGATACCTACTTAGTCGATCACAGTGGCGCGGTATTGTTATTCAACCCACAAGGTCGATTACATGCTATTTTCACGCAACCTGATAATGCTGAAAATATGGCGAATGAGTTTTTGGTAATCAAAAAATATGCTGAAAAATAAGTTTAATAATATTGCCTATACTTCATGCTAACAAAGGAGCTTACTATGCTAAAAAAAACGTTTACGATTCTCATCGTTGTTATTACCACGTTGTTTGCTGTGCAAACTTATGCCGCCAAAAAATTGGCCCATAACGTAAAAATCAGCGATGGTTACATTCGCATGGTGCCGAACCATTTGCGTGTGACTGCGTCGTATTTAACAATCAATAACACCAGTAGTCACGCCATTTATTTAGTGTCTGCGACTAGCCCATTAGCCAAGAGCGTACAACTGCACAAAACGGAAAAAGTAAACGGCATGATGCGCATGGTACAACAGCAACAAATTGAAATTCCTGCACATGATAAATTCCAATTTAAACCGGGCGCCTATCATGTCATGTTCATTGGTATGGATAAACCGATTTATGTGGGTGAAATAGTTCCTGTGACTTTATGTTTTAAGGATACCTCATGCGCCACAGTTAACATGCCAGTTAAGTCGGACAAATAATGAAGCTATCACTCATCGTTGCCATGGCTGAAAATAATTGTATTGGAAACAAAAACCAATTGCCGTGGCGTTTGTCTGCCGATTTACAATATTTCAAAAAACTCACTACGGGTAAAACCATTATCATGGGTCGCAAGACATATGAATCGATTGGTAAGCCTTTGCCGAACCGCTGTAATGTCATCTTAACCCGCAATGCAGCATATGAAGCGGAAGATTGTACGATATTGCCTTCCTTAGAAGTTGCTATGAGCATGTTTGTGAAAGCTGAAGAAGTTTTTGTGATCGGTGGTGCGAACATTTACGAACAAGCCATCGACTATTGTGAAACCATGTACATTACCGAAGTCAAAGCCGAGGTTAAAGGCGATGCTTATTTTCCTAAGTGGAATACTAGCGAATGGCGAGAAGTATCTCGTGAAGCGCATCAAGCCGATGAAAAGAATCAGTTTGATTATGATTTTGTGACCTATGCTCGTGTTTAATCGGCTATTTAAAATAATGTTGTGCAAGTTTACGGACTAAAGCGCAAAAGCCGTTAATTTCCCACCCCAGATACAGCCTGTATCTAATGCATAGACATTTTTAACTTCAATATCTCCTCGTAATGCGGCCCAGTGGCCGAAGAGGATTTTATTATTTTGAGTTTTGCGATTAGGGATATTAAACCAGGGGGTTAAATCACTCGGTGCATCAGTGAGTTTACCTTTATGTTTGAAATCCAAACGGCCATCAGCATGACAAAAGCGCATGCGGGTGAAGGCGTTGCAAATAAAGCGTAGGCGATCGATGCCGGTTAATTCATTCGACCATTTGTCGGGTTGAGAGCCGTATAAGTGTTCGATAAAGGATAATGGATCAGTACGTAACACAGTTTCAACTTCGTGAGCGTAATGGTTTGCTTCATCGAGTGACCACCAGGGGTAAATGCCGGCGTGAACTAGGGTGTAATCATGTTGTGTGTGAATTAACGGCTGTTGGCAGAGCCAATGGAGTAATTCATCACGATCGGGTGCATGGAGAATGTCATCGAGGGTGTCGGATTCATGCTGTTGAGCAAAATCATGTGCGATAGCGACAGTCGCAAGGTCATGATTGCCTAAAACGGTCACAGCATTCTTTAGCGATTTAATAAACCGTAAGGTCTCGAGTGATTTAGGGCCGCGATTAATTAAATCACCGACAAACCATAGCGTATCAGCATCAGAATAATGAATGTCGTCGAGTAAAGTTTGCAAGGCATCATAACAGCCTTGTACATCACCAATTGCGTATGTTGTCATAGTTGTTTTCTTATCGGTATTACCAGCAGTGCCTGTATCGCAACAAAGATGAGAAATAAAATTGCTAAGCCTGTTGCGCTATGTGTGGGTAATAATACCGTGAATACAGTTAATAAGCCACAGACAGCTAATTGTACGGTGCCATAAACAGCAGTACCAATGCCGCGATACTTATTTAAACTGCCATACGAGCTGCCTGAAAAATTAGGGTAATTTAACATGCTGGCAAAAAACACGATGGCAACGGGGATGGCGACCGTTAAAATGGATAGGGATGCGGTGAGAGCGAGTGTTAGCAATACAATGCTGGCTACTGTGATGAAACCATAGCTGGTGTAAATTAAACGTTTGCGACTAAAGTGATTTAATAACTGAGCATTGGAAAAAGATCCTAGTAATATAAAGCTTGCCATAGAAAATGCTATCCAGCCAAAGGTGGAAGGAAGCAAATGTAGATTGACTTGCAAAAGAAAAGCACTAATCGCGTTGTACGCAAAGATATAGGCCGAACCAAACGAAGCATTCAGTAAACAAAACACAAATAATTTATTGCGTAATACATGACGAAGACCTTGATAAAAATTATCGTAAGGATGTTCGTCATTCGAGGGTTTTGTTTCAGGAAATAACAGATAAATCATAGTCGTGACAATTAAGCTCAATACAAAAATCACGATAAAATTCATGTGCCAACCTAGATACTCTTGTATATAGCCGCCTATCATAGGTGCAAATACTGGAATCATCGCCCACAGTGCCGTTAGGTAAGATGAAATTTTCATGAGTTGTTTAGATTCAAATAAATCGCGTGACACCACTCGCCCAACAACCATTCCAGCGGTCACAAAGAATCCTTGCAGAAAACGCCACACAAGAAAGCTAACAATGGTATGACTAAATAATAAAATGAAACTCATAGCGCTGAAGCCAATAGCGCCAGTCATTAAGGAGGCGCGTCGACCGAAACGATCGGCTAAGAAACCAAAAATAAATTGTCCAAAGCCCATGCCAATGAGATACACGCCAATCGTTAGTTTAATATGAGCGCTGTTGGTATTGAATGCGTGTTGCATGTTCGGCATTGAAGGTAGATAGACATCAATACCAAATTGCCCGACGTAATTAAGTAGGAACGCTAAAATAACGATTTTTATACGGTGCGTTTTAGCGATCTGTAGGCTTTTCATGCGTTTTAAATAGAGTTGAGAGGAATAGCAATAGTAACAAGATTGTGTAGGCGAGTAAAACCCAAGCTAACACGTGAAGCGCATGGCCTGGTGCTAATGCGATGATGGCTGAAGCAACAACAATACCGAGCATCATGATGGTGCCGAATAAGGCCGTGGCAATCCCGGTGTATTGATGGATTTGATTGAAGGTTTGGGTGCAAAGGTTGGGGTATAACATGCCCTCACTGAACGATAATAATAAAATCGGCAATAAGATGAGTGTGAGCGACTGTGAAAATAAATGCGACGTTAAAAAATAGGCCACAACTGAAATAATGAGTATGGCAAAGCTAATGGCGCTGATACGGTTAATGCTAGTTAATCGTAATAATTGTGTGTTGAGTAATGCCCCAGCAATATTACCACTGGCGATAATTAACATCAGCCAGCCAAAATACACGGGTGTGATGTTGAAGTGTTGCAACAAAATGGCAGGGCTAGCCGTTCCATAGGCCATCATCATGGCTGTGCTACAGAGTGCGGCTAAGCTGAAGAGCATAAAAATTTTATTTTTCAAATGGAAACGTAAGCTGTGAAGTATATGATGGTGGACAGCATTAGCCGGTTTCGTTTCGGGTAAGAATTTCCACGTTAAAATAAAACCAAGCGCGCTGATAACCAGTAAAATCTGAAAGTTAGCTTGCCAGTTAAGATAATGCTGAACATAGCCGCCAATAACAGGTGCAACAATGGGAATAACCGCCCAAATAGCAGCCGTCATCGATAATACTTTTGCTAGTGCTTTACCGTCATAGAGATCACGCAGCATTGTGCGCAGTGTCACTTGTCCCGCTGCTGCTCCTAAGCCCTGGCAAAAGCGCCAGCCGAGCAACCAATAAATGCTGGGGCTGTGTAACAAGCCAATTGTAGCAATTAAAAAGATAGCGTAATCCAATAGCAATACTGGTCGACGACCATATTTATCAACTAAGTAACCAAATAGTAGCTGTGACCCACCATAACCTAGCATGTAAACGGTGAGTGAGAGCTGCACATTGGACAGGCTGGTATGAAACGCAAGGGCCATGCTCGGCATCGAAGGTAAATAAAGGTCGATACCGAGTTGCGCGAGGATAGAGGTGATAAATACCAAGGCAATAATCTTGCCGCGTTGCTCGAGCGCTAAAAACCGACGTTGATGCTCGCGTTTATAAAACATGATTCGCTAGTGTCACATAATCCTGTACGCTGAGCTGTTCGGGGCGTTGTTGCGGGTTGATATCAACTTGATCGTAATCGATCTTGTAGGGTTTCAAACAATTACGTAAGGTTTTACGACGTTGATTAAATGCATCACGAACGATATGTGAAAATAGCGTTTCATCTTTAGCGAGATAGGGGATGTCAGTATGCGGCTTTAAACGCACAATTGCTGAATCCACTTTAGGCCTTGGATAAAAGGCTGTCGGAGGCACAAAAAACAAAGGTGTGGCTTGGCAATGGTATTGCACCATAATCGTTAAGCGACCATACTGTTTTGAACCCGGTTCGGCGCAAATGCGGTCAACGACTTCTTTTTGCAACATAAAGTGCATGTCTATGATCTGTGATTTCACTTTTAATAAATGAAATAACAAGGGCGTTGAAATATTGTAGGGCAAATTGCCAACGACACGGATCTGTGTGTCGGTTAATTGAGCATAATCGAAGGTAAGGGCGTCGGCATGCGTAATATGGGTGTTAGTAATGTCGCAGGCCTTTAATCGTGTCGATAACTCGGGAATAAGATCCTGGTCAATTTCAATAACATCAAGACGGTTCACATGTTCAGCTAATGCCGTCGTTAATGCGCCTAGTCCGGGGCCAATCTCGACCATATGATCACTGGATGCTGGATGAATGCTAGTCACAATTTTCTGGATGATAGATTCATCTTGCAGAAAATTTTGACCGAATTGTTTTTTAGCTTGTATCATTTGTTTTTCGGCAACATAATTTTAACGTAAGCCGTGTCTCGCATTTGTTGTGACCAGGATTGTAACTGTTGCTCGAACTTGCGTTTAAATAACATTTGTCCGACTTGTTGTTTCATCTGATCTTGATTAGCAATGGCTTTACCTCGCTTAATCCCTGCCAGTTTAATCACGTGGATACCATTCGGCGCTCGTATAGGCCCGGCAACCGCACCATTCTTCATATGTTGAATTTTGCTAGCGAACACGCCAGGCAATTCGGCCAAGCTACGCCAGCCTAAATCACCACCTTTCAGGGCTTGTTGGCCGCTGGATTGTGCAACAGCCAAGGTCTTAAAGTTCGCCCCACTCTGTAATTTTTTTACAATAATGTTCGCTGTATCAGTGGCCTTGCTAATTTCAGTTGGGGTGGGTGCTTCAGGCAATGCAATTAAAATATCTTCAACATGGTAAAGCAAGTTATCTTTTTTTGCTTGCATGGTACGAATAAAATCTTCAATTTCGCCTGGTTTGACTGTGATGTGTGAAGCCACGAGTTGTTGCTGTAATTTACTGATAGTGATTTGTTGATGCAGTTGCTGAGTGAATTGCTGTGTTGTTAAACCTGATTGATGTATCGCTTGTAACATGGCTTGTGGTGTTGTGTTACGTTGTTGAGCCATGACGGTGAAGGCATGTTTAACTTCAGTGGGTGATACTTCAATATTAAGACGTGCCGCCGCTTGCAGCTGAATTTTTTGATCGATCATCATGTTTAAAATTTGATTTTCTAACACTTGTTGCGAAGGCTGTTTGATCTTTTCTTGTTGCAATTCATCTTTAGCCGATTTAATGCGCGCTTGTAATTGGCTATCCGTAATGATTTGCGCATTCACAATCGCGACAATGTCATCGATAGGTTTTAAAGCATCGGCCGCATAAAGTTGAGTAGCAAAGAATAAGCTGCAGATAAGGGTTAGAAAAATGTTAATTGGTCGCATGTGTTTACCTCGGTTTAAGATGGGCTATCAAATGTATCTTGATAGCCAGGAATTTGTGATTGTAAGAATTTGCTGGTGCCAGTTGAGCCGACGCTAGTAAATCCTTTGAATAGCCATTCCACATAGTAATCAGTATCATATTGTGGAGCGTTTGTGTTACTCAGATAGGTGAACTGACGGCTAGTTATAACACGAAATGCCCAACAGCAACTATCATATTCAACGCCAGCTAAATAATCTTGGGCATATTGCTCTGCTAAATTATAATCTAATTGTCCCATCACATGCCAATGCCAAATCAATGGCCAAGCGAATGAGGTGGTAATATCATTAATGTTCGAAGTTGAATTCCCCGCAATTTGGCCAATATTGAGGGCATCATAGCGTTGGTAAGAGTAGCCAATGTTAAAAGTATGTAAACCATCTATCCTGAATCCAAAATTTGCACGGGCATCTGCAATTGCTTTATTGACGGGGTCATAGGCGATATCACCAGTGAGTGTCATTTGTGGCGTAATATAATAGTTTAGTTGAGCAGCAATCGGTGAGACAGCCGTATCATCATTTGGGGTGTATTGGTTGTTTAATGTTACCTGGCGATTGGCAAAGTAAACGATTTCACCGATGCTTGCATCAAACAATTCATTACCATTTTTGTCGTTGAAGAAGCGGGAAGTTAAACCAACACCTAATTGGTTAGTATCACCAATTCTATCCGTTCCAATAAAGCGGTTTGTTTGGAAAATACTGTTGTAAGTAAATAATTGTGAGCTGGTGTCAAATAAAGGAATATTACTTTGGTTCACATAAGGTACGTAAAGATAAAATAAGCGCGGCTCTAATGTTTCAGTAAAGTGGTGGCCAAACAAGCTTGCTTTGCGATCAAAATATAATCCTGTGTCGATATCAAATATTGGTACGCTGCGTAAAATATCTTTATTTTGTAAATTGTTTTGCGGCCCGCCGGGTTGGAACCATTGGTTTAAAATATAGCCGGTATTATCCCATTGCAACTCAGGGTTGATGTAGCCCCATGATTTATATTCAGGCAAATTAACTGACGGGTTAATATCAAACCGACTACCCACAGTAGGGCTCATGCCGTGGGCCACCACGTTATAATGATCGGTAATAACGGGATGACGAAAATAAGAATAGTCCATGCCAATGTTATAGGTTAAGCCCAATGCTTCATCAGGATAAGAGGCGCTGGCGTTCACATCCGGCCAGCGGGCGTATTGATCTTGAAAGCCTTGGCTGTTCACAGGATGCAGGGTTTCATAATTTAAAAGTTGAGTTAAGAAATTCCAATGCTGACTTTGAAATTGAATTTGGGCTTGTTCGGGTAATTGTCCTTGCGTGGTATCCGCTGGGGTGTCACCAAAATCTTGGAAATAATAATCATCGCTGACATAGTTAAAGTTAATCAGTGCACTCCAATACTGATTAAACTGCGTGCCATGCTGCCATGAAATATAGCCACGGGAATCAGAACTTTGTTCTAAGCGATTTAAGCCGGGGGCATTAGGATAATTATGCGGTGCATTTTCTTTAAAATTTTTGAAGGTGCGATCACCAGGTAGTGCACTGACATAGAGATTACCTTCACTATTCCACGTTTTATAACGAAACAAATCATTTAATTGCCAACCTCGCGTGCCATAGTAAATAGGCGTAAACGTCATATCATAATTGGGTGAAATGTTGAGGTAAAATGGTAAACCTAATTTGACACCATTGTTGCTGGTGTAACCCAATAATGGCATGAGCAAACCTGAGCGCCGCGTTTGGTCATAAGAAAATGTCATGTATGGCGTATACAGGAACGGCACACCATGCCACCACATGGTGACGTTAGTCCCCGACACATCTTTGGTTTTATTATTGATGTCCATGGTGCCAGAATGTAATTCCCAGGTATGTGAGCTGGGTTTACATGTGCTATAGGTCGCGTTGTGAAGCTTATACATGTTGGGTTTGGTTTGTATGGCCGTATCCGCTTCGCCACGTGCATTTAATCCCTGCACATGAAAAACGGTTTCACCATTTTTATCTTTTTTTACAATAGGGGTCTTATCGCGCAATAGACGGTAAGCCGCCTTATGGAGTGTCATTTGATTTTTAACTACATGCATGTCAGCACTATTAGCCACGATCAACACGCCGGGTTCCCGCATGCGCACATTGCCATAGGCTTTGATTTCTGTGATTCGTTTGGCTTTAGGATCGTAGTATGTATAAGCTTTGTTTGCTAATAGTTCGCGCTGTGGTTGTTTCACCATAACGTTGCCTTGATAAAGCGAAGGCTTATCACGAAATAAGGTGCTGTGATCGGCATGTAAAACATAATAATCATCAGGCAAATTGGCAGGGAAATTGACGGGGTAGTCAATGTAATAACCGTGACACATATCGCTGCTTTTAGGATCATTAATCCAATGCAGTAGCTGACTTAATGGTGTTTTGCCTACCACGATTGATGTGGACTGTTTATCTGCAGCAACAGCGGATGACGCTGTTAGCAGGAGCAGTGAGCTAAGCACACAAATTTTTAGTAACGGTAGGCGATTTCTTAACGGCAAGTCGGTATAATCCTTGTTTAGGTTTTAGGGCTTAGGTTTTAGGGCTTGGACATAAAAAAAGTCGCGAGAGCGACAATAGTTATTGCCTAAGCCCTAAGCCCTAAAACCTAAGCCCTCGAATTATACCGATTTTACTGTCAGGATTCAGCAAATGACACCAGATTTACAGCAATGGTTAGCGCAGCAAGATATTGATGTGACTCGAGTTAGTCGCTTGGCTGGCGACATGGGATTACGGCAATATTATCGTGCCGAGCAACAAGGTAAACCGGTCATTATTGCGGATGCTAGCGAAGATAATGTGACCAATACACAAACGTTTATTGCGGTGGATGAAGCTTTTGCGAAGGCCGGTGTCTCAGTCCCTAGCATTTATGCACAAAATCCGATCAATGAGTGGTTGATTTTAGAAGATTTAGGTGATGATTTGTATGGGGCTGTGCTAAATAAAGACAATGCCGATGCGCTTTATACACAGGCATTAGCCTCCTTGTTAAAAATTCAGTCAATCAAAACGATCTCGGGCTATGATTTGCCTCATTTTGTCGATGACCATTGCCTAAAAGATTTACAATTATGGCGTGAATGGTTTGTTGAACGTTATCTCAACATCAATTTAACTGCCGATGACAATGCCATGCTCGATATGTTATTTTCGCTATTGCACGAAAATGCCGCAAACCAACCACAAGTGCTCATGCATCGAGATTACCATTGTCGCAATTTATTTGCGTTGACGGATGCGACAGGCGTCATTGATTTTCAAAGCGCGATGCTAGGTCCTATTACCTATGATGCCGTTTCATTATTGCGTGATTGTTATATGGATTGGCCTACCGAAAAAGTACAGCAATGGGCGAGACAATTTCATGCCATGGCATTAACTGATAGTATGGATATGAAGACATTCACGCGTCATTTCGATTTAATGGGTGTGCAAAGGCATTTAAAAGCCTTGGGTAGCTTTGCGAAAAGCCCAGTCAGCGATCGTGATATGACGATACGACGTACGTTGAATTATGTCATAGCCATTGGGCAGCAATATTCAGAATTAAAAGAATTTATTGGTTGGCTTACAACAACAACGGAGAACATATGCGCAGTGCAATGATTTTAGCAGCAGGCCGAGGTGGACGTTTGGGTGATATGGCAAAAGAAACCCCCAAAGCGTTGTTAACCGTGGGCGATAAAAAAATAATTGAATATCAATTAGCGGCCTTAGCTAAAGCCGGCATCACTAATGTCGTGATGAACACTCATCACTTGGCGGATCAATTGCAGGATTATTTGGGCGATGGCTCGCAATACGGTGTGAACATTCAATACTCATACGAACCGGATTTGTTGGGCACCGGCGGTGGTATTAAGCAGGCTTTACCATTGCTGGGCGACGAAGCCTTTATTTTATTAAGCGCCGATGTATGGACCGATTATCCATTAGAAAAATTATATTTAGCCGAACATAAGCTGGCACATTTGGTGTTAATGGATAACCCCAACTATCACCCCAACGGTGATTTTGCCATTACCGATGAAGGTTTACTAAACCAAGATGATGAACCCAAACAGACTTATGCCAGCATTGGCGTGATGCATCCTGATTTATTTAAAGACATCGATGAAACAAATTTTGGTTTCATTGGTCCAGTGTTAACCGCCATGAAAAAAGGTTTGGTGACGGGGGCTTATTTCGATGGCCATGTTTACAACACAAATACACAAGAAGAGTTGCAAGCGTTAAGAGACTTTATTACTGAGCGTGAAACCATAGGAGTGCAATCATGAACGTCAACTTTATATTTATTTTAACCGCACTAACCTTTATCTCAGGCATTATTTATTTAGTCGACGTTTTGGTTTGGAAGAAGCAACGCGCAGCGAATGAAAAACAACCCAAGTTAATTGAATACGCGCGATCATTTTTCCCTGTGTTTATTATCGTGTTAGTGATTCGTTCTTTCGTCGGCCAAATTTTCCATGTGCCAACGGGTTCGCTAGAGCCCACCATTGCCGCGGGTGACTTTATTATTGTCACGCAATATAACTATGGCCTACATTTTCCTGTGTTCAATAAAGTCGTTATCCCAACTGGCAAGCCTAAGCGTGGCGATATTGTCGTGTTCCATTGGCCCGTGAACCCTAAAGTGGATTACATCAAACGCTTAATCGGTTTGCCTGGCGATCACATCAGTTATATTAACCGCACGCTATATATTAACGGTAAAAAGATGACGCAAACGTTTGAACACTATGCCAGTAATACGGATGGTGCTAACTCACCTTCATGGCCGATGAAAGTGATGCAAGAAAATTTAAATGGTGTGAAGCACGGTATTTATATCTGTGCTGATGAAAATAACTGCCCGGTTAAAGCGAAAAACTTTTATAACATGGTCGTTCCCAAAGGTGAATATTTCTTCATGGGTGATAATCGCGATAACAGTGAAGATGGTCGTAGCTGGGGGTTTGTGACACCTGATGAGTTTGTCGGTAAAGGTCAAATCGTCTTATTTAGCTGGAATGCGATCACGGGTAGCCCACGTTGGAATCGGATTGGGACGTTGATCTAGTGATGGTCGTTATTTTATAAGGGCTTAGGATTAGTGGGTTACGCTGAGCCCTAATCTTATCTAACTGCCTGAGCTTGCAATAAAAACACGCTCAACGGCCCATCACCTTGGCTGCGGAAAAAATTCACTGGCACTAAACCTTTCGCACCATGTTGCGTCGCCAGTTGTTGTGCATAAGCAATCATCTGTTTCTGTTGCAATTCAGGATGGCCATTCGGATGGTCAGACACACTAATATTGCCAATCACTTGCATGCCCATAGGGGCTTGACGATAAAGCGGTGCAGTTTCAGATTGTGCAGAATAGAGTTGTTTCTGGGTCGGCAAAAATAAACCATGTGGCGTGTATGTCACAGCAGGTTGAATCACCCATAATATCAATAGCACTGCCACAATGATAAAGCCATAAATGCCCCAGCGGATGTAAGTTTGATTATTCATGTGAAACCTTTTGATATATAATTGCCTTATGGCTAGAAATTATAACCTCTTCGATAAACTTTGTCTGCATTTTGATAATGCGATACGGACTGTGGCCAGCACGCATGGTCAAGCTCAGCGTGAAAATCCTGCAAATGGTGTCGTAGACGACGAGCCCGATGAAAAACAACGCAAACATGCCGCGGCTTTGATGCGCGTGAACCATGTGGGTGAAGTGTGTGCGCAAGCGTTGTATCAGGGGCAAGCATTAACCGCAAAGTTGCCGAAAGTGCGTGCTGCTATGGAGCATGCCGCTGAAGAAGAAGTCGATCATTTAGTGTGGTGTGAACAACGCATAGATGAACTGGATAGCCATACCAGCTATTTGAATCCTTTATGGTATTTAGGTTCATTCGCGATGGGTGCTGTTGCCGGTGCAGTGGGTGACAAATGGAGTTTAGGGTTTGTTGCAGAAACAGAGCGACAAGTCACAGCACATTTAGATAGTCACTTGGATACTTTACCGATAGAGGATAAGCGTAGTCGAGCGATTGTCGAGCAAATGCGTGAAGATGAAATTAAGCATGCTGAAATGGCTGTTGATGCCGGCGCCGCTGATTTGCCGAAGCCCGTGAAAAAATTGATGGGTTTGATAGCAAAGGCCATGACCAACACAGCATATTACATTTAAAGTAGGGTGGATAAAAATTCGAGCGATAGCTCGGATAGTTCCACCAGCGGTAGTGAGTGCTAGGTTAATGGTGGATATGTCCGGCTTTCAGCCGAACTTTTATCCACCCTACAAGAAAGGATGTATCATGAAGCATGAATCACAACAACGCCGCATTGTCATCGCCATGGCAACAGCCACTATTTTTTCAGCTTGTTTTATCTGGCTATGTTACCAATTTTTTCCCTTTCAATTACCTCCCTTAAATTCAATAGCACAACGCCTTGCATTCACTTTGCACTGTGACGTGTTCGCTGGGTTGATGTTGCTGATAGGTATTGGTCGTGTTGCAGGTCAGCGATTTTTCTCTCCCGAAGCCATTGATGGCTCCGATGTTGGGAAGTCACTCACCATTAACTTACATTACATTCAAAATACGCTAGAGCAAACCGTATTATTAGTATTGGCACACTTGAGTTTGGCAACAGTTATCCCCGCTCACGCAATGAAAATTATGCCTATTTTAGTACTGTTATTTGTTATCGCGCGACTTTGCTTTTGGATCGGCTATCACCACAACCCCATCTCTCGCGCTTTTGGTTTTGCTGCAACGTTTTATCCGACAGCGGCAGTGCTAGTTTTTGTTGTGATAAAAATTATAATGTAGCGCGGATATATCCACCAGCGGTGGTTGGTCAAAGATGAGATGGTGGATATGAATCGCTATGCGATTCTTTTGTCCACCCTACATGAAGAGTTCTTTTAATTTTTCACCCGGCTGCTCCGCTCGCATAAAACTTTCGCCGACTAAAAAAGTATTAATGTTGTGGTCACGCAACCGCTTAACATCATCAACCGTATGAATACCACTTTCTGACACAATAATTTTATCGTCAGGAATCATTGGCAACAAATCAATGGTGGTTTCAATGCTGGTTTCAAAGTTATGTAAGTTACGGTTGTTAATGCCAATCAATGTCGTTTCAAGTGTTAAAACACGCTCTAATTCTTTAGCATCATGCACTTCAATCAACACATCCATGCCTAATTCGACCGCGCAATCATGTAGCTTACGCATTTGATTGTCTTCAAGCGTCGCTGCAATGAGTAAAATAGCATCGGCTTGCCAACTACGTGCTTGATAAACTTGATAAGGGTCGATAATAAATTCTTTGCACAATAAAGGTAAGCCGCAAGCCGTGCGAGCTTGTGGCAAGTATTCACGTTCACACAAAAAGAAATCGCGGTCGGTAATAATCGATAAACAAGCCGCACCAGCTTGTTCATAGTCTTGTGCCAGTTCAGCCACGTCAATGTGCTCGCGTAAAATACCTTTACTTGGTGAGCCACGGTTGATTTGTGCTATCACGGCAGGTTGCTGTGTGTCTAACTTTGCTTGTATGGCGGAAATAAAACCACGTGGCGCATCAGCGTGCATGGCTAAAGTCATTAAATTTGCCAATGACATTTGCGCTTGGTCTTGGGCTAATTCTTCAGCCTTGCGTTGGACAATAGTATTTAGGATGGTGGGTTGACTCATGTTTTGTATTATATCATATGAGTTGTTGGGATAATGAAATCAACTCAGCCAATTTTTCTTGAGCTTTTCTTTGTTCAATAGTTTGTTTAGCTAAGGCGATGCCTTGTTCTAGATTGTTCGTGATATTAGCCGCATATAATGCAGCGCCACTATTTAATATAACGATATCGCGTGCGGCACCAGGTTGATCGTCAAATACTTGATGGATAATAGCTAAACTTTGCTGGGCATCATCGATGACGAGTGAATCTAAGGACTGACGTTCTAAACCAAATTGTTCGGGGGTGATGGTGTATTCCGTTATGTCACCGTCATTGAGTTCGCAAACAAAGGTGGGTGCTGCAATGGAGATTTCATCCATACCATCCTCAGAATGTACGATCAATGCGTGTTGACTGCCCAATTGTTTTAACACTTCAGCAAATGGTTGGCATAAGGCTTTATCATAAACCCCAATTAAATGATGGGTGGCGCCAGAAGGGTTCGTCAATGGACCCAATAAATTAAAGATAGTGCGAGTGCCCATTTGCTTGCGAGCCTTCATGACATGTTTCATGGCACCATGATGTTTGGGGGCGAAGATAAAACCAATGTTAATTTGCTCAATCAGTTGAGCGATTTGCTCGGCATTTAAATCTAAGTTAACACCGGCGGCATCTAATACATCAGCGCTGCCTGATTTGCTAGAGAATGAACGGTTGCCGTGTTTCGCTACGATGCCACCACTAGCGGCCACTACGATAGCCGTGGCAGTGGAAATGTTAAAGGTATTTAAGCCATCACCACCGGTGCCGACGATATCAACTAAACTAGGTTTGTTGACCTTTACGCCAGTCGCGAATGATCGCATGACTTGAGCAGCCGCTGTGATTTCAGTGATGGTTTCGCCTTTTTCCTTTAAGGCATTAAGCGCTGCAATAATATCGTCGTCCGACATATCACCCGACATCATTGCTGTCATCAGGTCGGTCATTTCATCGTGATTTAAATCGTGAGTTATCTTATGCATCATTTAAAAAGTTCTGTAAAAGGGTTTTACCTTCGGGTGTCATAATCGATTCGGGATGGAACTGTACGCCTTCAATCGCTAAATCTTTATGGCGCACGCCCATGATTTCTTCTCTGCTACCATCTTCATTTTCTGTCCAAGCAGTGACATCTAAGCAGTCGGGTAGGGTGTTTTGATCGATCACTAATGAATGATAACGTGTGACTTGCATTGGATTAGGCAAACCTTTAAAAACACCGACATTATTATGCTTCACCATCGAAGTTTTACCATGCATAACTTTACCGGCATGCACAATATCTCCGCCATACACTTGACCAATGGCTTGATGTCCTAAGCAAACACCAAGAATGGGTAGTTTGCCTGCAAAATGTTTAATGACATCCATCGAAATGCCCGCTTCGTTAGGCGTGCAAGGCCCAGGTGAAATCACAATCCTGCTCGGCTGCAAGGCTTCAATTTCAGCGATGGTGACTTCATCATTGCGAAACACATCAATGTCACTACCCAATTCAGCTAGGTATTGCACTAAGTTATAAGTGAAAGAATCGTAATTATCAATGACGATTAACATATTTTTTCTCTAGAAATTGATCAAAAGCGTATTTATGAATAACGCTGGATAACAATGTTTGATAAGGAATGCCTTCTTCCATGGCCTTTACCTGAATGGCATTAAAGTCGCGCGTGGTAATGCGTAAATTAACACGCTTATCTTTGTTGCGAGTTGCATGAGCAATAGCTTCAATGCGTTTTTTTTCTTCTTTAAAATTGTCGACAGTTTCCCATTCTCCATTGTCAATGGAGTTCATTAATTCTTGCTCTTCATTGGAGAGTTCTAGCTTATTTTTCATCTTGATCACCTAGTAGGGCTTTTGTTGCTTTTCTATTGGGGATAATAATTTTCATAAAAATTTCATTTTCAGTCTCCACGCAGGGGACGACATAAATGTAGTTATTAAATTCTATATAATAAAGTTCTTGTCCTGGATAGCGTTCCTGGTTTGAATGTTTTTGTTTGTCTAATAAACAACCACTTTCAATTGCAAATGACATTTGCTCAAAACTGATACCGCGTTGCTGTTTAAGCAGCTCGTTTTTTTCTTGGTTCCAGTTAAAAGTTTTCACCTTAGCTCCTTATCATTATTATAATAGCACAATGTGTGCGTTTTGTCATTATCTTGCTAGTTGATTGATTTAATTAAAGATTAAAAACCTTTTTCGATCATGTTAATGGCTTTGAAAATAGCGCGGCCTTTGTTTAGGGTTTCTTGCCATTCGGATTCCGGATCAGAATCGGCAACGATACCAGCGCCGACTTGGTTGTAAAGCACTTTGTTTTTAATCACGGCGGTGCGAATGGCAATCGCCATATCCATGGTGTCATCCCAGCCCCAGTAGCCGACAGCGCCGCCGTAAATGCCACGTTTTACATTTTCAACTTCATCGATAATTTCCATCGCACGCACTTTAGGTGCACCACTTAAAGTGCCAGCCGGTAGAGCAGAGGCGAGAATATCAATGGCGGATAAATCAGGTTTAATTTTGCCTTCGACATGAGAGACGATGTGCATAACATGTGAATAGCGCTCAATGGCCATTTGATCGGTGACCTTTACGGTGCCGGTTTCACTGACGCGACCGACATCGTTGCGTGCTAAATCAATCAGCATTAAATGTTCAGCAATTTCTTTCGGATCGGCGAGTAAATCTTGTTCTAAAGCTTTATCTTCTTTTGCCGTTTTGCCACGTGGGCGTGTACCCGCTAAAGGACGAATGCTAATAGTGTCGTCTTCAACGCGGACTAAAATTTCAGGTGAGGCGCCAACAATATGAAAATCGTTTAAATTAAAATAATACATATACGGTGATGGATTAATGGTGCGAATCGCACGGTACAATTCAAACGGCGGATGATCAAACGGCAAGCTTAAACGTTGTGAAGGCACCACTTGCATGCAATCACCATCAACCGTGTATTGTTTGATTTTTTCAACGCAGCGTTTGAAGTCTTCTTTGCTGAAATTAGATTGCAAGGCTGATTCATCGGTGATGGATTCACTAGCATGAACCAAGGGGATTTGTGTTGAATGCTGAAGTTGTGTTCGTAACTCCGTAATACGTTGCTGTGCCTGGTCATAGGCATTGTCATCAGCAGGATCAACATTGATAATGATGGATATTTGATTGGCTAAATTGTCATAGGCGACGACTTCATCCGATACCATTAATAAAATATCAGGTGTGCCTAACGGATGTGGGTTGGGGCAATCGGCTAAACGTTTTTCAGCATAACGAATCGTGTCGTAACTAAAATAACCCACTAAGCCACCGCTAAACCGTGGCAAGCCATCTAATGTAACGGCTTTGTATTGTGCTTGGTAGTCCGCTAGCCATTGTAAAGGCTCAGCCACATCAAAGGATTCGATAATATTGTCTTGTTCACTGATTTCAACGGTGTTACCAAACACGCGGATAATCTTTTTGCATGGTAAGCCAATAAAAGAATAACGCGCCCATTTTTCACCACCTTGAACCGATTCTAATAAATAGGTGTAAGGCTGATCGGCGGCTAATTTGTAATAGACGCTTAAGGGGTTGTCGAGATCGGCTAGTGTTGAAAAAACAACAGGGATGCGGTTGTAACCTTGTTCAGCGTATTGTTGAAATTGTTGTGCTTGCATGATTGGGCTCGAGTTTATTCAACGGAAGCTAGTTCATCACGCATATCCGCAATCGTTTGTGCGTAGTCATCGCTACCAAAAATGGCAGAGCCTGCCACAAACGTATCAGCGCCGGCTTCGGCAATGGCCGCAATGTTTTGAATGCCGACACCGCCATCAACTTCAAGGCGAATATCCAGATCATTCTCATCGATGATTTGACGAATGTCATGCAATTTTTCTAACGCGCTAGGGAGAAAGCTTTGCCCCCCAAAACCGGGATTAACCGACATCACCATAATGACATCCAGTTTATCGAGCACATAATCTAAATGGCTGATAGGAGTGGCAGGGTTGAAGACCAAGCCTGCTTGGCAGCCATGATCATGAATGAGCTGTAAAGTGCGATCAACATGTTTCGACGCTTCAGGATGGAAGGTAATGATGTTGGCCCCTGCTTCAGCAAAAGCCGGAATAATTTCATCAACCGGTTCAATCATCAAATGCACATCCAAGGGAGCTTCAATGCCATACTCACGTAAGGCTTTTACCACCACAGGGCCAAAGGTTAAGTTAGGTACGTAGTGATTATCCATTACATCGATATGAATCCAATCGGCACCGGCTTCTAATACTTGCGAGACTTCCTCACCTAAACGAGCAAAATCGGCAGATAAGATTGATGGGGCTATGATGAAATCAGACATGGTTGGGCCTTGGTTGGTTTTGTTTCATTATAGTGGAGGGTGGATAAAAGGCCAAGTAAAGCTTGGGCATATCGATAGGTAAAACATGAAAAGTGGATGGTTTCTTGTAGGGTGGATAAAAGGACGTGCGGAGCACGGCCATATTCACTCTACATTAGAATCAGGGATTTAAATTTTTAATTAGATCATAGGCCTTCTGAATTTGTTGCGTCTTTTCAGTGGCCACTTTGATCATATCTTCAGGTAATCCTTTCGATACCAATTTATCTGGGTGATTTTCACTCATGAGCTTACGATACGCACGTTTGACTTCATTGGCCGGTGTTTGAGGCGTGACGCCAAGGATGCGATAAGCTTCATCTAACGTTAAGCCAGTACTGGGACGGTATTGCTGTTGTGAAGAGGATTGGCCGCCGGTATAAGATTGGCGTGCTTGGCCATACATCATGGCTTCAATGTGAGCAAAATCGATAGGGGGTAAATTTAAATCACGCGCGATAGACTGGAGTAACTGTTGTTTTTGTCGGCTGGGTCGACCATCTGCAAAGGCTGCTTGCACTTGCATGTCGAGAAACATTTTTAATAAATATTGAAATCGACACGTGTGATGCAAATTTTGCAAGCACGCATGCAATTCAAAGTCCGTATGTTTACCAAAGTTGAATTGTTCGATAGCACGGCGTTTACCATTTTCATCCAAACCCATGCGCTGCATGATGGCGCGTGCCATTTGAATTTCATTTTCGCTAACCCGCCCATCCGATTTTGCGATATGCCCCATGACGGCAAATGTGCTATTAAAAAAGGTTTGTTTAGTTTTGCCTAGATTACCAACTTGTAAAGCGCCTTTTAAACCCCGATCAAAGATATGGCCGATAAACACACCAATCACTGCACCAATCGGTCCGAGAATGAGTGCGCCACAAATACCACCAATAATTTTGCCAAGGAAATTCATTGTTACTGTACACATTAAGAAAGAATGTAACATTATACATTATCCGCTGAAAAAGCTATACTCCCGATATGATACGTTGGATTTACAGTTTAATTTTCTACATGGCCGTGCCTTTTATCTTGCTACGTTTATTGCTGCGTTCAAGGCGTATTCCTGCGTATCGTCAACGTTGGCACGAGCGTTTTGCACGTTTTGACATTGAATCAAAATGGCAGCATGGACTATGGGTCCATACCGTGTCTTTAGGTGAAATTGTGGCGGCAACACCATTAATTAAAGCCATTCAAAAGCGATACCCTGATTTACCCATTACCATCACCACCATGACGATTACTGGTTCTGAGCGTGTGCGAGGCACCTTTGGTAATGAAGTTTTTCACGTTTATGTACCTTATGACTTGCCGACTGTCGTGAGCCGATTTTTAAATAAAGTTAAGCCCAAAGCGGTGATGATTTTTGAAACTGAATTATGGCCTAATATCATGTACGCTTGCAAAAAACGTCATCTGCCTGTCATGTTAGCCAATGCTCGACTATCAGAACGTTCAGCGAAAGGTTACCGTCATATCTCACATACCATGAAAAAAATGTTATCAGCAATCACATTATTAGGTGCGCATGCTCATGCTGATGCGGAACGCTTTGTGCAGCTAGGGTTAGACAACGATAAAGTACAGGTGACGGGTAGCATTAAATTTGAAACAAATATCCCTGCTAGTATTTTCGAACAAGCAGAAGTCTTGCGTGACCTTTGGGGGCGTGGCAGACCTGTTTTGATTGCGGCCAGTACGCATGCTGGTGAAGAAGAGATTATTCTTGATGTATTCAAGCAAGTTGCAAAAAGTATCCCAGACGCATTGTTGGTGCTAGTGCCGCGTCATCCCGAACGTTTTTCAGCCGTAATCGAATTATGTAAAGAGCAAGGTTACCATACGGTGACACGTACCAGCAACGAGCCCTGCAGTATGGTCACGCAAGTATTTGTGGGTGACACCATGGGTGAATTGAAATTATTTTTTGCTGCGGGTGATGTCGCATTTGTCGGGGGTAGTTTAGTAAAAATTGGTGGCCATAATGTATTAGAGCCAGCAAGCCTCGGCACGCCAACCATTACCGGCCCGTACATGTTTAACTTTGAAGAAATCAATGCAGTGTTAACGAAAGCGGGTGCATTGATACAAGTATTTAATCCTAATGAGCTTGCTGAAAACATCATTCATTTATTACAAAATAGTGCGTTGCGCGCCGAAATCAGTGAAAAAGCTGAACGTGTGATGAAACAAAACAAAGGTGCGCTAGCAAAAAACATGGCATTATTCGCTAAGTTGCTAAATTCGACAACTTAAGTTGCTCTTCTTGCAACACCTTTCCTGAACTATTCTTCCCTTTTTTCGCTCTAATAAGAAAGAGGGCGATGCTATGTTTACATTCAATAAATTACAAACAGCGATTGACGCGTTTAATAAAACAATCACGAGCAAAAAAACGAATGTCGGTAGCTTTGTTAACAACGAAAAAGCATTCTCTAAGCGCTATAAGGCGGACAAACTCATATTAGATGCCTACCTAACACTGCATATGTTGTTGTTAGATGAAAAAAATATTCAGCATGATGTTAGTTATTACAAGCAAAAAATTCAACAGCATCAACTCGATGTGGCAGGATTAAAACAAAATCTATCCTCAGGAAAGTTCTATCGTATTAAACGTATTCTCTATGAAATTAATGAAAACCATGGATACGTTGCCGCATTCCATGGCTTACGTGAGCATGAAAATCGGTTTTTTAACAAATATCATTCGGATTGGGATGATAAAAAATTAATGAGTTATTTGGCTAAATCGACGCAATTGATTCATCACGACATCCTCACCCTTAGTGCTGCTGTGCAGCAATCTGATGAGTGCCAATATCCTGTGGGGCACTCATCGATGGAACAGCAATGGCAAGCCCACAATACACCCCACACGCCATATATTAAATTTATTTGGAAATTGGCCCAACATCCTTATTATCAAGTCATGCTAGGTGAGCATGAGCCAGCTACACTACGTCAGTCTGATTCCGTTGCGCAAACCACATCCGGCATCGATACAGCGACAACACAGTGGTTGCGTCAATCTGAGAGTCAATTTCAACAGCTGCAAAAGAAAACTAGCCAGAGTGTGAGCTGGGAATTGGTGTTGCGAAAATTAGACGAGCATATTCACGACGACCCGACTTTGCAAGCTTATGTGAATTGGCTGCAGGATGTGCAAGTGCGAGCAAAGCTGAGTGCTTGGCCCGAAAGCGTAACCTTGTTAACGGCGTTAGACATATTCACTAAGCACCATTTAAATAAGCGTCCAAACCTTGCCGTGCATGAATTGGTGTCAAGCTGGATGCGCGTATTGTTAGCGACTGTGAATGGGCATGCGTTATTACAGCGTGCCTGGCTATTAAATATGAAACAGGGTGAACAGTACGAATTACAAATAAAATTGAATGAACTATATCAACACAGCAGTTACGATGAATCCCGTTTGATGTTAACGCCTGAGCCTAGTCAATTGAAAGTGTTTGCTAGCAGTCATTATCAACATCAATTGCCTAGCTTGCAACAACATGTGAGTTTATGGCGGGTATTTCAACAATATTTTGTTCGGCATCAATGGCTTTATGAGCAGCAAACACAAGTTAAATTATTTGTGGGCTTAAAAGATTATGCGCTGATTGGCAGTGAGTTACATCATGCTCTGCAAGCACTCTCTCAGCAAATGCAACAGCCATCAAACGATGTGAGCTACATGGCATTGTTGCAAAGCTATTTGCAATACATGCCCACTGCAGATACGTATCAATCGACGGGTTTCAGCACGGATTATGTCCGTTATTTAGCAAATTTTATGCTGCAAAATCGTGGTTATCACGGTCAGATGATGCTGGCAGAGCTGGTTGATGATGTGGTAAGCCAACACTTGCCCATTACGGAAAAATCCCTGCGTCATCACAATTGCCATTTTAAAAAATGGGATTGTTTTAGAGCTAAAGGGGATTATCCTTTTCATCAATTATCCAACCAACTGCAGCAGTTACAAAAGCAGACTAAAACCATCATGCAAAAAAGTGATGCAGAAACATTAGGCATTACGACTTATGATTCAGCGCAACAGCAATATGTGTTGCAACAATTGTCGCTGTATATTGAATTGTATTATTTGTTAAATAAAGTGCAAGGTTGGTTAGCCTTTCAATTAAATCAATCGATGGATCAGCAGGCCATTTCATTGTTGCGTTTAGGGGCATTAGCTAATTTCTTGAAAGTGATCATTGTTGAATTGCGTTGCGATATTCAAGCTAATTCGACGTTGGAGCATTGCTTTCAATTGTTACAAAGAAAATTGATGACAAGTTTTAAAGAAGCCTCACAGATTAGCGTGCATTAAAAAATCCTGCTAAGGCTTATCGTTGTCCCGCAGTTTAACCGCGAGATCCAGGGCATCGTTTAACTATCGATAGATTGCCCGGTCAAGCCGCACAATGACGGTGTTATAGGCCACATAGTAATGGCGTTAATAGATCAACCTAACAAAAAATGGCATTAAAAAACCCGGCAGTTGCCGGGTTTTTCTAACTAACAATGATTTAGTTACAGCTTTTGCTGCTGAAGCAACAAACGAACTTCATCAAAGCCGCTACACCTAAGATAGGAATCATCGGTCTGAAGAACATGTCAACGCATGCTAAGAACTTTTGTAAGCCTGTCATTGGCATATTCGGTGGGAATTGAACCGCAGAAACTGTTAAAATACCAACAATTAGGGCGATAAGAATAGCCACGATGACATAAACTTTATTTGCTTTATTACAATCCATTACTAGTCTCCTGTGTGTGTTAAGTAACTTGACGATTGTACGATATTGAATAAGAATTGCAACTAAACCAAAGGGATAGTATGAAAAAATTAGTATTAGGCACGCGAAATGCGGGAAAACTGCGAGAATTTAAACAACTGTTTGAGCCAGTGAGCATTGAAATCTTGCCCATAGGGGATTTCACCGGTGAAGATGTCGAAGAAACCGGTTTAACCTTTGTCGAAAACGCTATCATTAAAGCACGATACGCCTGTGACGTGAGTGGCATGCCTGCCTTGGCGGATGATTCCGGTTTAGTTATCGATGCTTTAAACGGCGCACCAGGTATCTATTCTGCACGTTATGCCGGTGAGCATCATGATAGCGATGCCAATATCGCAAAAATTTTACAAGAGTTAAAAGATGTTTCTGATGATCAACGCACAGCAAGATTTCATTGTTGCTTGGTGTATATGCGCCACGCGAAAGATCCCACCCCCATTATTTGCGAAGCCCAATGTGAAGGTCTTGTCGCTCGTGAACTTAAAGGTGAAAATGGTTTCGGCTATGACCCCATGATGTACTTACCCGAGTTCGGTTGTATGTCAGCTGAGCTGTCACCTGAACAAAAAAATAAAATAAGCCATCGGGGTAAAGCCATGCAGATGATGTTGGCTAAGCTTTTATGATGTAAAAGCATGGGGGCTTAAACTTACTTAATCACTCCACACGCAATACGTGCACCGCCGCCGCCGAGTGGTTTGGGTTTGTCGGAGTAATTATCGCCACCGGCGTGGATCATTAAGGCGTGGCCTTCGATATCTTTCACCGTTAATCGTGGGGCTAATAGCGGATGAGTGGCGTCACCTTTGTTATCAACAGGTAGCACAGGCAAGTCACCTAAATGCCCAGTACCATAAGGCCCTAAATGTTTATCGGTTTTTGCAGGGTCAAGATGGCCATGAGCATCCATCGCATGGTCACCGCAGTTGGGTGTTGTGTGAACATGAAAGCCATGCACACCAGCCGGTAAACCGTGTAAGTTGGGTGTGAGCAATAAGCCATGCGGAGTATCTTTTGCCACCACGTTACCGATCGATTTTCCTTGGCCATGATCAACCGCCGTATACATGGGAATAGTCACACTGGCAGCAAAAACAGACGTCGATAATAATAACAATACACTAGCAAGATAACATTGGATACGCATAGGGATTCTCCATGAGCTTGTTCTGTTTAGCATAGAAGAATTTAACCTAGAGTCAAACTAGGGCAAATACCAAACAAATATTGTGAATAAACTAACCATATTTGCAAAACTCTAAATCTCGACTATCTTAACCGGAGTTCTATCACGCGCAAATTCAGGGGCCATCATGCATCAACACAAAATCAAACGTTTAGTCACATCAACTTGGGCGGCATTAATGATATCGCCAATGGCGGCATTTGCTGCGGATGCTGAAGTGAATCAAAACTTTAATGAGTTAAACAGCACAATCGAACGTTTAGATTCTGAAGTGGGTGAGTTGCGTAAGAAAGCAGGCTATAAAGGTTCGCTTCAAAACTTAGTGCCCCATTACGATGGTTATGTTTCTCTTGGTGGTGCCTACGGTAATGACCAAAATTCTTCTGGCGGAGCGGACGTGTTCCAACCGGTTTGGCAACAACGTGATGCTTTAGCTTTTGTCGACTTGCGGGGTTATGACGGTGAATCATCAGTTTATGGCGGCAGTTTAGGTTTTGGTTATCGACAAATGGTATGGGATGAGAGTTGGTTGTTTGGTGGCTATAGCTATTTCGATACTTATAATAGTAAAAACAATAACAATTTTAACCAAATCACCTTCGGTGGTGAAGCGAAAACCGTTGATTGGTCTGTGCTCGCGAATGGTTACATTCCTGTCGGTTCAACGGATAGACGTGTTAACGGTAACGACATTGTTCAGCGTAACGCATTGGCTAATAATCAATTCAGTATTGATTATGCCGGCGGTTATGAACGTTCTATGTATGGTTTTAACACGGAAGTTGGGTATCGCGTGATTGATCAATTACGTGTTTATGCCGGTGGTTTTTATTTCACAAATACTAACACTGCTGCTTTAGTTGGCCCAACTGGCCGTGTCGAATATCAATGGGACAACCCATTGCAAGCCAAAGGTATTTTAAAAGAAATTTTTAATCGCTTAACGTTTGAAACCTCCGTGCAATATGACGGCCAACGCGGTACTGATTGGTATGCAGGCATGCGCTTACGCGTCGGCTTAGGTGAAGCTAATTCACCGCAAAGTGGCTTGGCGCGCCATATGACGGATCGCGTGCAACGCATACAAGGCGTGACGGTCGGTGATAAAGATTACGAAGAATTAGCTCGCGCGACCAATGCCGATGGCACCACTAAAACCTTTAGTGTCGTTAACAACGCGGCCGAATTGAATGCCCAGCTAGCTGCCGGCGGTGCTGATGTGGTGAGTGTGGATGGTGATATTTTAAATATCAATAATAACCTCGTATTGCAAGATGGTCAAACGTTAACAAGTGGTACTTATGATTATAAAGGTTATGATATTAATTTAGGTAGTGGTGGTACAGTTGGTGTCGCAGATACTTTGTATACCGAACAAAACCTTGGTTTTATTCGTGTTGGAAAAAATAATACCATTCAAAATTTAACGATTGTGACGAGCACAGATTCAACGGCGATCAGCAATGTTGGTGGTGCTAGCGTCGGTAATCTAACGATTAATGGCGTCATAACGCAAAGCAAAGGCAGCACCGCTGGTGGTGGTATCAACCTCATGGTTAGTGATGGCAGCACCGATTCGAATATCACGATTGATAATAATGTGATCGGCGGTAGTATTTTTAATTTAGGTATTACCGAAGGCAGTTACGATACGTCGCAACCGACACAGGGCACGGCTGGCATCGTCGTGCTTGCCGATAGCTCAACGGTGAACGTCAATAGCATCAACAATAATATCGTAACGGTTGAAGGTAGTGCAGCAGCTGACTTAGCTGCGGGTATTTACACCTACAGCTATAATACCGGCGCTAATTTTACGATTGGCAGCATTGATAAAAATACAGTCAATGTGACTAATACAGGTTTGAATGCGAGCAGTTTTGGTATTGCCCATATCAACCGCGGTGAAGTCAGTACTATTGGCAGTATCGACAATAACACTGTCACGGTAACCGATAGCAGTGCAACCCCTGCAACATCCACACAAAATGTCGTGAGCTCCGTGTTCGTGCGTTCGTGGAATGATACCGTCGCAGCCTTAAATGAAGTTGGTGTGCAAAGCATTAGTGGTAACCACTTAACAGCAACAAGTGAAGGGTCAACGGTGAATAATTTAGCGTTGGAATCACGTGATTTTGATCCTAGCACGAGCAACAACAATGCCCTTAGCGTCATTGCCGTGACAAATAATACGTTTTATTCAAAAAGTGGTAATACACACGGGAATGAATTTGACGTTTGGTTAAATAGCCGAGTGGTTAATGGTGCTGGCAGCAGTCCATTAGCGATTGGTAATGTCGTAGAAGGTGGTTTCAATGGCAATAGTTTTACCGGTGACAACCAGACCAATATATTATTCGAAAGCGATTTCGCAGGTTCCTATATCACCATGCATGTAAATGATGGTGGTAATACAGTGAGCGAAGCTAATAATGGTGGTGTATACAGATTATCTGGCAGTGGTGAGTTTAGTATTGTGCCTGAGTAGTTGATAGATAAAATGTTAGATAAGCAAAACCCCGCAATGCCGGGGTTTTTGTTATTTAGAACAGGGCATATCCATCTGTCGGTCACTAACTTGTTGAATTAAAATAAATAATTCAATCGGTGATGAGGTGTGCGTGATGTTTTATCGTTTGATTTCAACCTGACTGCTCACATACGCATAGTTGCAAAACCCTCAATATCAACTATCTTGATTATAGCTCTATCAAGTATTAATTCAGGTGACACCATGCCTCAACTGCCTCAACAAAAAATCAAATGCTTAGTCACATCACTTTGGGCTGCTTTAATGCTGTCACCCGTGGCAGCCTTCGCAGCCGATGCGGAACAGTCGCGTAAGGAATTACCCTATACTGCACCAAACGGTGGCTTGGTTTCTGGTTACGATGGTTATGTTTCTCTCGGCGGTGGTTACGGTAGCGATCAAAATTCTTCTGGCGGAGCCGATGTGTTCCAACCCCTTTGGCAACAACGCACGGCTTTAGCCTTTGTCGATGTCCGTGGTTTTGACGGTGAAGCATCGGTTTATGGCGGTAGCCTAGGTTTCGGTTATCGACAGATGCTGCAAGATGAAAGCTGGTTGTTTGGTGGCTATAGTTATTTTGATACCTACAACAGTAAAAACAATAACAACTTTAACCAAATCACCTTTGGTGGTGAAGCAAAAACACTTAATTGGTCGATCTTGGCCAATGGTTACATGCCGATAGGTTCAACCGATAAGCGCGTGAAAGGCGACGACATTATTCAGCATAATGCCCTGGGCAATAATCAATTCAGCGTGGATTATGCTGCCGGTTATGAAAGCTCGATGTATGGTTTCAACACTGAAGTCGGTTATCGAATAGTGGATCAACTGCGCGTTTATGGCGGTGGCTTTTATTTCACAAACACCAATACCCAAGCGTTGACGGGCCCAACCGGTCGCCTCGAATATCAATGGGATAACCCATTCCAAGCTAAAGGTGTATTGAAAGAAATCTTCAATCGCTTCACATTTGAAACGTCCGTGCAGTACGATGGGCAACGTGGCCTGAATTGGTACGCAGGCATGCGTATGCGTGTGGGCTTAGGTGAAGCGAGCACACCTCACGCCGGTTTAGCGCGCCATATGACGGACCGAGTGCAGCGCATCCAAGGCGTGACTGTCAGCAAAAAAGATTATGAAGCCTTGGCTCATGTGACGAATACCGATGGCTCGACAAAAACGTTTAGTATCGTCAACAATGCTGCGGAATTGAAAGCGCAATTAGCAGCAGGTGGTGCGGATGTGGTGGGTGTCAATGGTGGCATTTCGGATGTCGATAATACGCTTGTGATGCAAGATGGTCAGTTCCTCACGGGTGGCAGCTATGATTATCAAGGTTATGATATTACGCTAGGTAATGCGGGTAGCGTGAGTGCTTCTGGCACATTAGTACAAGCCGTGAATGAAGGCCTCATTCAAGTTGGCAAAAACAATACCATTGAAAATTTAACCATCGTTACCAATCCTGGTGCAACCGCGATTAGTAATAGCAATGGTGGCAGTGTCGGTACCTTAAACATCAATCACGTGAGCGCGCAGGGCACAGGCGGTGTTAGCTTAATGGTGACGGATGGCAGTACCGATTCCAATATTACAATTGACAATAACACGTTTGGTGGCAGCCGATTTAACCTGCCCGATATTACCGGCGGCGGTTATGACACATCACTACCCACGCAAGGCGTTGCCGGCATCATTGTGCTTGCCGATGGTTCAACCGTTAATGTGAATAGCATAAACAATAACAATGTTACCGTGGCAGGCAGCACAGCCAATGAAATGGCAACGGGAATTTACACTTACAGTTATGGTGAAAATGCTAATTTTACGATCAATAGCATCAATAGTAATACGGTGTTGGTCACCAACACCGGTTTGAATGCCAGCAGTATCGGTATCGCCCATATCAATCGTGGTGAATCCAGCACGATTAATACTATTAACGGTAATACCATTGGCGTATACGACAGTAGCGCGACCTCCACCACGGGCGCTGCCATCAGTTCGGTGTTTGTGCGATCGTGGAATGATATCGTGCCAACGTTAAATAAAACGGATGTGACAGCCATTAGCAATAATACCTTAACTGCCACCAGTATCGGTTCAAGCGTTAATAACTTATTTTTAGAGTCTCGCGATTTTGATGTGAGCAATACGAATAATAATTCGTTGACAGTGCATGCAGTCACCACAAATACATTTGCTTCAAGAACGGCTAACATCAATGATTATGATGTGTGGCTAAATAGTCGAGTGGTGAACAATGGCGGTACTAGCCCATTAATTATTGGCGGGACAAAAGAAGGTGAGGGTTTTTATGGCAACAACTTTACCGGCACTAACCCGACTAATGTGTTATTCGAATCCGATTTTACCGATGCCGCTATCACGATGTACGTGAACGATGGTAAGAGCACCATTGGCGAAGCCAATAACGGTGCTGTCTATAGATTCTCCGGCAATGGTGGCACCATTACGATACATCCGACGCCGTGATCGACTAAAACAGATAAAAAAGTAAAATAATTGAACGGTTATGAGGGGGGATACAGCTATAAGATGGTTTTAGTCAGCCAACGGCCTATCCTCATCTCCTCATCCTGCAACAACGCCGGCTTGACCGTGCGATTCAGAATAGCGCGTTCTCAGAATACGTTCCTGGATTGTGCGGTCAAGCCGCACAATGACGGCGTAAAAATGTTAACTTATGTTGTTATAGAAAGTACAAACCTGTGACGTTGGCATGCCCTGTGTTGCTGGCCAATGACAGGTTGCGCCATTGCCGCTGCGTGACCACGTCGGGGTGTTTGGTGACGTTATTGCCAAGGAGCCTGTTAGGCTCATAAATTGTGTGCCACTTTGAGTAACCTCATAATAACAAGTGAGATGCCGCTGCCCATGGATGTTCCAAGTTGCTCCAACAAACTTAGGTGTGCCACCAACTGTTTGTTGAGGTTTCAAGAATTGCCATACACTTGTTCCATGATAGTTCCAACTGCCACTGCTAAAACTAATAGTACTGGGTTCTGGGCATTGGTTGCCAAGCGTGGTGATGGGTATCGGTTTGCTTGGGAGTGGTTTAATAATTGGTCTTATAGGTGTCCAATGAGGATGGCCTGGTTCAACTGGCGTCCAGCGTGGATTAACCGGTGTCCAATGAGGATGGCCTGGTCCAATCGGGGTTGGAAGTGGATCATGCCCTGGAGCGATTGGTGTCCATCTATGCGTAGCCGGATTTAAAGGATGCCACGGAACAATAGTAGCAAAGCTTGTGCCACTGACGAGAATTAAGCTGAGTAATACTAATTTTAGTGTTTGTTTCATTGATTGTTTTCCTTATTATCTATTATTAAGCGAAGTAAACGGTTAAGCCCGTGTCTGCGCCTATTATCATTTGTTTGCCGATGAAAGTATTGCCATCCACAAACCACGCTAAGTGATGTACAAAACGGTATTCAAAACCTACGCTACCCGCAAAGCCGATACCGCCAATAGAGGTTTTAATATTAGGTTCGTTTTGTTGAGGGAAGTTGCCAAATGTCGCTAATGAGTTATACGTATTCTCACTCATGCTATAGCCAACCCCCGCTTTACCGACGAAAAATAGTTGATCGACCACATGCACATCCGCCACACCCATTAATTCGCCCAAGAACGTTTGGTTTTTTTGAGAGCCGGAATAACTTGCAGGTTCACCTTGGATCATTAGGCTTTGTGATGCTGTGCTATTTATACCTGAGTACGCAGCAAGGTCCGCTTCGATACCCCATACCGGCGTAAACATATAACCTAAATTCAATCGACCACCTAATGCACCAGCACCTGCAGTTGACGGATTGGTGTTACCTTCTTGATCGGTATTCAAATTCTTGATGGCTGCATCACCAATGTGAGCATAGTCGGCTGCTAAGCCAAAATAAAAACCTTTGTCTTTAATAACATGAGGTTCATAAGGCAGTGTATCAGCGTGAGCTAATGTGCAGCTTAAACCCAGCGCGATGGCTGAAAGCGTGAGAGTGAGTTTCTTCATTGTTGATGTCCTTTTCATTTCCATTTCATTCTTGTATTAACGAATCTGCGGTTATTGTATCGTTCAAATATTAACAGATTATTAAATTAGTGAAAAAAGTAAAAATATTGGACATGATGTTGATATTTAATCAGTTTTTTGTATATTGGAGAAGAGGTGTATTCCTTTAAGGGAATATTTTGGGCGGTGATAAGCCACGAATTCGTTTTAGGTAGGTCGAATTCGTGTGTTATCTATTGAGGTAGGTTTATTTAGGACGCGTCATTTCTTCAGGTTTCACGGCTGCATCAAATTCTTCTGCAGTTAAGTAGCCTAATGAGACGGCTTCTTCTTTCAGAGTCGTACCATTTATATGGGCATCGTGAGCGAGTTTGGCTGATTTGTCGTAACCGATGACGGGGCTGAGTGCGGTGACGAGCATTAATGAATCGTGTAAGTAGTGATCGATTTTCGCTTCATTGGCAGTTAAGCCTTCGACACAAAATTCGGTGAAGCTGTGGCATGCGTCAGTGATTAAGTTGGCTGAATGCAGCAAGTTAAAAATCATCACCGGTTTGAACACGTTTAATTCGAAGTTACCTTGGCTGCCGGCGAAACCAATAGCAGCATCGTTGCCCATGACTTGTGCGCACACCATGGTTAGAGCTTCGCATTGCGTAGGGTTCACTTTGCCTGGCATGATAGAAGAGCCGGGTTCGTTTTCAGGTAAGGTTAATTCGCCTAAGCCGCAACGTGGGCCGGACCCTAACCAACGCACGTCGTTGGCGATTTTCATTAATGAGCAGGCGAGGGTTTTTAATGCGCCGCTGGCCATCACGAGTTCATCGTGTGAAGCGAGGGCTGCGAATTTGTTGGGGGCGGTGACGAATGGCAAGCCGGTTAAATCGGCAATGTTTTTTGCGACGCGTTTGGCGAATTCAGGGTGTGTGTTTAAGCCGGTGCCGACAGCGGTTCCGCCTGCGGCTAAGGCATATAAATCAGGTAATGTTGTTTCAACGCGTTTCATGTCGGCATCGAGTTGCGCGACATAGCCTGAAAATTCTTGGCCTAAGGTTAAAGGCACGGCATCTTGCAAATGCGTGCGGCCAATTTTAACGATACTCTCAAACGCTTTGCGTTTCACTTCGAGTGCATCGCGTAATGTTTTGATGGAAGGCAGTAGTTTATTAACTAACGTGGTAGCCGCTGCAATGTGCATCGCCGTTGGGAAAGTGTCGTTAGATGATTGCGACATGTTAACGTGATCGTTCGGGTGAATGGGGTTTTTGCTGCCGCGTTCGCCGCCAGCGATTTCAATGGCACGGTTAGAAATGACTTCGTTCGAGTTCATGTTTGATTGTGTACCACTGCCAGTTTGCCAAACGAATAAAGGAAACTCGCTGTCGAGTTTGCCGGCGATGACTTCATCGGCCGCTTGTTTGATTAAGTCAGCTTTGTCCTTGTCGAGTTTGCTCAATGATTCATTGGTCATCGCTGCGGCTTTTTTCAACACGCCAAACGCATGGATAACTTCAATCGGCATATGATCGCCACCAATTGAGAAATGATGTAATGAACGTTGCGTCTGCGCACCCCAGTAATGGTCGGCAGGTACGTCGATTTTACCCATAGAATCAGATTCAGTTCGCATTTTTGTAGACATGGCTTTTCCTTATTTCAATTTGGCGTGATTTTAACAAAGTCTCACAGGAATAGCGAAGTGTGCTATTATTTTGTGAGTTTAGAAGGGCGTTGCTGAATAAATCAATTATTTCAGCTCCGTCATCCCGCGGCTTGACCGCCGGATCCAGTAACTGATTGATTTTTCTGGATCCCGCGGTCAAGCCGCGGGATGACGTGTTGTAAAGTTATATAGAAGTTGATTTATTCTACAACGCCGTTTAGAAGAGAGAAGAGAGCGATATGATTAAAAAACTATTTAAACTGTTAATGGGCGAGCCAGAAGGCTTTGTCAGTGAAGAAGATAAATTCTTAAATAAATTTGATGCGGATCATCCACAGAAATCAGCTTCTCAGCAGGCGGAAATTGAAAAGCACAAGATTATTGCTGAGCAGCAATAATCTAGAGGTTAGTGTGCGAAAAAATCATCTTAAGATCGTCATCCCGTGGCTTGGCCACGGGATGACGAGATATGTTTTTGAAGCCCTAACCATTAAGATCCATCTGCACTTCTTCTAGCGAACGCTGTTTCGTTTCAGGCAAGAATTTCGCGCTGACCACACAGTAAGCCAAAGTACAAATACCGAATAACCAATACGTTCCACTTAAGCCTAAGCCATCTTTAATCCATAAGAATGATGTAGTAATAACCCAAGCCGTTAGTGAGTTGGCAAATAAGCATAAAGCCAAACCTTTGGCTCGCACTTCGGTTGGGAAGAATTCTTGCATCGCTAACCATACCACAACACCGGGGCCGACAGCGTACATTACAACAAAAGCGAGTAAGCCAACTAATGATGTGATGCCAGCAACATGTTGTGATAAATGCATGTGCGACGTGATGGCTAGGAAAGCGTAAGAAACGACGATGCCCGCCGTACCGATAATAATCAAACGTCGACGTCCCACACGATCGACTAATATCATAGCCAGCACAGTGCCGATAAAGTTAATGGCACCTAAGCCAACAGTCCCCATCATCGCGCCCGTGTTCGACGTGAAGCCTGCCGATCGGAATACGATGGGGGCGTATTGTAAGAAACCATTAATCGCCGTTAATTGATTGAAAATGGCAATGAAGAAGGCAATAAATAAGGGCAGCGCGAGTTTGGACGTAAACAAATCACGCCAGCGACCGTGCTTAGCATCAATGCTGGCAACAATTTCACTGAGTTCTAGTTTCGCTTCTTCGGGACTGTGTGTGCGATGTAAAACGGCAATCGCTTCTTCAGTACGAAGTTTTGAGAATAGCCAGCGGGGTGATTCTGGTAAAATGATCATCGAAATTAATAACACACTAGCGGGGATAGCAATCACCGCAAACATGGCTTGCCAATCACCGATAGCGGTAAAGCCATAATCGATTAAATAGGCTGACACGATGCCTATGGTTAAAAACAATTGAAACATGGTTACGCTTAATCCTCGCACGGATGTCGGTGCGACTTCAGAAAGATACGTCGGCACAGCGACTTGCACGACGCCGATGCCAATACCTAAAATAATGCGGGAAATTAATAAGCCAGAAAACGTTGTGGAATTAACAATGGCAAGCACGGCAATCATAAACAATGCGCTGGCGGCGATAATCATTTTGCGTCGCCCAAATTGGTCAGATAAATAACCAGTGATTAATGTGCCGACCAAACTACCGCCAAACATTGCACCACCGATAAACCCGACTTGGTGCGTGCTCAAATGCAATTGATCGCGAATAAAGGGCAAAGCACCTGAATAAACCCCGATATCATAACCGTATAAAATACCACCAAGGCCGGCGCAGACGATCATGAGGCTAACAAAAAAACGATGGTTCGATGCGTGAACAGTGGTCATGTGTGTCTCCCGAGTTGGCGTTATCGTATCAGGGAATATCAGCAGCCACAAATAATTTATGATGGTATAATTATGCCCAGTTATTGATAGGAAAATAAAATGGATACGGTATTTATTAAAGGCTTAAAACTCAAAGCACGCATTGGGATTTACGAGTGGGAAAAGCAAACGTTACAAACCCTTAAGATTGACGTCGAGATGCAGACCAATACGGAGGATGCTGCGCAAAGCAACGATGTGGCTAATACCATTAACTACGAAGCCGTGGCAAAACGCATGCGTGAGTTTGTTGAAGCTGAAGTATTTAATTTAGTCGAAAACACAGCTGAGCGTATAGCGAAAATCATCATGGATGAATTTGGTGTGACGTGGTTACGTTTGCGATTGGCTAAGCCCAATGTATTTCAAGATATTGATGAGGTCGGCGTGGTGATTGAAAGAGGGCAGATGGCATCGTGAATTTACCTGAACCGAGTATCGAAGAGCAGCAACACAGCTTAGCGCTTATTGAGCATCTCAAACCGCAATTGCCTTTATCGTTCGCCGATTACATGCAGCAAGTGTTGTATGCGCCGGGTTTAGGTTACTACGTCGCGGGTAAAAAGAAGTTCGGTGAAGAAGGTGATTTTGTGACGGCGCCTGAAATTTCGCCGTTATTTTCTCAGTGTTTAGCTAAACAATGTCAGCCGGTGTTACAACAAACACAAGGTAATATTTTAGAGTTTGGCGCGGGTAGTGGGAAAATGGCTGCCGATATTCTATTACAATGCGAAGCCGATGATTGTTTGCCACCGCATTATTTCATTTTAGAACCTAGCCCCGATTTGCAGTCGTTACAACGTGAAACGTTGCAACAGCGTTGTCCTGATTTGGTCAATCGTGTGCAATGGTTATCAAGCTTGCCTATTGATTTTGTCGGTGTCATGTTAGCGAATGAGGTGTTAGATGCGATGCCAGTGGAATTGTTTCAGTGGGATGGGAACTCAAAACCCTTGCAGGGGTTTGTTAGGATTGAGGATTGTGGATTGAGGATTGAGTTTGAAGAAAGTAAGCATGAAGCTTTTCTTCAGGCATTGAAAACACTACCAAGTGAAAATTTTAGTGAAAGATATACCTCAGAAATAAATTTGATGATTCAACCTTGGTTGCAGAGTTTGGCGGATTGCATGAAGCAAGGGCAAGTGATTCTCATTGATTATGGTTTCTTGCGTGATGAGTATTACCATCCACAACGTAATCAAGGCACGTTGATGTGTCACTATAAGCATCATAATCAGCCCGACCCCTTAGTTTATCCCAGCTTGCAAGATGTGACAGCACATGTCGATTTCACGGCCGTAGGCGAAGCGGCCGAGCAGGTAGGGTTCGATGTGCAACAATATACGAATCAAGCTAATTATTTGCTGGAGGCAGGCTTGCTTGAACTCATGCAACTTGAAACTAGCGATGATGAAAAAAAACAATTACAATTGAGCCAGCAAGTGAAAAAATTGATTCAGCCACATGAAATGGGTGAATTGTTTAAAGTCATGGTATTAGAAAAAGGATAGGACAATGAAATTATCTGAATTATCAAAAACTCACCGCCGTATACGTTGGTTATCACAATGTATGTTAGTGTTTCTCACCATGGCAATATTTTTATATCTAGCTAACGTTGTGTTGGGCAGGACAGAGTTGATTGGCGCTATTGGTGCCACTTCATTAGGTTCAACCGCATTTTTAGCTTTCGTGGCGCACAATTCTTATATGGCGCAATCAAAACGTATATTGGGTGGCTATTTAATTGCAATTGTCGTGGGCATTGTTTTATTTCATTGTGTGCAATGGACTTTTAACGCACATATCCAGATTAATCATCGTTACCTTGTGCTGTTTGTCGCCGCCGCTTCAGCAGCTATTGGTATGTTTTTCATGACACTGCTAGGCCTAGAACATCCACCGGCTGCCGGTTTATCACTGGGTATGGTGCTAGAACATTGGGACATGAAAATTCTCGGTATTATTGTCGCTTGTTTGTTGTTATTAACGGTGATCAAATACTTATTAAGAAATTGGCTAGTGGTTTTAGTCTGATCAAAAAGGTTTAACCACAACCATAATCACAATCACCACCAACGCAATCGTCGGGGCTTCATTGAAGTAGCGATAAAACTTACCCGTATGACGATTCTTGTCAGCACGAAAATCTTTCATAAATTTCCAACAATGATATTGATAGCCGTAGAGTAACAGCACAAAAAATAATTTTACATATAACCAAGCGGCATGACTGAAAGCCATCCATGACAGGCTTAGTAACCAAGCACCTGTTATCGTCGTCAAAATTGCGGCAGGTAACATAATGACATTATGTAATTTACGCTCCATCAATTTGAAGCGTTGGTTACTCACGTCGTCATGCGTGCCAGCGTGATACACAAATAAACGCGGCATATAAAATAATCCGGCAAACCAACTGATAACAAAAATAATGTGAAAAGCGAGTATCCATTGATACATTATTCGTTTCTCCGTAACGCATGCCGTAATACTTCAAAGGCTATCGGTAACACCGATACAATAATAATCCCAATAATCACCAAGCTAAAATTATTTTTTACCACCGGCATTTGACCAAACAAAAATCCACCGTAAATGAATAAGCACACCCAGCAAATAGCGCCGAGGATGTTATAAAACATATACTTGCCATAATTCATGCCGGCCATGCCAGCAACGAAAGGCACAAACGTACGGATGAGGGGTAAAAAGCGTGAGATGAACACGGCGTAGGCGCCATATTTTTCATAAAACGCATGGCCTTTCTCTAAATACGCGCGTTTGAAGATTTTTGAATCAGGATTGGCAAATAGCTTGTGCCCAAACCAACGACCAATCAAATAATTCACCATGTTGCCCAGTGTCGCTGCAACCGTGAGTAAGAACGCTAATAGATGAACGTTCAATGTACTAATAGCGCTGAGAGAACCGGCAGCAAACAATAATGAATCGCCGGGTAGAAATGGCATGATCACCAAGCCGGTTTCAGCAAATATGATGCCAAATAAAATAAAGTAAGACCAAGCGCCAGCGTGCTGGACTAAACTAGCTAAATGCACATTTAAGTGTAAAACAAAGTCAATTGCTGTGTGTATCCATTCCATGCGGCAAGCTTACTGTTTGGTTCCTCCTATTTCAAGTATAAAACCAATAAAAGCTTGATATTCGAGGCTAGCGGTACTATATATAGAGTCATGAGTACAGTTCAATCATTTGACCCCAAAAAGCAAACGCCAGCTGAAGACAGTTTGGCTGATGAAATCCGTAGTAAAACCGCATTGCCTGATGAGGGGGTGGATTATGATAGCTTCCCTGATGCCATCGAATTAACCGATGCTGCCGTTGCGCAAATTAAATTGTTATTGGCCGATGAAGAAGACAACAGCACACGTTTGCGTGTGTTCATTCAGGGCGGCGGTTGTTCTGGCTTTCAATACGGCTTTGTGTTCGATGATGAGCAAGCGGATGATGATGAAACCATCAGTAAAGATGGCGTTGAGTTATTAGTCGATGTCATGAGTCTGCAATATCTTTCGGGCTCCAGTATCGATTACAAAGCCGATGCTAGCGGCGAACAATTTGTCATAAGCAATCCTAATGCCCAAACCACCTGTGGTTGCGGCTCATCATTCTCGGTCTAAAAGCTGTATAGTTTCTAATTCTGGTCAGTGAGCCAACTACTTATCGTCATCCTGCGGCTTGACCGCGGGATCCAGAACATCGTTTAACGCATCAATATTCTCTAGATTGCGCGGTCAAGCCGCACAATGACGATATGCCAGATCAATACTTAACTGGCCGGCATTACGCACAGTCGCTGCGATTTTTGCAATTCCAGTAAAATCGTCTAGACTTTGAAACATATGTATGAAATTCACATGATTCGACTAATCAACACGGAGGTTGTATGACAATCCAAACTATTAACCCGGCCACGGGTGCACTAATTAAATCCTATGATGAAATGTCATCGACTGAAGTTAATCAGATCGTTGACGACGTGCATGCTGCACATCGTGAATGGCGTAAAAGTGATTTTGCTGAGCGCAAAGCGCAAATGCTGAAAATGAAAGCGTTGTTAGAACAACGTGCCGATGATTTTGCTAATATCATCACCACTGAAATGGGCAAGCCCACTACGCAAGCCAAAGGTGAAGTCGCGAAATGTATCGACCTCTGCCAGCATTATGCCGATAACGCTGAAAAATATTTAGCCCCTCGTGAAATCAAAACCGAATACAGTAAATCTTACGTGTGCTACGAAGCCTTAGGTGTCGTATTCGCCATCATGCCGTGGAATTATCCATTATGGCAAGTATTACGTTTTGTCGTGCCAACCTTAATGAATGGTAATGGTGGCATATTAAGCCATGCGCCGATTTCAACCGGGTGTGCCTTTATGATTGAAGAGCTCGTGCGTGATGCGGGTTATATCGATAATATTTTCCGAACCGTGGTGGTGTCAAACGACGTCGCTGCTGAAGTGGTACGTAATGATAAAGTCACCGGCGTGACATTAACGGGTAGCGAACGTGCCGGCCGTGCTGTCGCAAGTGAAGCGGGTAAAGCGTTAAAACACGTGGTGATGGAATTAGGTGGCAGTGACCCTTACTTGATTTTAGCGGATGCTGACATCGAACACGCCGCAGAGATGTGTGTGAAATCCCGTTTAAACAACGCGGGTCAAATTTGTATTTCCGCCAAGCGATTAATCGTCGTCGAAGAAGTGCGTGAAGAATTCGAACGTTTAGTCATTGAAAAATCCAAAGCCTTTGTGCCTGGCGATCCAACGGATCCGGCTTGCACCATGGGCCCAATGGCACGTGATGATTTACGCCATGAGCTGCATAAACAAGTGCAAGATTCCATCGCCCAAGGCGCACGCCTGGTGACTGGCGGTGAATTAACCGATGGTCCAGGGTTTTATTACCCCGTTACCATCTTAGCCGACGTTGGTCCGGGCATGGTCGCGTTCGATAAAGAATTATTTGGTCCTGTGATCAGCTTCTTACCCGTTAAAGATGAAGCGGAAGCGATCAGGGTGGCTAACGATTCCCCCTTCGGTTTAGGCGGCGCGGTGTTCACGCAAGATGTTAAACGCGGTGAGCATATCGCACGTTATGAATTAGAAGCCGGCACCTGTGTGGTGAATAGCCTCGTGTCATCCAATGCTAATCTACCCTTCGGTGGCATCGGCCTTTCCGGCTACGGCCGCGAACTTTCCGAAGAAGGTATACGTGAATTCGTGAACGCCAAAACTATTTGTGTTAAATAATGCGCTCTAGAGTAGGGTGGATAAAAGTTCACGCGTAGCGTGGATAGTTCCACCATTCCACCAGCTCATAACAAAGGAACCCACTATGAAAGCCTCAGACTTATTCCTAAAATGCCTAGAAAAAGAAGGCGTCACTGCCATTTACGGTGTCCCCGGTGAAGAAAACGCCGACATCATGATTTCATTGTTGAATTCCCCGATCGAATTCATCACCTGTCGTCACGAGCAAACCGCATCCTTCATGGCTGACATGCATGGTCGTTTAACCGGCCGCCCTGGTGTGTGTTTAGCCACGCTCGGCCCTGGCGCTACCAATTTAATTACCGGTGTTGCTAATGCCGACATGGACCACGCGCCTCTAATTGCCATCATCGGCCAAGCTGAAACCAATCGCTTACACAAAGAATCCCATCAAAATATGGATTCCGTTGCTATGTACGAGCCTACCACCAAATGGGCAACCACCGTGCGCGAAGCCGACGTGATCCCTGAAGTGATTTCCAAAGCTGTTAAAATTACTTGTCGCCCCAAACCTGGCGCAGTATTAATTGAATTACCGGAAGATATCGCGAAACACGATACAGACAAAAAACCTATGCACGCATTTCAAGTTGCCACGCGTGGTACAGGTGATGTGAACCCTGTATTAGAAGCCATTGCCAAAGCCAAGAAACCGATTTTATTAGTCGGTGATGGTGTGTTACACGCCGGCTGCGCTGCTGAATTAAAAACCTTTATGGATAAAACCAACATCTATGGCACCACTACGTTTATGGGTAAAGGCGCGATCGATGATCGCCACGCACACTCATTACACACTGTCGGTATGGGCATGAAAGATATCGCCGTTGAAGCCTATGATGCTGCTGACTTAGTGATTTGTGTCGGTTACAGTTTATACGAATGGGCTCCTGCGAAATGGCGCCATAGCAAACAAACCGTTGTGCACATGGATTACATCCCGGCTGAAACTGATTCAGAATATGAACCTGACGTTGAGTTAATCGGCGACATTAAACAACAGTTCATCGCCATTAACGAAAAGCTCGATAAAAAGCACGTGAAAGCCGAAGGATATTTCGCCAAAATTCGCGAACGTCTTGAAACCGATTTACATCGCTATGACAACGATATGGAAACCCCTGTTAAACCTCAGGTCGCTATCCATCAATTACGCGAAGCCATGGGTGACGACGATATCTTAATCAGCGACGTCGGCGCACACAAAATGTGGGTCGCTCGCCAATATATGACTTACCAACCTAAAACTTGTTTCATCCACAATGGCTTTTGCTCCATGGGCGGTTCAATGCCAGGTGCGGTTGAAGCTAAACGCTTATTCCCTAAGAAAAACGTTGTTGCGCTCTGTGGCGATGGTGGTTTTATGATGAGTATCCAAGCCCTATCAACAGCCGTTACCTACAAAATACCGATTGTGGTGATGCTATGGGAAGATGACAAATACGGCTTAATCAAATGGAAACAAGACATGGAATTCGGCAAAGAATCCCATATCGATTTAGATAATCCTGATTTGTGCAAACTCGCCGAAAGTTTCGGTGCTAACAGCATCCGTATTGATAATACCGAACAACTACAACCGGCATTAAAAACCGCGTTTGCTGAAAAGACAGTGCCGACCGTTATCGTTGTGCCCATCGACTATAGCGAAAATATGAAGTTGACTGAGCACCTGCATAAAATCGTAAAATAATGTCAGATGCTGACATTCGAATGTGTTTCGTCCAGGGTTCGTATTGGCAAGTGCGGATTTGATTATAGTTTTATAGTCATCAGATGTTTTCTTTGCAATATCTTTAATACGGAAAGCCTTGCGGTTTTCTTTTGCAAATATTTTGTGGGAACATGGAATAAGGTAGTATAGGATATTGAACGCAATATGCCAGCAATACATCGGCCCATTCTCTTCCTTTACGCCTTGTAGCATAAAAGCAATAGACGTACGTTATTGCTGTGTTGGCTGAATTAAACTATCGGCCTGGTCGAGCAGATCCTTTAATTCAGTTTGTTGGTCTCGGTTGGGAACATGTTTTTCTTCTAGTTTGTTGTGTAGTTCCCGCAACAGAGGTTTTAATGCAGCATAAGTTTCCATATCATGGCGAACAGTTGGATTCAATTTGACTAATAAGTTGGTAAATAACTGTATGCTTCGAGTTAATGTCGTTATTGCCGTAGTGATTATTGATGTGCTATCTAATATTGCTGCGGTCAGTACAATATAATAGATCAATAATCTCACCATCATGGTCCGGTCATTCACATTGATAATCATGTTGAAAAATAATGGATGTGCTTCACGGAAAATATTAACAAGGTTGTTGATGGGAAGTTCTGTTGGCGGATCGTGGTCAAAATAATTCTGACAATTATATATTGTTGTTTGTATGTCATAAAGGTTCTTCAATACAAGATTGTCATTGAGCAGATCACTCAACATGACCGAAGTTCTGATTTTCCCATCATATATTATGTAAGGCTTATAAAAAATAACAGCCGTATGTAATTGCTCTGTCTTTTTGTAGTGTTCAGCTAGGTAATAAAAATCATTAGGGTGAAACTCTGGTGTGTAACAGCGTTGAGCAAGCGCTAATGGGGTGGCACTTTGCCACCAGCTATGCAGAGCATCTGTGACAGCCCATTCTTGGCGCGGCATTTTCCACCACCAAGTCGTCTTAATTGCCCATTGGAAGCTTGCCTCATAGTCGGCTTGTGTTTTAATGCGGCCAGAGTTTGGATCCAGTGCCTCTATATTCATAACACGATCGCCGTAAGTTTCTGACATGGCTTGTACTTCAGCTAGGTAATCGGGTTTGTCATCGACGAACAAGTATCGGAAAGTGCTGGGGGTTATTTGGCGTTTAGGTAAATAGTATCCCACGAAGTAGTGAAACATAGCCCCTTTAATATTAGGATATTGTGTTGGAATGATATTTTGTTTTAGTTGTTCCTCACATTTCAAATATCGGATGAATGTTTCATTCGGTTCTAAATAGGTAGTTACAGCATTGCCATCTTCTAGATTTATGCAGGCGGCCTCAATAGGCTTAATAACACTTCTGTAATACGTGTCAGTTGTTGGGGGTGGTGATGGCATATCGGATTGTCGTATCAATTGCGAAAAATAAGGGTCATAAGTTGTGATCACATCAATGACATTGATACCATAGTTTCGCTTTAAATAGTCAATTACAATAATGCGTGTATCAGAACCTTGCTCAGGCTTGATCTCGGCATAGTTACGCAAGCGAGCTGCTAGGGCCTCAACGCCATAAGCCGTGAAGAGAAAAAAGTTATTCGTTAAACCACAACTCTTAAATGCAGCCATAAGATTGAGGTTGTAGTTATTACTTTTTGGATCGGTTAAGGTTTTATCCACATCACATAAAACAATGGGTTTGGTCGAGTCGAGCGCTAAAGGTTGTACACCAGGATAAGCCATGAGAGTTCTCGCATTGTTATTATCACTTCTAGCTTACTAAGCCTGCTTAGGCTTGTCAAATTGTTGATCAAACTACGGTTTTATGAGCGAACTCCCGCTTGCGCTTACCGGTTTAACAAGATTTTGTTGGGTACTAACCAAAGTGTTATTACTTTGTTAGATGATAACTAAACTAAGTAAACATGAATTTTAGGCCACGGTAATCGTCAAACTTTAATAGTACATTGAGTTGGGTAGTTGTTATTTCTTTAGTTAGTTTAGTAATTAACGCTTGGCACATGTGTGTCCTAGCATCTCGTGGTGCTAGTTCGCTCAGTCTGCAATAGAATGTGACTAGTTTCGAAATAGGGGGGTTGGATTGATTTTGTTCGGAAGCGGAATTAAACATCGCCTTATTAGCTAACCAGACAATTTTTGCATAAGCTAATATGAGATAATAGAGTAACAAGCATGTGATTGATTCGATATTAGCTGAGTAAAACACAATGCTGTCAAGTTGTTGAGAATGCTCGTCGTTGAACAATCTTAAGAGTTGGGTGACAATGAATGTAGCGTCATCAGAATTAATACCTTGTTGAGAGAGGTCTGATACCGTAGGTACGGCTTTGACTGTATCAGGCAATAAGCTTGTTTGTGCGTTGAATATGGCTTGTAGCTTAGGATTGCTCGTCATCAGTTGGGACAAAGTTATATCGGTATTGATTGTCATACTATCTGATGCTTGATATACCCAATTTGCCTTACGAAACATTTGGTCAGGATGAGCTTTTATGAGAATAAGTAAGGTGTCTCTAAGAGATGCGCCCCTACGATATGTCTCTCTATGAATGTCTCCATCAGAGGGAGAAGTTGCTGGTATAGCATTTTTTGGTTCAATCAGTGTTGATACGGGTCTTAGAAACCATAGTAATGCGCTAATGAGTTCCTCTCGGTATTGCTCACAATTTTTCAACGTCCTATCAGCATTTACTGCTTTGATACATTTCACCCTAACACCTATGGTGCTTGCTGCGTTTGTGACTTGTTCAAGATATTTATCGTCATCATTAATGACGATAAATTGAAAGGCGCGGGAGGCAACGCTACGGCGCGGTAAATATTGGCGGATGAAATAATTAAACATATCACCCGCCAAAGAGTCCGAGTTTATTTTATTTAAATATTCTAGCAGCGCCTTTTCTTGGGCCAAATGATGTGTATAGCAGGTAGATGTCTCGAGGCAAAGAATTATTTCATTAATGTGTTTACGATCATCAACATACGAAATACCCAATTGCTCTAGCCGCTGAATGACTTCTGTGTAATAGCCGTAACGAGGTTCATGGTTATCGCGCGTTTTTACATGCACGCCACCATTAAGCATTCTCGCATAATAGGGATCGTAAGAGGTAAAGGTATCGCGTACATTAATATTCTTGGTCGTGAGATACTCAATAACCTTACCACATAGTGGTGTGCCTATAGGCTTTTCAGCATAACGTGTTAAATTGTTCTGTAGGTTCTCTACTGTATGATCCGTAAAGAGAAAAAAGTTTTGGTTGAGTGATAACGAACACAAAGCCTCATTGAGGGCGTCGTTGTAAGGCTTATTTTGATGCTCAGAACTCGCCTGGTTAAACTTAGGATTCGTTTGCGTATTTTGAATACCACATAAGACGATAGGTAACTGGGGATTCAGGTCAGTAATTTGTTGATGTAGACCGTAGGGCATGAGCACACACTTATTATTATCGTTTTTCAGATTAGCAAGCCTGTCGATGCCTGTCAAATTGTTGAGCAAACAACTGTTTCATGGACGAAATCCTACTTATTTGCTACTCTTCTAGCGCATTAAGGAGTATTGCATGACTGTTCGCCAAGGTTTTTATGTTGTTAGTTTAATTGTCAGTGCCATTATTGGTACGCTGGCCTATTTTTGGCCGTGGTGTATCCACTTTTTCTGGCTCGCAGGGCCGTTAATTTTATTGGGTTGTTATGATGTCATGCAGCGCAGACGCAATGTGTTGCGCAATTATCCAGTGTTGGGGCATTTTCGTTATATGCTTGAAGGCATCCGCCCGCAGATTCAACAATATTTTATTGAGCGTAATACCGAAGAAGTGCCATTCAGTCGTGAGCAATGGGAGTTGATTCAAGAGCGTTCGACCAATTCAGTCGATGAGTTACCGTTTGGGACGCAACGCGATGTGCATGCGTTAGGGTATGAATGGATTAACCACTCGTTAGCACCTAAAGCGGTGATAAACGAAGAGTTTAAAGTCATGGTGGGTGGCAGTGAATGTAAAAAGCCATATTTAGCATCACGATTGAATGTGTCAGCGATGAGTTTTGGTGCCTTGAGTAAAAATGCCGTGCGGGCGTTGAACCGTGGTGCTAGGTTAGGTGGCTTTGCACAAAACACGGGTGAAGGTGGTTTGACGAAATACCATTTAAAAGAAGGTGGTGATGTGTTTTGGCAAATCGGCACGGGTTATTTTGGTTGCCGCAGTAACGATGGTCATTTTGATGAAGATAAGTTTCAAGAAAAAGCGATTCTTGATAATGTGAAAATGGTCGAGATTAAATTATCGCAAGGTGCTAAGCCAGCACATGGCGGTATTTTGCCAGCCGCTAAAATCTCTAAAGAAATTTCAGAAATTCGCGGCGTACCGATGGGGGAGGATTGTATTTCACCACCGGCCCACACAGCATTTTCAACACCGAAAGGCTTGCTTGATTTTGTTGCTAAGTTACGTGATTTGTCAGGCGGAAAACCGATTGGATTTAAGCTATGTTTAGGTATTCGTCGTGAATTTTTAGGTATTTGCAAAGCCATGATTGAAACGGGTATTACGCCCGACTTTATTACCGTCGATGGTTCAGAAGGCGGTACAGGTGCTGCGCCATTAGAATTCACTGATTTTATCGGTACGCCATTGGATGAAGGTTTGGTGTTTGTGCATAATGCCTTGGTTGGTGCTGGTGTGCGCGATGAAATAAAAATTATCGCCAGCGGTAAAATTGTCACCGGTTTTGATGTGGTCTGTAAATTAGCCCTGGGTGCCGATATGTGTAATGCCGCACGCGAAATGATGTTTTCGATTGGGTGTATTCAATCACGCAAATGTCACACCAATAAATGCCCAACAGGTGTGGCTACGCAAGATCCTAAACGTTATTACGCGCTAGATCCTAAATCAAAAGCCCCACAAGTGCGTAACTACCATCATGCGACTTTACGCAACTATCGTGCTATTTTAGGTGCCGCGGGTGTCTCTCATCCAGATGAGTTACGTCGTTCACGTATCCGTCGTCAAGTCAGTCAAACCCAAGCGTTACGTTACAGTGATATTTATCCTGAATTAGAATTGGGTTGTTTGCGTGATAATATGAATATCCCTGAACCTTATTCAATTTATTGGGAGCAAGCTTCAGCCGATAGCTTTGACTTTAACGAAGCGGCTGGTAAGTGTCAGGGATAATTTCTCTTCTCTCCGCGAGGGGCGTTGTTGAATAATTCTCCTGTAGGGTGGATAAAAGTGTGAGCGACAGCGAACACATATCCACCAGGGCTCTATCATTAACCACTACTGGTGGATATACCCGCGTTACATTGGGTTAGATATTTCACCTAACACAACCGCTTTTTTTGCACCTGTGACTGAAGGTAAATTTCCTGGCTTGTTTCCTAAGCGTAATTTCGCTAACCAAGCAAATAGCATGGCTTCAAGGTTATCGGGGTCGATGTTGATATCGGCACTGGATTTTATTTCATAATGCTTACCTAGCGCTTGTAAGCGTTGCATCAGTAATGAATTATGCACACCACCCCCGCAAACTATAACATCGAGAGTCTTGGGTGCGTATTCATTGGTAGCGTTGATAATGGTTGTGGCGGTTAGTTCTAATAGTGTCCGCTGGATATCTTCGGAGGTGGCGGATGTTTCAGGCAACCAGGCTAAATTAAAATAATCAACACCAGTGCTTTTAGGCGCTATTTTTTTGAAATAGTTATCCGCTAATAATTGTTGGAGTAATGCTTCATTAACCGAGCCTTGCGTCGCCCATTCGCCGTTAGCATCGTAAGCTTTGTTTAATTGCTTGCGAATCCAAGCATCCATTAAACAATTGCCAGGCCCTGTATCAAAACCGATGACGGGTTGATCATTTAATACAGTAATATTAGCAATCCCGCCAATATTTAAAACAACCCGATCGTTTTTACCTCGCATAAACGTATTATGAAACGCAGGTGCTAGCGGCGCACCTTGACCACCCGCATCTACATCCGCTTGGCGGAAATTGGCAACCGTTTGAATACCGGTTTGATCAGCAATGATTTGTGGAGCTCCAATTTGCAACGTGATGCCTTGGTCAGGTTGGTGCAAAATAGTTTGGCCATGTGAGCCAATCGCCGTCACATCACTCGTTTTTACATTAGCGTGTTGCAACAGCGCCAAGCTTGCATCAGCAAACACTTGCCCCAATGCTATATCAAGATCAGCCACAGGATCGACAGAACCTGAATGCGCAAGTGCCAATAATCGTTGGCGCAGTTTTTCGGGAATGGGGAATGCCAAACTATCTAGCAAATGGCAGCCATCCGCCAAATCAACTAAAGCAGCATCCACCCCATCGACACTCGTGCCGGACATTAAACCGATGTAATAACTCATGAGGGGAAGTATACAAGAAACCATTCATCGTTCCACTAGCCAGCATATGCTGTTATTTACCGTGAATTGTACAAACTTTGTAAAGATTATTGCCGGTTTGTGAATCATTGAGATATAATGCCGCGATTTTTGCCACAATGGCTAGGAAAATCAATGAGTTAGAGATTAAGGAAAGATAATGAAAAAAATGATAATCGCTTTTACAGCCTTGTTATTAGTGGCAATGGGTAGTTCAGCTTTCGCCGATGAGCAGTCATCAGCCGATCCGTTTAATTATAGTGGTATGTATATGGGTGGCAATGTTGGTTATAGTTGGCTTAATGTTGGGTTGCTTGATACTTATGGTCTTACTTCAAATGCGAATATTGGTTTAAATATCGGTTATAATTTTGATCGTTATTTTGCTCTCGAAGTCGATACCATGTTTGGTTTTCCGGGTAATACCGAAGGGGCTGCTGGAGTAGTTTATGGAATTACACCAAGTTTCATCGCTAGATTACCTCTCGGTGCTGAAAAGAAATTTGCTATCTATGGTAAGTTAGGCGCTGCTATTCAAGGGGCTATTGGTGATGGTGACGCGGATGCACTGGGTGTGTGGCCGTTAATTGGTGCAGGTATGGCGTATGGTTTTAATCACCATTGGAGTGGCTATGCTGAAGTTGATGATGCGACTTATCTTTTGGTCGGTGTTGTGAGTGCACGCTTTGGTGTGGATTACCGCTTTTAAGATAACAAGGCCTCAATGAGCACTGGTAGGCAAACACCTAACAGTGCTAACGTCCAAATAGGACGGAATAGATTTTTCAAACGATAATTTTTCAACTTAATCGCTTCCCAAGTATGCACGCAGGCAGAAATACTGAAAAAACATAGTGTCGCTATCATGATGGTCGCATCAGCCGTCACACCCCAATTCATGACCCACACAATTAACGCGGTGATAGCGAGGGCTAAATTATTGGCCGCTGATTGTTTTTGATAGGGGTTGTTTATCGCTCGGCCAGCTGATTGTGCGGTAACACGGCTAAAGAACATACCTTCTAAACCGGTGAGTCCTGCGAGCGGCACAATCATCCACAATACTAAAAAGTGCAGCATTTCCACAGCATTATTATTCACACTATTCATGATGGTGAAAGCAAAAATCACCATCACTAAGCGTGTGGTTTCGACGAATTTAGGGATGTTCATTCAGGATGTTCAGTTTTATACTGTTGTAGCATTTTAATTTGTTCATTGGCGTAAGGAATGTATTTGACTAATTCTGAGCGTGGCAATGGAGAGGCCGTTGGTAAACGTACTGTCATCGGGTTTTTAAATCCACCATTCACACGGACTTCATAGTGTACATGTGGGCCTGTGGCTAAACCGGATTGGCCAATGTAACCAATAACTTGGTTTTGCTTCACCTGCGTGCCAACGTGTGATTGCTTTGCGAAGCGGCTCATGTGGCCATAGAGTGTCACAATACTTGAGCTATGACGAATCATAATGGCACGGCCATAGCCGCCTTTCCAACCTTCAAAAATAATGCGGCCATCGCCAGTGGCGTGAATCGGTGTGCCATAGGGCGCGGCAAAATCAGTACCCGTATGTGGGCGCACAATGCCGAGAATAGGATGACGACGATGCATATTAAACGGTGAGCTGATGCGGCCAATCGGAATCGGTTTGCGCAGCAAACTTTTGCGAATGCTTGAGCCATCCGCTTTGTAAAAATGATATTGACCATCAGCATCGCGATAACGAATGGCATTGTAGACTTTTCCACGGTTAATGAATTGTGCCGCGACAATGTTGCCGACTTTGATGCGCTTGTCGTTGTAATAGTAAGCGTCATACGCAACACTAAAACTAGCGCCTGCTTGCAAGTCTCGTGCGAAATCAATTTCCCAACCGAATACGTGAGCTAATTGATGCATCACGCGTGATGGCACACCAGCTTTTTTGCCTGCTGCAAACATGGCTTGCTGAATAGTAACAGCAGCATACTCCACTTTTTCTTGCAGCGGTTTTTCTAACAGCTCAGCTTGGTATTGATCATTCTCACGAATGATAGTGAGCGTATCGACATCGTTAAGCGGTACTTCCAAAGCATTGAGCTGACCATTTTGGATATCAAATTTTAATTCTTGCCCGACTTTGAGTTGCGTTAAAGGTTTGGCGAGTTTGCTGGAATGGGTGACATCGTAAAGTGTGCGGTCACTCAATTTTAAGCGTTGAAAAATGATAGCTAAGTTTTCGCCTTTTTTGACTTTAACAATTTTCCAATTGCTGATTTCAGGCACAATAGACGGGCCTGTTTGTGTCGCAGGTTCTGAAGTTTGGGCTGAGGGAAGGGCTTGATTGAATTCAGGCTGAAAATTATAGTAGCGCACCAGTACAGTAATACACAACAATGTCAGCAAGACACCGATGAATTGCCTTGTTCGGTTAGGTTTTATTCGCTTGGGTTCCGTTGCTACGTATCGCATGCTATTATGTCTGCCAGAAATTAACCGCAACTATATCACAAAGTGGCGTATAGGGTATGGGGTATAGGGTATAGCAGAATTTAGGAATCAAGATTCAGTGAAAAATAATATTGAGCAAGCTTTAAACTTAATCAAACGCGGCGCTGATGAAATTCTTGTCGAAGATGAATTCATCGAGAAACTCAAAACGGGTAAACCGCTGCGTGTGAAATTGGGCATGGACCCCACTGCGCCTGACTTACATTTGGGCCATACCGTGGTGTTAACTAAATTACGTCAATTTCAAGATCTTGGGCATCATGTGATGTTTTTAATTGGTGATTTCACCGGCATGATTGGTGACCCTACAGGTAAAAATGTAACACGCCAGCCCTTAACGCGTGAACAAGTGGCCGATAATGCCGCGACCTACAAAAAACAAGTCTGTAAAATTCTTGACCCTAAAAAAACTGAAATCTGTTTTAACTCCCAATGGATGGATGGTAAAAGCGCCGTTGATATGATTAAGCTAGCTGCTAGTCATACCGTTGCACGCATGTTAGAGCGCGATGATTTCAGCAAGCGTTATCAATCAAATCAGCCGATTGCAATTCACGAGTTTATGTATCCTTTATTACAAGGCTGGGATTCCGTTGAAATGCAAGCTGATGTCGAGCTTGGCGGCACGGATCAAAAATTTAATTTATTGATGGGCCGTGAGTTGCAAAAGCAACAAGGGCAAACACCACAAACCATTATTACCATGCCTCTATTAGAAGGTACGGATGGTGTGAAAAAGATGTCGAAGTCTCTTGGCAACTATATCGGTATCGATGAAGCTCCCGACGAAATGTTTGGCAAAATTATGTCGATTTCGGACGAGCTCATGTGGCGTTATTATGATTTATTAAGTTTGCGCAGCACTGAAGATATCGCACAGCTTAAAACTGATGTTGCCAATGGCATCAACCCACGTGATATTAAAATAAAACTCGGCGAAGAAATTGTCGGGCGATATCACGATGAAGCCGCTGCCCAAAAAGCTCACGAAAATTTCATCGCCCGTTTCAAGCAAGGCGCGATGCCTGATGATATGCCAGAATTTAATTTCAAAGCACCCACTGAAGGCTACCCCATTGCTAATCTATTAAAAGATGCCGAATTGGTCCCCAGTACATCCGATGCCATGCGTATGATTAAACAAGGCGCTGTGAAAATGGATGGTGAAAAAGTCACTGACAAAAACCTAACCATCACAGCAGGTAGCGTATCTGTCTACCAAGTAGGTAAACGCCGCTTTGCAAAAGTGACAATCACATAACGTCGTCATTCCGTGGCTTGACCACGGAATCCAGTGAGCCCTAATTATATGCTGGATCCCGTGGTCAAGCCACGGGATGACGATGAGAGTTGGTTGCACTAATTATAGTCCCATAGTCTTAATTCTGAGCAAACAAGCCACGCTAGTATTATTCTTTATGGTATTTCAATAAATATCATCTAAGCTCTATGACTATAATTCTCATAATAAATTTAGGGCGCAAATATGGTAAATCGTTTTACAACGCAATTATTCTCGTTATTGGTGGCGGCCGTACCGTTTGCTGAAGGCATGGCTGAAACAGCGAGTAAAGAAAGACTTTACGGTAGTTATTTAGAATTCGGCGGTCAATACGGCACCAGCGATACGTCTAATGGCAACGGTAATCTGTTTATGCCGTTGTGGCAAAATCCTGATAATTTACTTTACACCAATATTCGCGGCGCTGATTTTAATGGACCAGCTGCGCAGGGTAGTTTTGGTTTGGGCTATCGTGCATTACTCAACGATACCGGTTTAATTATTGGGGGTTATAGTTTTTATGATTTAGCCGGTAACGTTAACAATAATAGCTATCAACAAGTCACCGTCGGTGCAGAAGCAAAAACGCTACGTTGGAGCGCCAATGCTAATGGCTACATCCCGGTTGGTCCAACAGCCAATAGGCAACAAAATTACGATCAATACACGTTTGGCGGTTTAAATGAAAACGGTTTTAAAACCGTGGCGGTGCACCGAGGTGAAGAAAAATCCATGGGTGGCTTTGATGCCGAAGTGGGCCGTGAATTAAATTTTATCCTCGATAATCTAACCGCTTATGTCGGTGGATATTATTATGCGGCTAGCAATGTTGATACGATTGCTGGCCCACGCGCACGTTTGCGCTATTTTTATGATTTACCGTTTACCAATGTGTATTACCGTTTCGCTGTTGAAACAGGTGCGCAGTATGACAAACCTCGCGGCAGCGAATGGTATGTCGGCGCAAGTATGCGTTTTGGTTTTGGTAATCTCAATAAATTAGATGGCTTACAAAAACGCATGATTGAAACCATTTATCATAACCAACCTATTTTGGTGCGTGCCACGCAAACGAATTTAGTCGGTGTTAATGGCGCTAACGGTGCGCCGTTGACCATTGCCGATGTCACCGATGAAGCCAGTTTTGATAATGCCGTCACACACACAGCGGATGTGCTTGCCGTGCAAAATGGTGTGACATTATCCGACACTAAAACCTTAGCCGATGGCCAAACCTTAACTGGCGGGCATTACGAATTTAACAATGTGCAAGTTAAACTCAGTGATGGCGGTGCATTAACAGCTGCCAGTGGAAAAGATTTGCTGCAAGTCGGCCGCGATAACACCGTGCGCGATATTACGTTAAACGTTGATGCTGATTCGGGCTTAAACGCGATTAAAAACGATCAAACCACATCTTTCGGCAATTTAACCGTTGATAAGCTGATAACAAATGGTTTGGCTAATTTCACAGTAGCCGACAAATCAACCGATGCTAATGTGTCGATTACCCAGAGCCATTTTAACGTGGGTAATATTACCAATAGTAATGCGATTAATGTAACAGCAACGGATTCAACCATCAGCGTGGGCAGCATCAGTAACAATACCATGTCATTTGGTAGCCAAAATGCTAACCAAGGTATTTATATTCTCGCCCTGGATTCAGCGGCTAATCAAACATCTGTTGTGAATGTTGGCAATATTAACGGGAATATTTTTTCTTATGTCGACGGTGCAGGGCATAGCGCTATCCAGATTTCTGCAAATGCCAGGAAAGGTGGGAGTACAAGCAGTATAACGGTCGATAATATGATGAATAATGATATCAGTTTTGTTAAGGCGAATACCACTCTGAACGGTATCGCTGCGGAGGCAATAAGTTTACAAAATCCATTGAATACCGATCCTAACTCTGCACATGTCACCATTAATCATATTCAGAGTAATCGAATGGTTTTTGCTGGTGGCCCACTCACGACCGCAGGCTTAAATGCGGGTATTAGCGTATTAGCATTTGGTGATATTGGTGGTGGGGGTAAGAATACCGTGACATTAGGCAATGTCACCGATAACCAAGCGATATTTGGCAATGGTAATAGTAATGAGTTATTATCTGTCAGCGCGGGCATTAGCGATGTCACCATCAATACCATTTATGGCAACCATGCGACTTTTAGTGAAGGTACCGATAATACAGGCTTTTTCTTTGATGCAATTGATGCTAAGGTCGCGGTAAATGTTAACCATAATAACCAGGGTTTGAGTGAAGCGAATAATAATTTAACCATTTCGCCAGATTCAACAGGTAACATTATTTATAATCCTGGACCTTAAATTATAACAATATAAAAGGAACGCTTGTATGCGTATTCAAGCAACTTGTGCTAATCCGAGCTGTAGTATTGCCGGTAGAAAGATTGTAGCTTTTTTCCCAACCAATACTAATTGTGTAAACATGGACCTTGATGCTAGCCAGCTGACGGTTGTTGATGGTAACGCTATTGAAGCGCCACCAATGGATTACAATAATATAGCACCCAATGCTCACAATCTTTGTCTATTCTTAGAGGGTGGTGAAACGTATCACTTAGGTTGTTTGTTAATAGAAAGAGCAAACGCATCATTACAGCATAAAAACTTTGTGCAGTTTACTAGTGGTCCACGTTCTGATATCAATTGGCGGAGTGATTGGGCACAACAAAAAGAAGAGCATATAGCGAAATTTTTAAATTCGCTTATTAATAAAGAAACAACTGCTGGGCCTAGTACAGCTCGTGGTTCTGGGGCAGAACAAAAGCGGGTTAATCTTTTTGAAACATTAAGCTACCTATTTAATGACGCAAGCTATCAAGATGATTATGCGTCATTACGCTTACAAATCGCGCGTTGTTTTCATTTGTGGCGACATGTGGATAGAATTGCTAGTGTAGGTGAAGCGCCAAGCACGCCTACACTATCTAGACGTAGTGAACCTAGGCGTAGTGAACCGAAGAGCCCTGGCACAGTGCGAGCACCCGCGAGGCCGCAACCAATCGTAGAGGTCGTGAGCGATTCGAGTAGTGTATTACAGCTAGCAGATTTCGATGACTTTGACGAATTACCGCTGCCAAATGCGGGAAATAGTACCTATCGTTTATTGTTTTCATTAATTAGGACGAAGTTTTTGGTCACTTATCAATGGTTTGATGAGGAGGGGCAACAAATTGGTAAAGCGTTCACGGTTGATCCAGAATTATTACAGTATCGAGCACCAATAGCGCCGGCAGACCGTACAGATTTTAGTATAGTTATGACGGATACTAATGGCTCGGAAGTAAATTTACCATTGCCGGTGATTAAAACTGAGCCACTTTTTGGCTTGATGGCAACGGGTACCATTACTATTCCTGACACGGTGCGCTGGGAAGCTGTTGAAAATTTAATTGATGAACATGCCAATTGTTTGCGAATAAATGATATTAAATCTGATGCTCATTACATGCTTGTTGAGTGTGGGCATGTATTGTTAGGTCAACAATTAAAATCAAAGTTGCAAAGTTCAGCTGTCGTCTGCAATTATGAAGGTTGTCATACGTGCTTAACAGAGGCGCCTGTGCTTGAGCTGTTGCTGTCAAATAGTATAAACGTTGTGTCGGGTGACAATGCCTTGGTGACTTATACGTTGTTTCGTTTTGCGCAACAAAAATTATCGTTATTTCGACCGGTCTTAGAACTGTCAGTTGTTAATGCCTTAGATAATGTTCGTACAGTTAATCTTGAGTCGGCTAATGTCGTTGCCCGGATTATTGATGCATATCGGCCTTTATATTGTTTATGGGTGACACAGAGCCATGGTGTTTCAGTGGAGGTTAATGCTCAGCCAAGGCGTGCGCTACAGCCTTCATCAACGAGTCCATTTTTCCCTTTCCGTGCATCGATTCCTGGCAACTTCGTTTGGAGAAATGCTAGAGCAACCGTAATTATGCCTGAGGGGGCTGCAGCAGCTGGAGGAGCTTCAGCAGCTGAGCATACAGAAGCCCAGAGAATGGCAGAAGCTATATCAGAATGCGCTCAGAGATTATTGGGTGATTGTTATGGCACTTTGGGCTGGGCGTTTCAATGGTTGTTTTGGCCGAACCCTATTTTATATGCTTGGGGTTTATGGCGGCATTATCGTGGGGCATCTGGTAGTTATGGGGTGCCTGATACTGATGGGACGACTGCTATCCTGATGCAGACTCAGCGGGAGCCCTTGGACGACGATTTAGATGACGACTATGGTGATGAGAGTCGTTTGCATGCAGACTCGATACCCAATCCATTGGCAGCGCAACGCGGTGCTAACCTCCCTCCCACCTCTACTCGTGCGGAGTCCAGCCCTCCACGTCCTGCGTTTAATTATATTCAACAATATGGCCAGCCTCGTTGGCACAGTACTATGTGGTTTTTCGGTTTATGTATCGCGTTAATTACGCTTGCATTTTTTGTTGCTATGGGTTTAAGAGGGAGAAATAGGCCTAATCCACCACCCGCGCCGCCAGCGAGCACATCAGTTGTGCCGCCAGTTCGCACCTCGACTGCGCCGCGAAGCACAAGATTTCCTGTTACATCGACGAGAAGAACTGTGCAGATACCAACGTTTACGCCCAAGCCTAGAACAACAAAAACGGTCTATCCGTCGACAATTGTTAGCCAAACGGCATCATTGGTTCGCAGTACGCAGTCACCCTCAGCCAGCGCGACAGCTACGGGCTCATCCCTCGTTCCAAGCATGCCTGCAACAGCCACGTATAGCGCAACAGCCACTTATAGTGCGACAGCCACGTATAGTGCGACAGCCACGTATAGTGCAACAGCCACGCATAGTGCAACAGCCACGTATAGTGCAACAGACGCACCGACTGCTACCCCCCGGCCAGCGAGTAGTTCACTTGCAATAAAGTCAACTTCCATGCTTGGGACCACTCATCAACCAGCATCGCCAACATCAACAGCCGTTACGCCAACCGATGTTTTGAAATGCTTTGCATATGCCGTATCAAACCCTGGGCAATGCTCTCCTGCTGATTTAAAAGTACTGTATAACCAACTTGAAAACCATATTCCCGCTTCATTTAATGAATTAACATTGGCTCAATTAGTGTCAGAGTGCCCCGGCATTGATTTAAACTCATTGTTACGGTATTGCTCTGGCTCACTCAGTCCACAATTAACAACAGCGTTGTTGCAAATGTCACGTACGACAGTAGGGGTGTTTAAAGAGTACCTTAAGGCTTTTGTGGGCGCGCGTTGATGTGATGTTAGCTTGGCCAGAAAGGGTAAAGCCAGCTTTTAAAATAAGTTAACGGGATGGGCTTGCAAGTCTCAAAATAGCGTCTAGAATTAGCCTTCTGCTCGAGACGAAGATTTATTTTCATAACTAGCATTAATGCGGTTGATAAGCCTTGAAAAAGCTGTATACTCCGCCTCCCTTGCTGCAGAAGACCACAGGTTTTACAGCAAGAGAAAGTCACACAAAATAAGTGTTGACACAGGGTCAAAGTCGTATACAATGCGCGACCCGGCTCAGGAGACTGACCCGAAACGTTCTTTAACAATTTGAAACATGCAATACGTGTGGGTTCTTGCAATTGCTCGAACCATTTAAGAATCTTTCGACGAGAAATCGTCAAAAAACCAGATTCATTGTCCTTCGGGACACTGAACCATTTTCAAGTGAAGAGTTTGATCCTGGCTCAGATTGAACGCTGGCGGTATGCTTAACACATGCAAGTCGAACGGCAGCACGGAGAGTTTACTCTCTGGTGGCGAGTGGCGGACGGGTGCGTAACACGTAGGAATCTACCCTAAAGTGGGGGATAACTCGGGGAAACTCGGGCTAATACCGCATATTCTCTTAGGAGGAAAGGCTTCGGCCGCTTTAGGATGAGCCTGCGTCTGATTAGCTTGTTGGTGGGGTAATGGCCTACCAAGGCGACGATCAGTAGCTGGTCTGAGAGGATGATCAGCCACACTGGGACTGAGACACGGCCCAGACTCCTACGGGAGGCAGCAGTGGGGAATATTGGACAATGGGCGAAAGCCTGATCCAGCAATACCGCGTGTGTGAAGAAGGCTCTAGGGTTGTAAAGCACTTTCAGTTGGGAGGAAATACCCGTTTATCGGGGGCTGACGTTAC
>TARA_R110000868_G_scaffold266583_1_pt1 | contig 77216 bp, 78 predicted proteins | sample TARA_R110000868 | Tara Oceans TARA_R110000868 (sample SAMEA4397489) | marine metagenome | biome: Polar Biome; feature: [SRF] surface water layer (ENVO:00010504); material: water (ENVO:00002006), including particulate matter (ENVO:01000060) such as... | depth 5 m | reverse complement strand
ATAAATATCGCTACATTGTAACGCGCGTCGCGAACAATGAGTAGTCTGTTTTTCCCTAGTTATACGCCCTAACTCCGCGTATTTGTGACAACTGGGTTTGTTTGGGTATATTTTGGACGTGGTTACGATGAGGGATACACGACAACAGTGCTGACAGCCTCTCGTACAACTTCCCGGACATCACTTTGACTTACAAAACTCATCAAATGACATTATATTGCTTAGCAGCGATTGTTCATGTGACGTTACATAAGCTACAAACTTATCTGCAACCAGAGGATTTTTTAATCCTGACTGCACAAACATGCCATACAAAACTGTTCCACTTATAAATTTATCAAATTTATTTACTGTTTTTTCTTTCTCTTTTCCCGGTAGCGCATCATATACCTTCACAAGCGTGGATGATAAATAACGATGATATTCATTCATCATTTTTTCATTATCGTAGACGTTGCTCATTTTTTGTTTTGCCTGTTGGCTTGATTTAATTACTTTGTCTTTGCTTGACTTAGGCCGTTGAAAATCTTCAGCTAGGGCTTTTTCTAAATATTTTGCCAAGCATTTTATTTTACCCATCTGGTAAGATGGTGAGCTTTCAATAATTGACATCTTATCGAGTATATAATTTTCGCCGTATCGTTCGATAAAATCTTTTATTTTATTGGCCGTCACCCCATAATCATTTACAAGTCTATTTCCCAACCCATCTGAAGTCGAATTAATATTCTCAATTTTAGACTTAGCGCTCTCAATAATAAATCTAACGTTGGTGACCGCCCTCCCCCTCCGTCTATACTCAGGCTCAATATTTATAGGGGAATGATCATTCACTTCTTTTACTGCTGGCTTTATTACCCGTTTGTTTAAATCCCCAAAACCTTCATATTTACCCTCAGCAACCCCCATCAATTTTCGATAAGTTACAATATCAAGCCATGGCGTTTGAGATATATTCTGGTATCTAATACAGTTTTCATATAGAGCGATCCCATATGTTGACTTAAACATAGATAACACGCTCATATTTAGTCGCCCATAAAACTCAGGGTAATAACACAGCTCTTTCATTCTGTTGCTATAGGAATAAGTACATATTGGGCCTTCAATTTTCGCATCTGACAACATTGAGCTTGCCATCCAAATACTTTTATTTTCATTACCATTTTTGTCAACCAAGTTCCATTCCAAAACTGTTGATATAAGCGCCCTTAAAGCATCTTTAATTTTTATAGTGTCTTTACTGTTATATCCTATAACCGCACACAAGGTAGGTATGTCAATTTCATGCTCTGCTTTCGTTAATAAATTTTCATACGCATGATAGAGCAACCCATTAGCGATCTTCCTTTCAAGCAAGCTCAGCATATTTGTTGAGTGAATAAGCCCAACGTGCTTTTTTAGTTCTAGAGATTTATTCTGTAAACTCAAACCCATCTTCTTCCCCGCAAACGCCATGTATACAGGTGAGCTATATCCCCCGTAAATGCCATATATAAGCAAATCATTAGCTATACTAGCCCACTATAGCATTTATTACAAGCATATGTTATTCTTGTTCATAAGTTATGGCGAAACATCAGTAAGGAACAGTAATCATGGCAAAAGTCATTGCAAACGCAACAAACAAAGGTGGGGAAGGAAAAACAACCATGAGCATCATGCTCGCTGAATATGCTGCTTTAATTATGAACAAGAGGGTATTAGCTATTGATTTAGATCCCCAAGCTAATTTCTCAAAATATTATATTAACATTGAATATGATACTGCTTATAAAGGTGGGAAGATCCCCCCTATTCATCCTGAATATGATCCTAACGTTGATATGGGCTGGGATGGTAGAAGCAGTATTGCTAATATATTTTATGGGGAGGAGGTCTTTCCCTATAAAACCAATTTTGATTTAATAGATATACTACCTTCTCACTCACACCGCTTACAAGAAGCAGAAGCCGTCACTAAAGACGAGGTGCTTAAAAAAGTCCATCTTAGATTAAAAGAATTTCTTGATATTCCTGAGCTTCAGGACAGCTATGATGTAGTTATTATTGATACGCCTCCTTCTAAAGGCCCATTAACTATAGCGGGTATTAAAGCTTGTACTGACATCGTCATCCCATCACAAATGGAAGAAGATTCAGTTGATGGTATTTACGGCATGTTGCAACTCTGGAAACAAGAGACTTACTCTCGGCCTGCTGATAATCCCATAAAAATTGCAGGTATTCTAGCCAACCGTGTACGTAATGTATCTCTACATAAAAGCTTATATGACCAACTAAAGTCGTTGGAATCAACAAAAGACTTAGTGCTTAATGAAATAATTAAAGAACGTGTTATTTATGGTGAGCTGAGGGTAAAGGAAGATAGACCTAAAAGTGTATTTGACTTGCCCGCATCCCATCCGGCGAGGAAAGAATGTGAAGCAGTTTGCTCCACAATTATGAAAAGGATATATGAAAATGGCTAAATCGTTTAAAATTAAACAAACTCTTGCTAATGCTCTTGATGACACAGTTTCATCTGCAAAAAACAATGCAGGAGAGTTACACGTTGAAATTATTCCGTTAAGAAAGATTTCTTTAGACCCTGATAACCCTCGCGACCTGATACTTAATTTCAATGATTTACAACAAGGAATCAAAGCGGATACAGCTGAATTAACTGTACGAAAAACTCGAGAAAAAGATTCTCTTGCAAGCATTGCTAAATCAATAGCAGCAAAGGGGGTTATTCAACCTATCACTGTTTATAAAAATGCTGATCAGTATATATTAGTAACTGGTGAGCGCCGAACATTGGGGTCAATTCTCGCAAACAAGGTTGATATTCCAGCGAGAATTCTAACTGCCAAACCAAATGAGCTGGACCTAAGCCTACTTCAATGGATTGAAAATATTGAAAGGGAAGACTTAAGTTTATGGGAGAGGCTAAGAAATCTAGACAAGATAGTAGGGGCGTATGCCAAAACAAACAATAAAGATGTTAATACTGTTACCGCTTCCGAGATCACAAAACTTTTAGGTTGTTCTCCTCAACAAGCATCTAACTATCATGCCATCTTAAACACTTCAGATGATATTAGAGAATATATTAAAACTGGCGATTTAAAAAATATAGAAAAAATTGCGGTTATATTTAAAGCTCCAGCATCTATGCGTGATGCATTAATTAAAGCAGCAATTGACGGACAAACACTTGCTCAATTGAAAAAATTGGTAAAAGAAGCTGAAGCTAGCCTTAAAAATCGAACTATACCTAAAGAATCAAAAGCTGGTAGGCCAACTAACAAAATTAATTTTGGGGCTACTACTAATAGAAAAATTGCAGGGCTTTTTCTTAGGGCTATTTTAGAACATGAAGACCTGAAAAAATATCAAGAAACCATTGGTAAGATTGATTGGGATGATGCTAAAGCTATTGGTAACTCATTTCGCATACTAACAAAACTTGTTGAACAAGATATTTCAAATTAAGGGGTGACATGGCTACCAAGACTAAAATTTCTTTTGTGTTACCAAAATCGTTGAAGGAAGAGTTTTTTGAATCAATGATTAGATCTAAGTACACATTACGTGAAAAGAGCAAATGGATCGCAGAGGCAATAGAAGGTTTGCTACAGATATCCCATTATCCTGAATTAGTTAGCTACAACGATGTAATGAGAGGGTTTGATGCTAATGAAACTATTGTTATTGATTATGCTTTAAAACTTAAACTAGAAAAAGCTATTTTAACTATAAGAAAAGAGTTTCCAACTCTAGATGGCGTGAAAAGTGGTATTGTCAGAACAGCTATTATGCAACGAATTTTAAGAAGTTGAATTCCAATCAAGTGACTTGAATTACATGTAACCTTTTGATTTGTATACATATAATATTAAGATAAATAAATAACAACCAACTAAACTGTTTGTTTTGTTTATTAAGTAGTTAAGTTAGTATGTTTAGTGATAGTAACCTTTTGAATTATATAGTGTTATCTTTCTTAGTATGGCGTTTGCGGGGCTTTAAGGACATTTGCAGGGCTTAATATGGCGTTTGCGGGTACTTTAAGGACGGATGCGGGGTAAATAGGTCTTTATTTATGGCGTTTGCGGGGAAGCGGTGGCATTTGCAGGGGATTATAAATTTAAGTGCCTTGGTAATGCCAGGCTTGTTGAATGACTATATTGTTGGTTTACAGTTTGGGATCAAGCAAGATATCACTTACTTCCCATATTAGAGTGTTAATATTTGGCATGTGCCACGTGGCACAATGTATAGAAAAGCATTATTTATGTAACGCGGCAAACAATGGCTGCCTATTAAAACGAGCAATTATCCTTCTTTTTATTCTCTGTGTATAGATTGACCTAGGTGAGATGCTCGCAAATGGTCCTCCTGTGTTTTTAGTCGTATGGTTATTAGTTTGCTTGGTGTGTTGAATAGTGCTATTGTGCCACGGATTATAATCCGTGGCACAAGGAGCACGAAAAGAATATTATGGGGTTATGTCTAATTTATCGATAACAAATATTATTGCCTCAAACATACGTAGCATGCGGGAAGAGGCTGGATATACACAAGAAGATTTTGCCGCAAAAGTGAAATTTGATCGTTCCTATTATGGTAGGATAGAGCGCGGCAACGTGAATTTGACGGTTGAGCGGCTATTGCGAATTGCTAAACTACAACAGTGTGAACCTGGGGATTTATTGCCTACACTCGAAAAATTGAACGAGTATGAATTGGATGTGGGGTTAAATGCAGATGAGTAAAAAATTAACAGCTGGGTTTTTCTATTATGGGTCATAATAGTTTTGGAATTTTCGTTACGGTATACTTTATTGTAGGAACCGTCGCCAATATAGGTTTGTTTATAAATCAAGCTATCAAGCTCCATAAAGTGAAAGATGCGACAAGCCTATCTTTCGGTACTTTCTTGGGGTTTAATTTAATACAATTATCAACCATCTTATATGGCGTACTCAAGCAGGACAATTTATTGATCTATGGTTACATCTGCACATTTATAGCTTGTGGATTTATCACTATAATGATTCCTGTATATAATAAAAAAAATCGTACCGGCTGAATATATGAAAGCAATATCTAGTAAATGTTCGTATTATGATTTAATTCCACAAAGTCGTTTAACTTTGCTACATGAGCCAAGTTTGCGGTATCAGCATATAAAATTATTATGCGGGATATTAACGGGTGTGTATAACGCGCTCACTGCCTTATTTGTTGATACTAGATATGTAGATTTTGATCCTCACGTCGGGGATACATTATGTCAAATTAGGGCATTACAAGTAATTGAAATTGCAAATGACCCAAGCTTTGACGTGACGGAGTGGTTAGAAAACATTGAGAAAAAATTACTTAAGGCAAAGTTGCTGTTGCCCATAATTGAGAGCTCCATTACGGTACGCCGTGCTCCTGAGATCCGTCGTAAAGAAGATCGTCAAACCTTAGCAGGGTTCCTAGCAGAATATGATATTGATTTTATAGTGCCTTCACAAGTTGACTACCTTACAAAATCTTATATGTTGACCACCTATAAATACTTACCAGCAATAGGGCCTGTAAAAATTAATTATCAACAATTATGTTCAGATCTTGGGGTGAGCCGAAATCAAGCGGCGCGTATTGTGCACGCATGGCAGAAAAGTATCGCATCATATTCATGTGAGTACATAAAATTAATTGATCCAACTAATGCTGAGCTAACAGATTTGATGACGCTAATAGATGATAATAAGAGAGAGATTTTGCCATGTTTTTTTGTGATGAAAAAAATTATTGAACAGATAAAGAAAAATAGGGTCGGTATTCAGTTGGTTGTAAATAATCCTTCTGATAAAACTGCACTGCCTCTTATTATGCTATTTCAAGTTTCCAAGGATAAGTTTGTTTTAGCGGAAAAACCAAATAAAACAGAAGGCTATTTTACAGCATATGCTGTGTCGACTGGCATTGTTGGAAACAGTAAAGCATTAAAAAATAATTTAGTTGCCCGTATTTTATCTGTTGGAATAGAAACCATTTTATTGGCGAGTGTCGTTAGCCATTCTCAATATAGCGGTGAAAAATTTAAGAAAACACAAGCAGGGAATGTCTATCAGCAATATTGGGTTACAGCGAAGAAAGAAGAGCTGTTATCTAAGCCTTTGAATCAGTTGGCATCTGAATACACAGAGCTATCAACATTTGCTTTACAGCAGGGCTGCAATCGTGAAAGGCCATCATTTATATATATTGAGCATATATTTGCTGAGTTACCATATTATCAGAACGTGTTATTTGATGAAGCCAGTTTTCAAGCACAGCTACGCGAACGACATCATATCTATTTGAATGATGACCAATATGAATTACCTAAGGCCGTTATTGTGGCCCAGTGAGATATAAACGGTTTTAATAGGACTGTGAAAAAGGAAAAAGAGCCATGGAAAAGAAACCTATCAGTAAAGAAAAACAATTAGCCTCCAAAATTAAAGTATTAGAGAAGCGAATAGCTGAACTGGAAGAAGAGAATAATTCGCTTGATGAGATTATTTCCGTTTTGCCGGGGCACGTTTATTGGAAAGATAAAAATGGTGTGTTATTGGGTTGTAATAACGAGCAAGCTCATGCCGCTGGTCTAAAGAAACGAGAAGCCATTGTGGGGTTGACCCCTCTTGATTTAATTAGCAAAGACCAGCCGAAAGCAGAGCGAGAAAAACAAGCAAGGGCTATCGCTAAAGTTGATAAAGATGTCATCAAGTCAAATCAGACCTTAATTGTTGAGGAACAAGCGGTTTTAGATGATGGTAATGTAGGCTATTTTTTATCTAATAAAACACCGCTGCATGATAAGTTTGGAAAAATCAAAGGGTTGGTTGGTGTAACCTTAGATATTACAGAGCAAAAATCATTACAACAGAGGTTAAATCGGGCCAACCAGAGCAAGTCGCGCTTCATTACTAATGTTGCTACTTTAATGCGAGATATGTTAAGCGCGTCTTTACTGATGACGGATGTATTATTTAAAACGTCGCTAACACGCAAACAAGATCGTTGTGTAAAAGTATTAAACGAAAGTCTTAATAGTCTGTTACCGTGTCTGGATAGGCTGTATAACTATGTGGATTTGATTGATCATAATTTGCCGGTTTCTAGTACGGTATTTAATTTAAAGGGTTTTTTAAAGGACTTTGTTGATGAATATAAAGTATTGGCTCAAAATAAGTCGATAGAAATACAGTTTCACTACGACAATAAGCTATCAAACTGGGTTGAGGGTGGTCGTTATTATCTATCTCAAGTTATTCAGAACCTACTACACAATGCTATTAAGCATACTGCTGATGGTCGCATTAAGGTCACCGCACAAAAAACATCCCCCATTAGTAACGGGCAATTTACAGCAACTATTACAATCGAAGATACGGGTTGTGGTATAAACACCTCAAGTCTTAATGACCTATTTAATTTGTTTGATGGTGCTCACGATCAACAGGAGCTTTTTGTTAAAACTGGCTTGGACCTCTCTATTTCAGCAAAAATGCTAGAATTGATTAATGCCAAAATAGAAGTTAGAAGCAAACAAGGTAAAGGTTCATCATTTGTTATCACAGTCCCATTAAAAAAAGCTCAGCCTCAATTGCTTGCACAAGATAATGATAATTCATATGCTATCGACTCATTGCAATCAATGCCATACAACAGAGAGGTTGATACACCGCTAAGCATCTTGGTGTTAGATGGCGATAGTTTATGGCAGAAAGGTTTGCAGTTAGCACTACAAGAAGCATATCATTGTCATATTGATCAAGCATTTAATTTAAGAGATGCTAAAGTAATGATAAAAAAACGTTATGATATTATTTTTATGGATGTTGGTTCACCTGATGGAGATTTCTTACAATGTATCGCGGCACACCAGAAGCAGTCCAAAAATAAAATGCCCCCTATTATAGTGGTAACTGCCTGCACTTCGGATGACCAGCGTGAACAGATAAATAAAATTTTGGACGTTACGGATATTGTTACAAAACCTGTGGGCTATGAAGATTTGATCTCAATGATAGATTATTGTGTGTTAAAAAGTTAGGAAACAGCTAGCTCATTATTGCTTTTGTTGGGTTGTATCAATGGTGGCATCCAAATTCGCGTGATTGGAGCTAAAGATAATATATCAACATTCTCGGCTACCGCGTATTTTTTTTCTTGTTGATTTGTTGGGTATAAATCAATTTGATGCTTATTACATTTGATCTTTCTTATTAAAATACCATTGTTTTTCAACGTTACAATACACATTGCGCCATTGAGTTCTTGAATATCACGGCCAAAGTATTGATTGCCACCCACATAAGTACCAAGAGAATAGTAAGGCAGCATGGCCTCATCATTGAGTCTAGCGATAATAGGTTTGTCTGTTAAATCACAGAATAAATGAATTTCTTTCTGTACTAAATAATCTGGGAAATCTGTTGAGTCTTCATAAACGGTAGTTGGTGCGGTTGTTCCATCATTATGAAATGCCGGAGGTTTTCCTTTGCCATTAAGTAACCAATCAATGTCGCAGTCTAAGCTATGTTTTCTAAATCCATTTGCTAATTTATGAGCGCTTTTTATGGTAATGCCGCTGTTACTTCTGGATGTTTCCCATTGTCGTAATGTCGATTCACCAATTTCACTCAATTGAGCTAATTTTTTTAATGTTAGACCAGCCTTTTGCCTGGTTGCTCGTAATCTTTTGCCCTGTTCAATGTTTGAATTGGTCAAAATTTAACCTCTAAACTAATATAAACACAAATATATCGCTTTTTACCGCTCTACATGTTGCAAATGCGGTAAAAAGCGGTAGAATTGTGCCTAATTATGTTAACTACCGCTAATTAAGCGGTGATTGTATCACTAAAGGTAACACAATCAAATGAACAAAACATAAATAAACGATAATACGTTTGTCAATAATAAGAAGAATAGCATCCGTAAGTTGGGCATGAATAGGTCATGTTAGAAACTTTGGAGAAGTGCTATGCATTTACGAACAGTTTGCGAGACAAGCAAGGAGCTTGTTGATGCATTATACAATCGAGATCTTGTCTCCCTTAATCATGCTCTGTTGCATGATATTTCTGTCAATTCATGCCTTAAGAATACCTCAATCACCCCTTTGCATTTTGCAACAATACTACAATTCGGATCTGCTATTGACTTGCTGATTGAAGCAGGTGCCGATGTGGCGGCCACAACCCAAGTTGGTAGTAGCTCATTAAATTCTATTCAAATTGCTAAATTGTTTGGCTATAAAGCAATTGAAGACAGGCTTATTTACTGGATGTCGGTATTTAATAGGCAATCAAGTAATACAGGTAGTTTTTTACCGCAGCGTAAAATTTTATTTGGAACAACATGGAAGGTTTTAAAAGCATCGATATATAGATTGCGTTGTGACAGACAGGCTAAATTTAAGGAGAAAAAATTATTATGAAGATTTTGATTGTTGATGACACCCCGCTAATTTTAATGGCGGAACAAACGATGCTTGCATCTATGGGTTGCAATATCTCGATTGCATCGAATGCCCAAGACGCATTAGGTTGCATGGATGATACGATTGATGTTGTGTTAACGGATATGCAAATGCCAGAAGTTAATGGCGATGTGTTGGCAAAACGAATTCATCAAAAATTTCCTGATGTTCTGATCATTGGGATTACCACATTAATTAAAAAAAATAATAGGGTGTTAGATGGAGACTTTGACCTATCTGATTTTGTCGACTTATTCCCAAAGCCTTTAAATAGAAAGTTATGTCAGACCATTATAAAAATGGCAGCAGCAAAGAATGCGGCACATATATCAGGTGAGAGTAGAAAAAAGCAACCTGCACATGTTTTTTCGTGTGCGGGTAGTTTTTGATCTTGGAGCATAAAAAATGAGACAGTTGATTAATGTTATTCCTGATTACCGGACCGATAAAAAATTGTTAAATAGCTTGAGGATTGATGAGCTAAATGAGGAAATCAAGCAAGTTATAAATAATCTAGACGTGATGGAAGGTGCAGTTAATAAGTTAAATAGAAAGCTAGCAGTAAAAATTAGAATAAGACAAGAACTACAGCAGCCATAATATTGTTGTGAATGTAGTCTGAATAATAACACTACTATAAAAAAGTGGGGAAGATCAGAGCCGCCATGATTTTGGTTTTTAATTGAAAATCGCCAGTTCTGAGTTTTTTCGGCAGTGATATTGAAAATATCACTGCCGGATTTTTTACAAAAAAATAGGAGTTGAATGTGACAGAGTGTAAAAAAACTGACAGTGGCAGCCCGCCTTCGTATAAAGGTGGAGAGTTGGCTATTTCAAGTATTAAGATGGAATTGAGTGAGTCGTTGGCACACACACATAGGTTGCGTGAACAGCTGCACGCATTTGCAAAGGCTAATGGTTGCCTTATCAATACATTAGCGTACAAAGATATAAAAAATAAAGATTAAGGAGACGTTGTGGGGGATTTTAAGTGTCAAGTACTTGCCAAGGAAATAATGTTTTTCTATCAGTATGGTGGTTCATCTGAATTTTGTAATGCTGTCTCGGGAGAAAATTTAGAGGATTTATATCAGATTGCAAAAGGTAACTTACGTAACAAAGCTGATTCGTGCGAACTTAAGATCAAATTAGGCCGGTTAATTTCGAAAGCCAGAAAATATATTGATACAAGCGAAATAAAAGAAACATATAAAACTATATGTTTAAACTAGTGAATGGAGGTTGATTATTATGAGAGGTGTTAAATGTATTTAAGTGAAAAACATGAAGGTGTGTCTCTAAAAAGAATATCGAACCCAAGTAAGTTGCAGCGATCTTTTCAATCGTTATGTATATTACCTTGGGCTTTTTTAATGGCATATTTACATAAAAATCCATGGTATTTGTTAAATGATAGAGCTGATTATAGGTCTGCAAGTATTCATCAATACAATTTATTAAAGTCAGTTTCTCTTAAGTCGCCATCAGCATATTGGTGGGACTCGTTATCACAGAGGTTTGCGCGATTGTTTTTTCTTCATTTCTCTGATGTTAGTATCAATGCTTCGCAGTGGATAACGCTGTTGCCCCTCGAAAGTGAAGATCTTCATCAAATGCTGTTAAAACATTTGATGACCAAATTTTCCCAAGATATAAAACGACCAGAAAACAGAAAAATCAAAGAGGTCGTTCTAATATTAGAAGAGACCTTGTCATTCATTGAGACAATTTTTGGTTGTCACAATGAAACTATGAGCAAAGATGAACTGGGTGAGATCCATTATCAGTTTAAACAAATAGTAGGTCGTCTGATGGGGTTGCCTGGCGCACAAGATGCGATGATAGGTCGGCATTTTCATGAGTATTGGTCGCGTTATTTTCAGCCGGTAAGACATAGCGCGTTTATTGTAGAACATGCTGAAACAGTTACACCACTGTGGGTTAGCATTTCATTAACTTAGAAGATAAATGTTTAGGGATAATTAGGCAAAGGCATGCAGTTAGTGTTGGTTCATTAGCATAATAGCAAGTGTATAAATAAAAAAGGAAAGAGAATGACGAGGATTAACAACTTAAAAGATTTTATCTTGCTGATGGTCGGTACATACCATGTGATTGTCCGTGATTCTGTATGCCCGCTCTGTGAAAACAAGCCAGTAGAGGTGGTTAATGTTGTGTTAAGACGAGAGCATTTGATTGTTGATTGGCACTGTTATGTGGATGAAGGTGTGGTGATAGGTACTACGCGGTATTATAAATCCTTAAACATCTATAATTTCCAAGATTGTGAAATAACACAACCCTGTGAAGGCGAAGAGAGAATACAGCTAGCCAAAAAAGAGAAAGATTGTTTGGCGCTGAAACTGTTTACACAAAAATCTCGCGATCAAATCGCTGATATTATTAATAATAAACCTAGTACGATTGATACTTATTTGAGACGTGCACGTGAAAAATTCCAAGTTTGTTCGGTCCGTAATATTAAACCACTGCTCGAAAAAAGTTATCCAGATATGTGTCGTGATTTAAAACGCCACGCTGAGTCGTTATTGCCATAATTATTTTTGAATTTCACATGTACCGTATCGGTACATGACCTCTGTACCGCATCGTGTCATGAATATCCAGGACATACAATCTAGCTTTTTTCCTCTAAAATTCTTTTTATTCCTGTTGGGAAAAATTCTCCAACAGAAAAAATTCGCTAATGTGAAAAAGAGGAATACATGTTTACGGGAAAAGTCAGAAAAACGCTTAAGTTAGTGCTACCAGATAATTTGTGCTTACGTCTAGAACTGTATGCAGCAATGAAACGACATAAAACCATGAGCGGCGCTATTGTTGAAATTTTAGAGGATGTGATGAAAGAGTATCACCCAACACTAGAAGCCAGTATTAAACAGTTAGAGCCGGAAGTAAGCGTTAAGACAGAACAAAAAAACAATAAAGGAGATGCAAGATGACAACAAAATACAGGCTATCGGCTACCGAAGCTTTAGTGATTAACAGCACCATTGTGGTGGCTAGTGAAACAGATGAAGCTGTTACGTTATTGATGAAAGTCCCCGATGGTGTTTACTGTCAAGTCGTGTCAAAGCGCGATTGTTTAGAGGGTTAAGTTTGGCTGGGGTAGCAAATAGATAAACCTTGTGGGCAAACGAGGTGGGGAGGCTACCCTGGTTTTTTTAATTTAAGAGATTGATTATGTTTAAACACTATGTACTTACAATTTTAGTCTTATCGATGAGTAGCTATTCGTTAGCATTTGCTGGTAACACAGATTACACGCAGGTGGGGCGTTATAGCACCGAACAAAATGGAGCGTTGCTTTCACAACAAGATCCATTGCAGACCCCATTTCAAGTGACCTTTCCCAGTACTGTGCAAACCATTGGGGATGCGATGACGTACTTGCTGAGCAATACCGGTTATAACTTAGTCGATACATCCTATCGTACTGCGACAGCAAAGGCTTTGTTTGGGCAGTCGTTACCGCTGGCGGATAGACATTTCGGCCCAATGACAGTGATGCAAGGCCTGTCGGCCTTGTCAGGCAGCACTTATCAGTTGCTGATTGATCCTGCACATCGTGACATCTCATTTCAATTAAAAAAACCTTATCAACAATTATATGCTGAGAAAAAACAGCAATGGGAATGGCAATGAAACAAACTAACGACACAGCAATGAAAGCATCGGAAGATGAGAGGGATGTGATTATAACAAATAAACGTGAGTCTATCGGCAGACGCTTGGTTAACTTATCTAGACGCGTGATTAAGTTTCTCGGCAATTTGGTGAAAACAATCGTGCGTAAAATAAGAAATATAGTGGGGTCTGGTTGTCATGGGATTAAACGATGCTATCAGAAATTATCAAAGAAAATAAAAATACTGTTATCAATAGCAATAAGCGCGATAGTTATTGTTGTGGTGATGATTTTGATGATATTGCATCATACGCCTGGCGCGAAGCATTACGCCACGGTTGATGATTCAGATAATGGTGAAGTAGCTGCACAAATGCAAATAGCCTCTGTTAAAGATAAGCAAGCTAATCAATTGCAACAGCAATTAAATAGCCTCAAGCAATCAATTAAACAATCGACATTATCCGATCAACACTTAAATCAACTCACGTCACAAATGCAGGCTTTGCAAGAGAACGTAACATCCTTAAGGCAGAGTGCTGATGGGGCGAAACAAGCGGCATTAAAAAGTGCAGAGCAATCAGCGCGAATACAAGCCGTCGCTAAGCAACAGTCTGTTCATATTGAGAAACAGTTGTCAGGTATTTCAAAAGCGGTGATACCTCAACATTATTTACCGCCTTCAGCGTTACCGTTTCGTGTTGCTGGTATTGACTACTGGGGTAATCGTTTGATGGCAAGTGTGGCCATGCGAGATATGAGTGGCGGTGTTCATTATCGCTTGATGAGCAAGGGGATGAGTTTTGATTGTCAGGTGCAGTCGATGAAAGTCGCTTCTTGTACTAATTGGACATTACAAAAAATAAGCAACTCACCTAATGAAGTCGTCTTTATCAATACTCAAGGGCAAAAAGTAAAGGTGCAATTATGATGGGATTTATACGGGCATTGCTGAAAGGGTTTGTTGTCTTGTTGATTTTAAGTGAAATCACGGGTTGCACAACATTTTATTCAGAAAAAGCCAGTGATGATCAGTGTTTAACAGCGCCAGTGCTTTACACCGATTTAACCAAGGCTAATCAAGATAGACAGTACACATTGCCGAATGGAAAAGTGTGTACGATATTTGATGAGACCAATTAATATGAAATATATCATGACAGCCATCGTTGTTGTATTAGGGTTGGGTTGCTCATTAGCTTCTGCCGCTCAATCAGCGAGTACACAATCGCAAGATACAACGTTATCTCAACAACCTGTTACGTATAGTCATGCGCTAACGAGTGGTGTGACATCACCCGTGATCTCACCTCTCTTGTTTGACACGCTATCAAAAGAAAAACAAACTTCTCTTGCCAGTGTGTTTGGATTGCAGACTAAAGAGTATCAAACGTATCTGTATTATATGAATCAAACGATTGATGGGTATGAATATCAGCACAAGACAAACCCCAACATTATTTTAGCGATGCATGCCAAAAATGAAGCTGATTACAAGCACTATTTAACGAATGCGATTAAAGAAGATCATGATTCTATCGCTCGGCTTGTTAAAGTTAGCGCAGATTTTACACGTTTAGCTAAGCAATTATATCCACATGAGTTGCCTGTCATGATGCCAAATGCAGCAATGAATGTGAAAAATGGTTTGCGAGCAGGCGATGTTATTCAATTGTTTTGTGATGTGAGTGATTCCACGTGCTCAAATTTATTGGGCGTAATATTACCTCACATCAAACAAGTTAATGATACGAAGCTGGATGTGTTTGCTGTTGGAAATGCGGGTAAACAAGGACTCATAAGTTTTGCGAAACATAACAATGTATCGCCTGCCTTGGTGAACTCTGGCAAGGTAACACTCAACTATGGCGATGGTATGTTTCATCAGTTAGAGCTGTCTGCACATAAAACATTACCTTTGCCTTTTGTGACGGTAAGACGAGCAGGTAAAGAAATGCCGGTTAATATGGCAGGTGTCTCATGAGATTATTACGTCTGACGATTGTTTTATTATTATCTGGACAAAGCTACGCATCACCACAGTTGGTTGCCACTCTAGGGCAAACGGTTAGTGCCGCGCCTTATTTGACAGGCGTGGTATCGCCTAAGCCCATTACCCTAGATGCGTTACCGAGCGATAAGCCCGCGACGATATCCTATGCCATAAAAACACCGGGATTAACGCCGGGTCTTGTTTCAAGCAGAGCGGTACATCTACCAAGTCTGATGCACCCCATATACATCATCGGTGATGATGCTTTATCAAAACAATGGCTTTCCCGTTATCACGCCACGCTTGAAAAGCAACAAGCATTAGGGCTGATTGTGAATGTGAAAAATAAAGAAAGTTACGACACGCTGGTGAAGCAATACGGTATTCATCCTTTACCGGTGAATGGCGGCGTGTTAGCAAAACACTTCAAGATTACCCATTACCCCGTATTAATTAGTCAACATGCCATTGAGCAATAGAGGATAGTGATGAGAAAAATAACATATAAGTTGATGGTGATGCTATTGGTGCTGTTAGGTTTTAATTCAGTGAGTTATGCCGATACATTGCAAGAGAATCAAGATTTGGCGAGGGTGAGCAATATACTGAATGCTGTTTATCCCTTAATTGATAAGGCGCAGGCACAAGCTGAGCCGAATCAGCGTGTTTCATTTCGTTATGATTGGCTTAAAAAAGATGTGCAAGCTATCCAAGCGGGGATAGCACAAAAAATTAATGCAGCACCCATTCAGCCGCGCGTTGTTAAGTCGTTAAAGACTGAATATATCGCAAAGCCGACAACCGAACGGTAAGCAAGGAATAGGCGATGTCTGCATTTGCTTCGGGTTCAGGTTTTTCAGCATCATGGATACATTTTTTTGTGTTGATGGTGACGGGTGTCATGATTTTAGGTGTCGCGTCTGCATTAGTGGTATGCGTGATACATAAGCTGAATGAAAAACCGTTAGAGAACAGCGGTTACTTGATTTTAACCATACTATTTATCGTGGTGATAGTCGCCATTTTACTTGGTGTATTTCAAACAATGTGAGGAGACATAATATGTTAACAAGAATAAAAACAGCCATCAGGAAAACAAAAATACGGTGCTATTGCCTATATATTACAGGGATAACAGCGCTGGCACTGTTGCCCGGTAGATTATTAGCCGATACGAGTAATCCATGGGGTGGCGACACGAGTGGTGTCGATCCAAGTAACTTGCAAACGACCGTTGCAACAGATACGACTAACGGATTAAAAACCGGGTTAATCGTGATTGGGACTAGCTTGTTTATAGCCGGTGTGACTGTGCTAGCAAGAACACTCACGCGTGATGCTGATGAACGAAAGGAACATGGTAGTACGGTTCTCACCTTAATTATTGCCATCATTGTGATTGTTGTTGGCTTATTGTTGTTGGGTATTGCCTGGAAAGGGCTCAATGCACCACAACCATCCTAGAGGAAACGCGCATGTTGCGAGATGAATTTGATTTTTTACCTAACCGCTTAAACTACGACCCGGTTGTGTTTAAAGGGTGTAGTGCGAAAGAGATTGTTTATATAGCACTCTTTTGGTTGGCATTGTCATTGCCATTATTAATGGTGACAGTACAAATATTATTTGGTGCAGCTATTTTTGGTGCAGCAGCGGGTATTGTCGTCATGGCAGCCTTAACCTATTTGACTTGTACGGTGTTTGAGAAATTAAAACGTGGGCAAGAAAAAGGGTATTTGCAGCAACTATTTGTGTTGAAGATGGAGCGTAAGCGCTTGTTACCTAATACAGGTCTTATTCGACGAACGGGCGCATGGTTTCCTGGGAGGTATTTACGATGAGCGTTTTTAAACATGCGTTGGCTAATGCCAAATTGTTAATTATCGTGTTGATGCTGTGTTTCATGTGTTCAATGCTGTTGAACAGTATATTGGGTTATTTCCTTTATGCTGTGCCTAATAAAATAACGGTTTATGTGCCACCTCGGATCCCTGCCAGTGGTATTGATTTAAAGGGTGGCTTACCGTCAGATGCTGAAGTATTTTCTTTCACGTATTGGACATGGCAGTCATTACAAACGTGGCCAACGGATGGTTATGTTGACTATAAAAAGAACTTAAATACATTCGCGCCTTATGTGACACCGGCTTTTCAGTTGATGTTAAAAAAAGAAGGGAAGACAGAATATGACGCTGGATTTTTACATGGTCACCAACAAGCTACATTTGGTGCGAGTGGCAGCATGTACGATCCTAAGAACGTGAAATATATTGGTCATGGCACGTGGCTTGTCCATCTGAACATGCGAACAATCAATCGGGTTACGCCAGCGAATGGTTCTGGGGCATTTGAGGGTTCGCATGTGGACCGTGATGCCGAAACCAGTTATGTATTTGAGGTGGTGCAAACGAATTATGCACCGAATGAAAATTATTGGCATTTGCAGTTAGCGGGTTATGCAACTCAGCCAAAAGTTATTCATATTTACAAATAAGGGCGCAAGTATGATGAAAAAAATAAAAATAAGCTTATGGTTCATTGGTTTTTGTTGGGCTGCTAGTTCTGTTGCGGCATCGCAACATTATTCGCAATACATAGTATGGAAGAATCATCCGATTGCTATTATGTTACCTGTTGGGCAATCGTGGAATATCTCATTCCCGAACAGTGTGGAAGTTGGCATTCCACCCGGATTGCAAGATGCGTTGACGGTAATAAATAACGCTGGTGTGTTGACGTTTTCGGCGACAAAACGGTTTAGTAGCCAGCGAGTTGAAATCATGGATACCGCAACCCATCATAAAATATTGCTGGATTTAACGGCTGCAAAGCACGAGACCACCATTCCACTAGCGATATTTTATAAAAAGCCTGCCGCCCAATCAGACAGTCAGCCAGGCTGGACAAAAAAACCGGCGCGATTATCCGGCGAAATGGCCTACATTACATTAACACGTTTTGCTGAACAGCAATTATATGCACCTAAGCGTTTGCTACATAACCCCTATGGGCTGCATTTGATTAATAGTTTTGTCGATAGCAGTGGAAATGTGCCTCAATCGAATTGGTTTTACGGTTTGTTTATTGATAACTCAACCGTTGGTATGCCATGGGCTGAATGGTATGGCGCTGGGTATTATGTCACAGCGGTAGTTGTACGTAATCAACTCAGTATGCCTATCAATTTACGTAATAATTTAACGAATCTATGCGGTCGGCAGGATAGTTTGTGGAAGTCTGTCGCTTTTTTCCCGGCCTGGCGAGTGGAAAAAGCAGGCAATACACATGATACAACCGTCGCTTTTTTAGTATCCAAGCAACCCTTTGATCAAGCAGTTAACGCATGTAAGGGGCAGTCATGAAAAAATTGAAAGCCTTTATTAAAAAACCGATGGGGTTGTTTATTGCACTATTTGTCGGGACATTAATTGTATTGTTGCTGATAACCAAGCTCATGGGTGATAGTCCCTCAACGACTAAGACTGCAAAACAATTATCTGGGCAGAAAGCAACACTTGTTGATGGTGATGTGCGCTATACGACACAAGAAACATTAAATACGTTAACGGGTGAAACGGAAAATTTGCGACAAAATGTAGGCGACCTGCATAAACAATTCAAAAAATTGGAAGATACAAGTGGTCAACAAGCGGCACACAATTCAAAAGCAGTACAAGCAGCTATTGTAACACTACAAAAGCAAAATCTAGCTCTGACAAAAAAAATGAATGAAACCTTAGGCCAATTGAAGAAAGTTAAGCCTGCGACTAGTGAACCTAATCAATATCAGATTGGTGGGGCAGTTGGGCCGGTGGATCCAGCATTGCCCGCTGTGTCATCAGGGATGCTGTGGGTAAAAGATGGTAGTGCGAACATAAAGGATAATACCGGAACGGGATCGGGAAACCAGTATGATGTCCCTGGTGCTGAAAAACAGCAAGCGAGTGGATCTTTATTAAATCCAACGACAAATACGGCCAGTACACAAAGTAGTTTAGCTACGCCCGATGGTAAGGCCGCGGCGATTCCTATGTACACCATCCCACAAAATACGTGGTTAATCAGTGTGACACCAGAACAACCGTTAATTGGTGTCATACCTAATAGTGAACAAAAAGTAATAAATCCTGAAACGGTTAGTTTTGTGGTCGGCAAGACCAATTTGGCCGCTAACAATTGGCACTTACCTGAAGCCTTGAAAGGTATACAAGGAAACAGTATTTGCCAAGGGGTGTTTGTCCAGTTCTCTAATAGTTACGTGCAATGCAATATTACTAGCCTGACGTTTATTTTTGAGGATGGTACGATTGTGACGAACAATGCACCATCAGGTGGGTCATTTGGTCAGTTAACTACCTCATATGGTAGCCCTTATATTCCAGGATCCTATAACGGTAATGCCATGTCTGCTGCATTTGGTACAGGTTTTTTTAGTGCAGTACAAGGATTTGGTAATGCAATGGCGAGCGGCCAACAACAAGTAACAGGAAGCAATAATTTCAGCATGTACTCTGTTAAAAATGGCCTAACTTATGGTCTAGGCAATGGGTTGGGACAAGCTGGTCAATCTCTGAATCAATACTGGATGAATTTATTAAAATCTACTACGAGCTTTGTCTTCGTTCCTAACTTTGACATCAAGACAAAAAAATTACTTCAGTTGCATGCCAAAATTACCTCAGCAATTGATATTGACTATAACAAAAATGGAAGGAAGGTGGTGTATGACAATAGTATCTCGTCAACTGATAATGACAATCTTGATTAGCGCATCCGCGATAATTTTGACAGGTTGTTCCAGTAATATTTCGGCGGTAGAAGACGGTAGCCCCAATGTTGAGCAAGCATATGCTGCTGCTATGCAGGGTAAAGATACTTTTGCCGCTTCATCCTCGGATGACGTGGGTGGTAGTGCTGATGTGACATCGATTGCGAATCGGTCGCAGTTACCGTCAGTAGCCATGCCAGAGACTGCGCAACAAGGCATGGTCAATACGATTAATGCTCAATTTCCGACTTTGCCAAATCCTCAAAGCTTGATGTATATCTTTGGTCATTATGCCGATGGTGGGCAAATCCCTGTGCCCGGTCATTTTGTTGCTTTTCCGTTATATACCCATACGTATTATGCGCTACCCAATGAGGTTATGTCACCGTATAACGATGGTCAATTTACCGTGCAGGAGCCATCTTAATGTTTAAAACGCTAAAAGACTGGTTACGATTTGATGAGTATGAATCGGCAAAATCAGAGGCGCAAAGCTATTGCTTATCGCCGAGTATTGCCCAGAAATTTAATATCGAAAATTTCAATTCTGAAACCGGCTGTTTTGAATTTAATAATGGTCGGTCTGTGGCGATGATGTATGAATTATTTCCTATTTCAACCGAAGGTCAACCACAAGAATATTTAAAAGAATTACGCCAAGGTATTGAGCGTATTTTTCGGGATGTGTTTGAGCAGTATTATGATCAGGAATCGCCCTGGGTGATACAAACGTATCTCGAGGATGATTACCGGCTCGATCAGTTTTATGATGATATGGAAGCGTATATCGCACCGGATATACGTGAAACAGCGTATAGCCAAGTGTACTTAGGTTTTATGAAGCGGCATTATCGCTATGTATCAAAAAAAGGGGGGTTGTTTATCGATCCTTTATCAAACAATCAATTCCAGGGTCGTTTGCGTCGATTGCGCATGGTGATTTATCGCAATTTAACCAGCAAATCAGCAATGTCACGTCGCGCGACACCGGAAAGTGATTTGTTGGGTGCGTGTGCATCGCTCGAAAATACGTTGGAAGAAGCACATGTCGTTTTTAAGCGATATACCGATGCAGATTTCTACCAGTGGTTTAAACCAAAATTTAGCCCTAAGCCAAAAGGTTTTGACACGATTCATGATTACATGGAGCAAGTGCCTTATCCCACCGATGCCAAAAAGCCGGCAGGATTTGATTTAGTGCAAACCTTATTTGACTCGTCACCCACTTCAGATAATCAAGAAGGTGTTTGGTATTTTGATGGCTTACCGCATAAATTTATTCCTATTTTAGGGTTTACACGCTTACCGGAAGATGGTCACTTATCCGCAGAAAGAAAAATGACGAAGAGTGATGACCCTTCGGCTATTAAATATTATGCGCCGTTCGACCGATTCCCGGAAGGCTCGATGTTTATGATGACTATCGTCATTCAGAGTCAAGAATATCGCGCGAAAGAATTAGACAGTATTGAGCGAAAAGCAAAAAAAACACTGGATACTGATGCGCAATTAGCCCGTGAAGAAGCGGAAGTAGCGAAGCTTATGATAGCGGATAAAAACTTTCTTTTCCCTGTCACCATGGGTGTGTATATTAAAGGTGATGACATTGAAGACTTACATAATAAAGAAGAAAAGAGCTTAGCGATTTTAAAAACTCAAGGGTTTCAGCCCTTAACAACAGATAAAGATTTGGTCAAGCTTGATACGTATATCCGTTTTTTGCCCATGAATTACAGTTATCGTTACGATCAAAAATACTTGTTTCGCTCTCGCCTATGTACTACTCGCCAAATTGCTGCGGTCATGCCTGTTTACGGTCGTGCAAGGGGCACGGGGCATCCCGGGTTTTCAGGTTTTAACCGTTTGGTAGAACCCTTCAATGTCGATCCTTTTAAAGATTATCAGAATAATGCGCATGGATTGATTTTAGGGACAACCGGTTCGGGAAAATCAAACCAAAGCGCAGGTTTCTTGATGCAAACGATGGCCGTCCATCGTCCACGCATGGTGATTATTGATGCGGGCGCTTCCTTTCGAAATGTAATCGATCTGTGGGAACGCACAGGTATTAGCGTGAATAAAATTGAAATAAAAATGGAGAAGCCTGCCTATACTTTGAACCCATTTGGTCAGACGAAAAAAATGTTATGGCAAGTGGAGCAAATTGAAGAGCTGAATCGTTCGCTTGCAGACTACGATGAGCTATTGGAAAAACGGGTTGAAGATTTATCAACCGATGCAACCGATAATGAAAAAAAAGGCGAAGTATTAGAGAACCGTGATTATTTAATGGAATTTGTGACAGCCGCGATCATTATGATTACGGGTGGTGAGCAGAAAGAAATTGATGCTTTGAATCGACAAGATCGTTATTTAGTATTAGAGGCGATTAAACAAGCAGGTCGTAATGCGATAGCCAAGGGATTTGATGAGATGATCCCTGAAGATTTAGCAAACACGTTTGATGCGATGGCGACTGAATTAGCAACGAACAACACTGAGGCTGATAAAGCCAAGTCTCGTCGATTTTCTAATATGGCCGATGGGTTAAAAGCCTTTATTAATATGCCGCTGAATGCCATGTATTTTAATAAGCGCGGTAAGCCATTGCCAGAGGTTGATGTTACTTGGTTTGAGATGGGGTTATTCAAAGACGATCGCGAAGAAAATGAAGCTCCGCGTGCGCTTGCCTTTATTACCATGATGAATAACACCATGACAATGGCAGAAAAAAATAAAGCCAGTGGTCGTTTCACGCTGTTTTTTGGTGATGAGGTGCATATTGTGACAAACAAACCGATTACCGCTGCCAGTTTTGTGCAATGCACGAAAATGAGTCGAAAAGTCGGCTTGTGGATTTGGTCAGCGACACAAAATGTGGCTGATTTCCCTGACCATGCAAAAAAAGCGGTATCAATGATGGAGTATGTTATTTGTTTATGGAGTAAACGCCAGGAACGTAAAAAAATTGCAGAGTTTATCGAGTTAACGCCTGAGCAAAGCAACATGATTCATTCGCTTCGCAAAGAAAAGCGAAAATATGTGGAAGGTTTATTTTTATCGAACAGTGGTGCTTACTTATATCGTAATGTACCGCCACGCGAGTCATTAGCACTTGCCATGACAGACCCTGATGAAAATGCTGAACGTGAACGATTAGTGAGAAAGTATCAATGTGATGGGGTAGAGGCTTCATTGTTAATGGCACAACAGTTGCGCGGTGAAGATTATGATTTGGCGGCTATTCGGGAGTTATGGCATGCGTAACTTACTTATATCGTTAGTGTTAATGCTAAGTGCATCCTCAATTGTCGCTGCACCCATCAGCGTGGATGTGTTTACCTTAAGTCAGTGGCCTATACGTCAATCAGCGGTGTACCATGCCCTGCCTGACACCGCCACCGTGACGATTTATCAGCTTGATAGTTTAACAGTACTGCATCATGCGCTTAATGATTATGTGAAATCGCACTATATGACTTTATCAAAAGAGGCTGTGGCACAGTCAGCTAAGCAATGGCTTGTCCAACATCAATCGCAGTATCAGCATGCAGCCGTTGGGTTGGCCAATGCGCAACGGTATCACATCACTCAATTACCGGCGATGGTGTTTAATCAACAAGCATTGGTGGTGGGCACAACAGATATCAGCGCCGCTTATTCGGCTTATCTCGATCATCAGAGGGCTTCAACATGAGGGTTAAATTACTATTGTGTTGCCTTTTGTGCACGCTATTTGTCAATGTAGGGGTAGCAAAAACAAAAGCGCCGGTTAACACCGCCGTTCTTGATAAAGATGTTATGACGGCAGCGATAGACAATCCGTTTGGTAATTATTTGAATTATCGCATTATCGGTATGTGTTTTTGGTTACATTGGACACCGATTGGTCCTTATACCACCACGACATACAAGGTTAACCAGTTTTTACCGGACGCAGTTGTTTCAGTTTACAACGGTTATAAACAAAATCCATGGTTGTTTGCTAAGACCTTTGTCGATCCGGTGATGCATGCTCTTGGGAATGCTGAGGAAAAAAGTTTCAATGGGAATAAATTAGGGCACGGTACATCTTCATCAGGTGATGACAATGACATGATGAGCAAGTTTAAAGAGGTCAGCATTGTTGGCGACCCGGCGTTATCAGTGCTGTTTTCTGAAATGAGCTTTGCCTTTATTCGTTCAGAAGCATCACCCTACAAACCGTATTATTCGTCTTTAGCGGATGCCTATTTATGGCGAAATCCTATCTTAGATGATGTCTTACATCCTGAATATTTAATCCCTGGTATTCGTACAGAAGGCAGTCTCATCGATCAATGGGGGCCTATTTTCCCGCGTATTGGATATGTGACACAGTTAGGTGACTATAAAGCTGCTGGCGTATTGGCGTTGCGTGCTGCTGATATTGCGACACACCATGTGGCAACACATGTCTATACACCATTGCGCTCAGGCAGTTGTGGTTATGACTGTCATGTTTGGCCAAGCCACGAGAATGATTTTGCCAATGTGAAATATCAAGAAATTTATCCTACATTACAAACGCATGCCAAACGCTCGTTTGGTATTGATGATATTCCATTGCTGCACAGTTATGACCAATCACAGTATTTAAAAAGCCACGGTAATTATGTTTGGGTGATGTGGCGACATTATAAAGGGTGCATTCAAGGCACCGGACAATTCATTGGGAGCGTATGATGAAAATAAGAAAAACAGTAATAGCCACTACTCTGTCGTTATTAATCTCGTCGGCCATGGCGGATAGCCCTGTTATTCATGGTGGCTTAGTGCCTGGTGATACGAACGGACTTTATTATGATATCGGTGGTGGTGATGTGACGGCATTGCCTTACGCTCCAGACAATACGGATCTCAACCTTAATGTGATTGGCAATGCGGGGCTTCATTACAACTGTGGTGTGTTTGATCCTAGTGCCAGTATCGTTAATTCTTTAAATGGAGCCAAATCGTCTTTCGAGCAAATGACGACACAAGTCTTTGAGAATGGGCGTGGTGCGTTATTGGAATTGCCGGCTTATGAAATAGCACAGTCATTACCTGATCTTTATAAGTTAGCGCAGGATGGTATTACCAATGGTCGTTTTGATTTCGATTTGGGAACAAAAAACTGCCAAGAAATGGGTTCGGAAATTATGCAAGGGCGTAATCCTTATAATGATTGGGCAACGGCTTCGATTGGTGATGATTGGAAATACCACATGTCGTTGGCTGATACGCAAGCTGCTAGTAGTGGATTATTAGGCAGTACAGCCGGTGATATTAATAGCGTAAAACACCAGGTGGATCAGGATAACGGTAAGAATGGTGTGCAGTGGGTGAATGGTGTGAGTAAAAACGGCCAACTCTATGCTGGGGGCCAAGGGCAACCGTTAATTAACCTGACCTCTGATACGGTCATAGCAGGATATAACGTCTTGATCGGCAGTAATCGTAGTTATAACGACAAAGGTGCGCCAGCGAGCACGCCATCGGATAAGCGTTTAGTGTCTGCGTTTGCAACGCCTGTTGATGCAGCTAAATGGGTCGCGAAAGTTGTCGGTGAGCAACAAATTACAACTTATTCAGGTGGTCAAAAGCAATCGACACCCGGTATTGGTTTGTTAAATGATGTGTCGCAAGAAGCACAAACCATTAAACAGCAATTGGTGGACATGGTAAGAGGGAATAAGCCTGTTAATCTTAAAAATTTACAGGCAGTGTCGCCGCCTAAAGTTATTATCAATAGCGCAACGATTACGATGTTACGCAAACAATCGTCGGCAGGCAGTAATTTGATGCAAACCATTTATATTAATAAATTGGCGCAAGAAATTGCGGTCGCTCGTGTAATCGACAAGGCAAAACTAGGATTGCAATTATTAGAAGTGGGGTCGCAAGTACCATCAGTTTATGCTAATCATGCTGCACAAGTGGGTATACAGGCTGATGAGTCACGGATGCAGCAATGGATCGGACACTTGCGTAACAGCCCGAAAGACAATGAGGAGTTTGTTGGTCAAACTATTTCACGCTTGATGGGTGCAAGCCATGCGAGTGAAAACGCAGGTGTTTCAATACGACCTTCACAACAAACACCGCCATTGATGCAAGATGGCGCAATAAAAGCAGAGTCATAGTTTATGGGTGTACAAGGATTTCTATCGCTTTATACCATGCTAATCGGTTGGCAGGTATATGATTCGCTGTGGGATATTATGGCGAAAACAGGGTTTATTGCGCTGCCATTTGCCATTGTTGCATGGCGATCGTTCATGGAACCGTTCATGTCAATGGGCGCGAAAGATGCCGGTATTATCGGGTCACGCCGCTTTATTATGCAGACGTTAACCGCGTTGTTTGTTTTGCTATTTGCCGGTGTTCCCACGGTTTATTTATCGGCGGATGTGTTGCATTACAAGCCGACCTGTAGTCAATCAGGACAAGATTATAAGCCTGGTAATACAGGTACAACGTATGATCAAACACTGCCTATTCCCAAAGACATTAAAGTCCCCATTTTTTGGTATGTTGTGTTGGCAATATCGAATGGGATTACCGATCAAGCTGAGCAAGCCATTAGTTGTCCTGATGTCAATCTGCGAGCGTTACAAAGTGAATTAAACTTAACAACAATACAAGATCCAACCTTAAAGACACAAGTCAGGCGTTTCTATAAAGCCTGTTATATGCCTGCCTACAATCGTTTTGTGCGAAAAAATGATGATGACCAACAGCAGGCTGAAATTAAACATGCCGCCACACTCTATGGTAATGATGATACCAGTTGGATAGGCAGTGAAACCTTCCAGACAGTTCCCGGTTTTTATGACACCTTGTCTGCTGATGGCCCGGTTGTGGGGTTCCCCTATTTGTCCGGTGATCCGCAAGATCAAATTCAAGGGCAAACCGGCGACCCTGAATGGGGCGCACCCTCGTGTCAGCAATGGTGGCAAGCCCCTGATCATGGATTAAGAATTCTCTTGTATAATCAATTTAGCAGTAAATTTAAGGCGATACTTGCCACGTTAGGTGATGGGGGTAACAAGAATTTAGCGGAAGATGCCGCTATCCGTGCCGTGCTAATGAAAAGTAGTACGAGTGGACGGGGTTACGCTTCCGAGGAAGATGGTAAATCCGGTATTGATAATGGATTGGCGAATGTTGCTGGCAAAGTTTTTACTGATGTCGCTGCCGTAGAAGAGTATCCTAAAATTCACATGATTGAAAATTCACTGCCGATTATACAAGCGGTATTGCTCGCCAGCGTTATTATGTTACTGGCATTTGTGCTGCCGTTATCTTGCTATAACGTGGGGTTTTTGATGATGGGTGCTTTGTATTTATTCAGTATTACGTTCTGTAGTTTTTTGTGGCATTGGATTTCATGGCTTGACCAAACCTTGATGTACGCATTTTATGGGGCGGGGAGCACACCCGGTTCACACCATGTGTTTCGCTTGGTGTTGAATATGGCTGAAACCGCCGTCAACCCTGAGAAGAATTTGCTCGACATTACAATCTCCGGTTTTTATCTGTTTATCCCTTTTATTTGGATGGCGATGACAGGGTGGGCCGGTTTAAACATCGCTACAGGCATGATGGGTATTCGCGAAAGTGAAGGCATGGGCGGTAAAGTCGGTGGCCATGCCTTAAATGGTGGCTCACATGGATTAAAAGGCAGTGCAAGAATGTTGGGCAAAGGTATTGCCAAAATTATTAAATAGAGGAGTTAGTGATGTTATTACTATCGCTGAGCATAAACATCAGACGAATTTTTATCAACCAAATGGGCTTGGCCTTGGCTGTCGCTTACATAGATGTATTTGCCATCGGTCGAGCGATTGTTTGGCTTGGTGGAAGGGGCCACCACAAACATTTCCCATATCAGTTTAATCAAGAACACAAAAATCCACAAAGTGAATTTAAAGCTGTACTTCAATGTATTGAACAGAAATTTTTTCATCAGGAGATTATGCCATGAAACGTCGAGTTTTGAAATTCATGTTGTTTATTTTGTTATTTATAGCCGGTTTTGTTGTCTTAATTGGGGTGGGTGGTGTGTTAGTGCGCCATTCGCATGGGATTAATACCACAGCAGTAGTATTACAGCAGCACAGTCACATATTACTACTATGGCGATTAGGCCTCTACGCGGGGTTGATTGGTTTTTATCCCCACATCATGCGTCGTGTGCTGGCAAAACGTGAAGATATTTCTTTAGAAAAACAACAGCAATACTGTCGCCGTCGTTACGCGATTGCATTATGTCTATTTTATGAATTGGTCGTGGTTCAAAATGTATTAGGATTGTTAATCAATGGAGTGTTACAGCTATGAAATCACATAAGCCTATCCCTATTTTATTGATGATTTTAGTTGTGGCTGTTTTGTTTAATTGTCATACCAGTACGGCACAAGCTGAGGTGAGTTTTGGTAACCCCAATGGTCAGATCGTGCTGGTGGAATATTTCGATTATAACTGCCCCGTTTGCCGTGGTTACGCGCCTTATATTAATGCTTTAGCCAAACAACACCCTAATTTGAAAGTGATTCAGCGCGTAGTGCCTGTGTTATCACCCACCTCTCAATTTGTTGACCGTGCGGTGTTGGCCAGTTATTTTCAACATAAGTTTTCAGCGATGCAATCGGGGATTATCCATGCGCCGGATCGTGAAACAGTGTCGCCGACGGAAGTCATGGCATTAGCGCACCATTTAGGCTTAAATACGGAGCAGTTGTTTCACGATATGCATGATAAACAGATCACGCAGCAACTGATAAAAAATGTATCGGACTATCGAAAAACCCAACAACATAGTGTCCCGGTTCTTGTGTTGTATAACACTGTTGCACCTAATCAAAAAATTCAATTAAATGGGACGCAATCTAGCGCGACATTACAAACAGCCATGCAAGAACTTGCTGCTGTGCCACCACCTTCGCGAAAATAATATGAGAATCTTATGTCTGAAGCGTTAAAAAACTATAATCGAGCGAATCAAACACAGCAGCGCTCAACACATCTCATCAAGAAAAGCGTGAATAAGATGTTAGTCATTTTACTGTTGTGTGTGGTGAGCAGTAACGTGTTAGGGTTTTTGTTAATCAATGCCCCACGAGAACGGTATTTTTTAACAGAATCGGGACTGGCTGAATTTGATACATTAGAACACCGGGCCATGCCATCATTTGCTGCCGCACAAGGGGCACGAGAAGATATTATCACCTACCACGAAGGTGATGGTGAAACAGTTGATGTGGATGCCAATGCTTTGTTGCGCTATGGACACAAAAACCAGGTATATCGTCACATCCTCAAACAATGTTTGTGGACGAGTATGTTCGGTGTGTTGTTGGCGCTGATCATTAATGCTGTTTTGTGGGTTTGGTTGGTGAGTAAAGGCAAAAAACTCAGCCGTCAAAAACATTTGCGTGGCGGTAAATTTGAATCGTCTAAACATGTCAGCGAAGCCTTAAAAAAAACAAAACGCGCATCTGATTTTATGATTGCGAATGTGCCACTGGTCATTGGTTCAGAGGTTCAACACACCATGATTACGGGTTCGACAGGGACAGGTAAAACCGTCTGTATGAGCAGCTTATTATCGCAAATACGGGCCAAAAAACAACGTGCTGTCGTTTACGATAAAATGGGCACCTATACGCAATGGTTTGCTCGTGAAGGTAAAGATATTATTTTAAATCCTTTGGACGAACGTTTTCCCGGTTGGCATACTTGGGGAGAATGTCGCATGGCCTCTGATTATGACCGGATGGCAGAGTCAATGATTTCCATGCAGGGTTCAGGTCACGATCCTTTTTGGATTCAAGCTGCCCGTATTATGTTTTCAGTCGCTAATCGAAAATTAAAAGGTCAGTGTAAAACATCTCAATTATTAAGCTATTTATTGAAAGCAGATTTAAGTCATATTAAAGATATTTTTGCGAACACGGAAGCTGAATCATTGGTGAGTGAAGATGCGGCTAAAATGGCCTTGTCGGTGAAAGCCGTATTGTCTGTGAGTCTGCGTTCCATGCTGTATTTAGATGATGTCAAGAATCCTTTTTCTATTCGCCAATGGGTAGAAGAGGATAAGGATGACAGTTGGATATTTATTACCTCTCGTGAAGATCAACATGCAACCCTAGCACCGCTAATTGCTTCTTGGATAGATGTTGCATCTAATGCGATGCTTAGTTTGCCCCCAGATGACAAACGACGTATCCATCTGGTTTTAGATGAAGTTGGTAGCTTGCCTCGCCTGCCGTCATTACCGGGTTTTATGGCACAAGCTCGGCAATTTGGTGGTTGTACTTGGTTGGGGCTTCAAACGCTATCACAATTTCATAAAAATTTTGGGCGAGAAGGAACGGAAGAAATTTTAGGGGTTTGTAATACCGGTATTCACCTGCGTTCACCGGATGAAATGACAGCAAAATATATATCGGAATCATTGGGTGTTGAAGAAATTGAAGAAACCTCGGAAAGTGTATCATATGGGGCAAGAGACGCTATTTCTGTGAATGAGCATAAGCGAGAAAGGCGGATTATTTTACCTACGGAGATACAACGATTAGAAGATTTACAGGCTTATGTGCGGTTAAAAGGCGCAATGCCGATTACTAAAGTCAAGTTTAAGTATAAAAACCACCCTAAGATAGCATCACGTTATATCCCTCGTGAGATCAATGTGGATCGTAAAATAGCGGATGTGATTAAACCTTTTCCTGATGCGAAGCCTGTCACCGAAAAAGACAACGCTGAAATCAAGAAGAGCGCTTTATTCAATCTGGATATCTAACGTGCGTTGTTAAGGTGTTATTTCTCTGTCGGTGATTGTCATCTCTTTTTTAACATGAGCATTTAACATGTGAACCAATGCGTTCTTTTGTGGTTCACGTGCAACACGCGTCGTTTTTTCAAGTTGGTGTTGTAATGCATGTTTACCTTCTGCTTTTAATAGATCATTAAAATCGCTTTTTATTTTATCTGGCATCGTGGTATTCACTGTATAACCCTTTTCTATCAACAAGGCAGCCGCCTTATTGACGGTTTTATTGGCTGGTGCATCAACTCCGTCATTATCTAAGCAAAGCGTAATGGTTGTGACATGATCGGGAAGTGCTATTTTTGAAAAATTTGAGACAGATAAAACAGCAGCTACATGCGCATCGGGTTTCGCTGACAATATACTGAGTGCCGTCTCTGGCCCTTCAGCAATATAAATATGGGGCGATTTTGGGTTGCCTGCACTCACGCTCGCGCCAAATCGCATGCGCCCAAAGGTTCGTTTGTTAATGCTCACATCGGCTTTGTTTCCGGTAGTCGCATCTAAATAAATGGCTTGCACTGCCTGTATTTCGCCTTTGTTTGACCTAGCTACCGCGATGAGTGCGGGGAGTTTTTGTTTCGTTTGTGATTCATACAGTCCCGGGTGATAACGATATTGTGTGCCAGGTGATATGTCGATATGGCGATGAGATTGTAAGTATCGTTCGGCGACTGTACCCTGAATGTCGGTGCTTTCCAGTACGATTTTTTCAGCCTTACTGATGGCTTTTTTATCATCAATGTTCGGCTCATCACGGGTAGTGACACGGATGACATTGTTCAATGTGGTGGGTGGTTTGGGTTGAGTATCAGGGCTGATACCTAATACGCTGCCCGCATAATCTAACGCTTCTTTAAAGTTATACCCCTGCGCTTCAATGAGTTGAATAAGATTGCCGCTTTCTTGTGTCTCAAAATTATGCCATGTGCCAGCATGTTGACCGGCTAGCTGAATCGATAGGCTCCCTTTATTGCCGTATCGTAATTTTTCACCTGATGTTAAATGCGCATTCGGTTCGCCAAGTAAGCGTTTAACAACGGACTCAGCATGCTGTGTTAACCGTGCTTGTATGTCATTTGCGTCCCAATAATGCTGTAGAGTCGGCTTGGTTAGATGCTGTGTTTGCGTAAAGATCGCTTCTGTTTTCGGTACGGTTAGTGTGGGCAAATCGACATCCGCTATTGTCGGTGCATTGACTAACGCTTCACGCCAATCAGGTAACTCACCCAGTGCTTCTAATACACTGATTTTTTGGCCTGAATGCTTTTCTAATGTTTTGACACACAATTCACGGTCATCAACAATTAAACTCACATCAAATTGTGCGCGGCTAATGATGGTATAAAATGCACTGCGATGGGTAAGTTTGGGTTGATACGACTCCATATGGGCAATCACATGATGCTTATCTTTGCCTTGCGCCGCATAAACAGTATGCGCAAAAGCATAATCCCAATGTCGATGTTGAGTATTTTTCAAGGGTAAATCAAATAACTGACCATTGGCTAATCTTACTTGTGCTGCTGTCTCATTGACACTGACAACATCAGCCGTGTGACCATTGGTTAATTGGGCATGCTCGACAGATGTTGCTTGGTTCTTTGTCCATCGAATGACATCACCTGCCATGAGCTGGCGTTGCTCTTGTGTATACGTGTTGAAGCTATTCGGTTTGAATGCTTTAGCCTGTGTTAAATTGAATGTGACACGTTTGCCTTCAGGTGTTTTGATGATAAGACAATTCTTGGCTACCTGACGCTCCATCACCTCGCAGATATCATGTGCTGCCACATGTAACCGCTTATAAGGGCGATTGAACTCAATCATATCTCCGGTCGTATAATTGATGGCTTGTAATGATTTTTCTTGCGATAAATGCTTTGCGATGAGAATATCGGAGGATACCTCATCACCTTGTAGTTCTTGTTTTTTCTTTAATCCTTCACGAATGAGATGGTTAACGCACAAACGATCCTTATTGGCTGGAATTAATACTAAGGTATTTTTTCGGCTTTCAGCGGATGTATCTAGGTATTCATTGGCAACTTTTTCTAACCGTTTGTTTTTATCATCTTCTTCGCGTACTCGTACATAACGCAAGGCTTCCTCTAGCTTGCCATCGATTGCGGCATCCACTGCCTTTCGTACAGAACTATCCGGTTTTTGCCTTAAATTTTCTCGCATGCGCACATATTTCATACCGGATTTTTGCAGTACATAAAAAGGATTGCCGGCCTGTGTGCTCGCTAATTGTTTGATGTCTCCCACAAATGCTACCCGAATATTTTGGCTTTTGGCTATTTTTAATAGCTCATTCATTTGCCGTGAACCGATCATGGACGATTCATCAACAATCAATAATAGTGGTGCGCTTGGGTCATATGAACGGGGATTTTTATGTTGGCTTTCGAGCAAGAATTTATGAATGGTAATGCTGTCAATTCCTGCTTTTGCGGTCATCTCCAGTGCGGCACTTTTAGTCGCAGACAAGCCTAATAATGTGTAATTGGCTTCTTCGGCAAGCGCTTTAACACCCTTGAGCATCGTTGTTTTGCCTGTCCCCGCATCACCTTGGACACCCACAAATCGATCGGGTGTTGTCAGGATTAAATTGATGGCGCTTATTTGACCTTCGGTATACGCGATACTTGATTCATGCTGAAAAAGTGAAATCACATGCGGGGTTGTGATGGCATCAATGGTGCCTTGTTCTGCCTGCATTTGGGCGACATTACTTTCTTCTAATTGCTTTGCCGCTTTAGTTGTCCAGCGGTCATCACCTAATGCAATGAGCGTACCTTTTTGGTGCGTTTGTTTTATCATCTGTGTTGCATCAGACAACACAATGTTACCCATGCCATAGGCTAAGGCTTCGCGTACAATGTCGTACTCATCAAAGATGGATTCTTGTTCACTCAAATGATTAATAGCATGCATTACTGCTGCTTTTGCTTGGTGTGTTCTTTCGGATTCATTGAGCTGATGGCTGTTGCCTTTGGCGGATTGTTTTGCTTTTTCAATGAGGTTTTCAGGTGAAAATTCGAGGGTATTAATCTCATCTTGCCATTTTTCACGCAGCGTTGTGCGATCCATTTCTTGTTTTTTTTTGCGACTATTTTGTGTCACTGTCTCAGCAGCTTTACTGCTTTCCCATCCTTTTTCTTGAAGGATAGAGACGATTTCTTGACGGCGTTTTGAAAAGGTTTCTAGGACATTTTCCGGTACACCGCTGAGTTCAAAACGGCCATCAGCGTGCGTCACATCAATACGATATCCCAATGACTTTGCTGAGGCCGCAAGTGCTGAACGATATACCACACCGGCTGTCATTTTTGTGTCAAATAATGCTTCGCTCGACAGTGAACGCCATTTACCATCTTTGCGTAATACCGCGTTCATGACGACGCAATGCGTGTGTGTTTGGGGGTCGAACTCACGCGATGTATCATGGCGAAATAGGGCAGCAATAAAATTATCGACCTTCTCAAATACCACCTCACCTTCTCGAAATGCACGGGTACGTAATGCGCTTGTTTTTAGATAGGCTAATGCTGCTTTGACGGCATTGTCATGAGCCGTTTGTAAGCGTTTGTCGCCGCCAATTTCTTGTAAAATCGACCATGATTTTGGTGCGGAAAAGGTTAAATCATAGCCTGGGCGATGTTTGGTTTCCCCATTCTCAACCCGGCCTAACTGTTCGCCGTTGGGGAGTTTTCCTTGTAATATTTTTTCAAATTCAGCCAGCTCTACATAGCCGGATAGCCCAAGCAATTCAGCACCATTACCGTGCCAATGTGAGGCTTCAATAGCTTCGTTTGAACCTTGTATATAATAGTTATCTTTCTCATAATAACTTGACGCCGCTTGAGCATTTTTTAATGGGACAATTGATAACATAGCCACTCCTTAGTGTTTGATAATTTCCATTAAATCTTCTTGTTGTAAGCGCTCTTTTGCTTCCGATGTTGCCGCTTCGACCAGCTCTGGCGAGGTTGTTTTTGCAATCTTACGCAATAAAATTAACGTTTCGATACTGGCGGATGTTGCTAAAATTTCATATTTAGGCACACCTTTTTCTTGAGAAGAAGAGGGCGATTGATGTGTTTTTGTTTGCAAGCCTAATGTGATGGCATCACGCAAAATTTTACTGATTTTTGCATTATCATTGTCTGCTAGTAATTTAGCATTTTGGTATTGAGTATCAGTGATACGTAGATTGAACACGCGCATAGCCCGGCTCCTTATAATGTGCTGCCGCTATGCGTAGTGTTTTGTGGTGTGTTCAACTTACTGAAACCATTGACGTATCGAGAGACACGTTACAATGTAGTGTGTGAACGTATGACAAAACGCTACAATAGTGCAGCAATAAGGTGGGCAAATAAAATAGGGAAATAGCTTCTAAGTCCTTATTCTACGGGGTTTTCTGTCTTTTGTAAACCCGGCCAACGTAGTTGCGTCGGGTGTGTTGCTTACATTTTTAGAAATGTCGTGTTGTTATACCAGATATGCAATTAGCTTATTTATCCTAAATAGTGGATTGCGTTAGATAGGAAAGAAAAAATAATAGATTGTTTTGACTTAATATTTAAGTGCTTTTTTAGTATACTGTCTTTCTCCTTCCTTGTTTGCCCACATCGAAAAATGAGGAATTTATCATGGCACTTATTCAGCCGAAACAAAAAATAGAAAAACGTCAAATCAAAGTTACGTTGGACTCAATGATACTTGATCAAATGAATGCTTATTGCGAATGGCAAGGTATCGAAAAAGTTGATGATTTTATTGAGCAGGCCGCCCTATTTGTATTTAGCAAAGATAGAGAGTGGAAAGCCAAACAGCACGCAGTTTGATCAGCTAGGCGAGTTGGTGCATATCATTTACACGGGTCGCCAACTCGTATCTTTTCTTGTTCATTAGTACAGGTAGTTACCGTGTGCTAGCTAGTTATCAGGGTACTGCTGAAAGTACTCTTCGATTGCCGTTTCACCATCTTCCGTCACAGAGAAATAGGTTGGGGCTGGGCCGGTGGTATTAGAGCGCGGTAACTTTTTTGCCGTTATATAGTTAGCATCAAACAATTCATTAAGAGCGTTTGTTCGTAATTCAATCGCATACGGTTTAAATCGCTGCGTAATATCCCGTTTATTGAGTTTTTGATCGTGGCATTTTAATAAAATTTTGATCGCCAGTTCAGAGAAATCCGCTAACTGCATGGTTAAATTATTCCGATATAAGTTGTAATACTGACCACATTTTACTGAATTATAAGAGTTTAGTAAAGATACCAAACGAGATTCTTAATTAGAGCGTAAAAAAGAGTTGACAAGAGTCTTAACTAGAGTATAATTAAGAGCATTAAAGGGAGGTATTAAGATGAGAAATTATGACATAACACTAGCCACTGAAAGCAACCAATACACTGGCACATTTGATTGGCATGCGCATTGGCTGAACATCCGATTGACTGATGGAGTGGTGTGGCTTAGGCAACAACTATCGTGTTCTTGGTTGATTGATGAAATAGCAATGCATATTAAAAAGCATCGCCAAGCATTCATGGTTGCGAAGTTTCGTGCGCCCAAGCAAGGCTCGGGCGTAATGGTGTTGGAGGATGGTAATACAAACGTATTGGAGACAATCAATTATTGTGAAACAGATTTATGTATCGATAACGTCAGCTTTGATGAGAGTCGCAACAAGCAACCGGAAATAACCATTTTTCTTGCTTACGACAATTATTTTAAAACACATGTCGCTATGTTACCGACAGAATATTAACCCCAAATTTATCAATAGGAGACAAACACATGGCAACACATCGTACGAAACTCATGCTAATAACAAGGCAATATATCCGCAGAAATACGACAACAAGATCGCAACCTAGCGACTACCTACATCCCAGCAAAGAGGTTGTGAGATTATGAAAAAAACAAAAAGGAAAGTGGCGAAAGCCTAAATACCATCAGCTAACCCTAGCCTCCTGCGTTCAACATCAGGCTAGGGTATTAAACACTAACTGTCGGCTTCCACCGCGCCTATGATATCGCATCTGCGATAACAATAAAACCGGCGGTAGGCAGGCATTTTGAAAGGAAATAATCATGTCTGAATACAGTAATTCCATCTATTGCCAGGGCAATTTGATGGGGCGTAGCAACGCCAGCGGATCGCTTATTCAAGTGCATCCATTTAAAACCAATATGGTTGATATTACCAAGGCTATCTATTTAACGGGCGATGTTTGGCAAACATTTATTAGTCAGAGTACGGAACTCAGTAATGATGATAAGGCTGTCAAATCTTATGAAGCGATATGGTTATTATTAGAAACGATAGCCCTTTATCAAAAGATATACCCTTATGCCGTCCATGACTGTTGTTTTACCATACCCGGAAAATCACAACCCACAATTTCTGCCTGGATAGTCATTGCCCATGAAGATGTTTTGCTATCTGAAGGGGCGGTTACTGTCGAGCTAGCAACGGAGTATTACAGCAAGTCCCAATTAGCCAATCGTATAGCAAGTGACACCGTACCATTGCGCCATCTAATGGATGTTTTACCAGCCTATCGATGTAAGAAAAAGTTATCACAACGCAATGTTGCAACCAAACTGCATACAACATCCTCGGCCATTTCGAGAATGGAAAGTGGCGGCGGGAAAAAACAGCATTCACCAAGTTTACGGAATATAGCGAGCTATGCAAATGCATTAGACTGTGAGATTACCTGTCATATTCATAATCGTCAGTATCGGAAAGCACCGACTGCCAGTGACATATAAGTGGGGAAGGGTGATGAATAAATACAAAGTTTCCAATAAAAAAGTTGGCTGGCAGCGTGTGCTGCTTTTTATATTGCAAGACTTTGGCATGTTAGCTATTTCTGTTATGATATTGCTATACTTAGGCAGCTTATAAAGCGAAAAAAAACGGAAGCTTAAGAATTGGCTGGTTAGTTCTATCTGTTCTCCTCGGTAAGCATCCTAATTAGTACATACCCCCGTCTGTCTGGGTGCTTGCCATTTTATTTGCTTAAAGTAAAATAGATTGTGTCAAATTAAGGTAGCGTAGACCGTGAGAAATTTTCTAATTTTCAATTATTGTATCTGGATACTGCTAGTATTATTTTTTAACTGTGCTTGGTTGCTTGGAATAGCCTTCCCTCAGCATTTTGAAGCATTTCATAGCTATTGGGTATTACCACTGCTGTTTGTGCTGTGTGTTGCTTACATAAGGTCTTTTACTTATTTCATGGTTCGAGTTTTTCTTATCAATCGAGATAACAGGACGGTTGATGAGCTAAGGAATATTGTATTACCTCTATCATCCAGATTCAAAATTAACCTTATGTTAATATTTTCAGTGGGCATTGTTATCTGTATTTTGCAATATTATTTCCTTTACTTCGGGCCAAGCTGCCAGCTTCGTAGTTTTTGGCTACAGATAGCAGTTTACTTTTATGTTCTTTTGTTTCTCCGGGTTATCTATAATTTGTCAGTTTCTCAATTAAAAATTTATTACAAATTAAACAGCTAATGCTGATAATAATATTTATCAGATGTAACGTCTAAGTTTATAGCATGAGGCTTATATACCGTAATATAATAGCGGCGAGTACGGTGCAGGTCACGGTGGTGATGGCGGGAATCAACCAATCTTTTAATCCTCCGCCTTTCCCCTTTTTTTTATTAATTATCTTATGACAGTTCATATCAAGGACACTAACACAAAGTATGAGCAGGAAGGTAACTATATAGGAATAAATAAGCAGCGGTGAAAAATTAATAATGTTTATAGGTGGTGTCATTTTAAAAATCACTAATCGTGAGCCATGGGGGATAAAAAAGCAAATAATACTTAATATAAATTGCGGGTAAAGAATATGATTTATGTTTTTACGTAAAAAATCCACCCATTTTATCGAACATTTTTCTAGAATATTGTTCGATATCTTATAACACAAACCTTCAATAAAAATATCACCATTACTCGAACAAGAAAGATATGAATCGGCAATACTAAGGTTCAAGCAAAGCCTATAGTGACGCTCCTTAACCTTAAAGCATAATGTAAGAGTCTTCAATGATGGAAGGCTAGCTTCTGATAGTTCATCAATGCTGCTGTATTCAATTTCAGGGGTTTCTAACGTAAAACCTTTGATATCAGCATAGTCTTTGATTAGATTTTCGATTTTTTGCAAATCGTCCAAATAAACCCGAGCATTTTTTAAGGGTATTTTAATAAAGCTTTTTTCGTTTATTCGCATAAGTTTGTTGCCTTTTATTCATTATGTTAATGCTATATTCTGTTGTTTGTCATATGGCGTCAACGCATTATACTAGAGTATTTAGTTATAGGTAACGTTTCTTGGCTGTATCACAGGGCAATAATAAGAATCGAGTAATGCATTGCTTTTTACCGGCATGACCGTGCAAAAAATAAGGCGGTAAAAAAATTGAGAAATAGCCTTGCCATGGATAAATTAGCCCGAAGAGGGAACAAGAAGTTTTATTGATTAATTAATCCTCGACGTAGCGAGGCATTTTGCCTCGCTACGGTTTTTACTAGCCACACGCTAATGCACGTCTTTCCTTCTTCACCGTTTTACTACCATATTTTTGGCGAATATCGGTTAATGATAATTTACCACGTGAAAAAGAGCGTTGGCTTGCAGGCCGGTAATACCATACTTGTTTTTTGGATGCCCATTTAAAGCCTGCTGCTTTTAAAACATCTCGGTGTTGTTTGGTCTCACCACTGACCCATACCCACGCACCACAGATTTCGATACTCAACCCTGCTAAACCGATAATGTGGTTAAGTGCTTCTGCAATCGCTTCACCGTAGTTTGCTTCGTCAGCCGATACGTCCGCTTCCCCCGTGAAATCTTTAACCACTTCATAAGCGGCGTTCACAAGCTGCATCATTTCTAAACCTGCTGGGTTGCGATCAGGGTGGTAAGCTTTACAAGCCCGTCGATAAGCAAGCTTGATATCATCGTTTGTGAGTTGGCCGGACAGCCCTAGAATTTTAAAGGCATCATATTGATTCATATATTAGTACTCCTGTTAGGTTCTATTTAACCGTGTATCACTTGATACACCCTTACTATACTAAACCGCCCCGCGAATGTCAACTATATTTATTAACTTTATTTATCTATTTAGTTTGCTTTTTAAGCGTGCCTTGTTATAATGCTGTCGCAATATTGCATTTAATTGGTTAATAGAACCTAACAGGAGATAAAGATGATAAATCCACAACGACCCCCACCTTGTGTAGTTAATCAATGGATAGAAAAACTCACCGGATATGATATCGTTTACAATGGGCGCTATGCACGAAAACATTCGCTGGATGATGAGTGCCAGCAGACGAAATACCTCAGTTATCGCGTTGGCTTTCAAAGCTTATCAGCAATCGATCTATTACATCGTCCAGCACTCGCCAGCGCCTTGAGAAACCTCCCTTATCCTATCTTTGGTCGCTCCATTGCTTTGCCTGAACAGTTATTCGGTTACAATCAGTGTGGCGAGGGTCTGGATGATCTCATAGAATGTTTAAATTGGTTGAAGGCTGAACGTAATCAGTTGTTGACTGACAAACTACCCTTTGACAAAGCAGCTAATCACCTCCTTCACCTGTATGAAAATGAGTTATCCTCGCCATTTATTCAGTCCCATGAAGTGATCACCAATGCCTACCAACAAACGGTTGCTACCACGCTGATAATCGCAACGATGCCGTATACGATATACAACAGTGCCTATACTCGGGAAGGTTATGAACTTGATGAGAACCACAAAATAATGGCGACGTTGTGCCTTCGTGATTTATTGCCGGATGGTGTCTATAAAAAAATGGATGGCTTAAGAATCTCAGGTTATATCGAACATACACCGCTCTTACGCGTTCATGCTAAACAAACGTATAAACACAAAGGGCATCATATCTGGTGTGACATCAGCAATGGTAATGTCATGCGTAAGATGAGCGATGTTAATCGTTATGCGAAACGCTATTCAGGGGATGACTATCCATTATTGCTGAATATAGGCGAAATGGGCTAGCCATATAAGTGGGCGGCGAAGGCCGTCCACTTATGCTATCATCTGCCTATTAATAAGGAGCAAAACATTGGCTACCCGAACATTAAAATTTGCGATAAAACTTAATAAAAATAAACAACCTCGTATCAATGTAGTGGATACATTGCATGACAATAAGGCAGTAGGGTCGTTTGATCGAACATTGAAGCGTGCGTGTGACTTTGATGCGTGGGAGACGTTAACACTTGCACAGCAATTAGAACTCTCGCTTTACTGGCAAAACATTAAAGGCTTGTTCGAGTATTTTGATACCGAATGTGATGCAACCAGCCAATACCGTTTGCTTATTCCTGAAGCAGTTGAAGACTATCTGGCAACATTGAGTCAAGCTTGCGATGAGCATGATATTGATTTTCAGCCCACAACAGTATTATTGCAATCCCTTATTCGTGCGATCACTTATGCAGAAAAAGCATTAGCCGAAAAAGGCGTGAACATGACATCGCCTAATTGTATTAAATCGTTACCCCAACCTGTCCAGGGACAAAAACAATTAAAGCAACAATATAGCCAGCACATTAAGGCTATTTTTACAGCATTGAATGATACGTTTGATAAACACGACAAATTTATTGACGCATCGCATGATTACGGTAAAGATCAGACATTATCTGATAAAGTGATAAGCTTGGTAGCAGCAGGTAAAAGCAAAGTGAGCGCGTGGCAAATCTCCTGTGCCTTAACGGTGCTAGGCCGTGACAACAATGCGAAAGTTCATTCAATACCCTTGCCCGTGTTGATTGACTTATGGCTAGTACCGCTGATAAAACAAGCAAAAATAACAAATGAAAAAGAAGCCATCGACTTATTTAAACAAACATTCACATCTGTGACTGATTTATCAACGGCCCAATGTGAAATAACGCAACATCTTAACAATGCGACAACGCAATAGGTGATATATGATAATAGAAGAGGCAAAACAACTCATTAATGGCGGCGAATCCCATGTTGTTGAATTGAAAAAAACAACAGCCAACTTAAAAGCAGCAGCACAAACCCTTTGCGCCTTTTTAAATGGTGCGGGTGGTACAGTGTTTGTTGGTGTTGATGATAAGCTTTCCATTATTGGGCAGCACGTAACAGATAAAACACGACTTGATATTTCCAGTGTATTAAAAAAGTTTGAACCTACCGCTAATATCGAAGTTGAATATCTGAGCATCAGTAAAGACCGACACTTAATTGCCTTTACTGCTCGCCCTGATAGTCGATGTATCCCCTACACGTTTGATGGCCGCGCTTATGAGCGTCAACAAGCCGATACGCACACGATGCCACAAAATCGTTATCAGCAACTGTTGCTAGCTAGGCATGTGCAGCCCCAATCATGGGAAGTGCAGCCCGCTGTTGAGATGTCACTAGATGACTTGGATATTGATGAAATCAACAAGACGGTAGCAAACGGTATCGAAAAGGGAACACTTGACCCTGCACTTGGAAAAGAAAATGTTGAACATATCCTAACAAAATTTGGGCTGTATAAAGTGGGACAACTGAATAATGCAGCAGTGGTACTTTTTGCTGAAAACCCTGGCAGTCATTACGCGCAGTGTGTATTGCGAATGGCACGTTTCAAAGGATTAGCCAAAGGTGAATTCATTGACAGCAAGCAAGTGGCAGGGAATGCGTTTGATCTGTTACAAGAAGCTGAAAGTTTTATTCATCGCAACACTGCTGTTTCAGGGAAGGTTATGAGTGATCAAATGATACGAACCGATACAGCAGAGTATCCGTTTAAAGCTATTCGTGAAGCCTTGATTAATGCCCTTTGTCACCGTGACTACGCCTCACCTGGCGGTGCGATTACGCTCACCATTTACGATGATAGATTAGAGATCATAAACACTGGATTGTTGCCAGAAGGCATTACGTTAGTAGATTTAAAGACACTACATACCTCCCACCCTCGCAATCCTAACATTGTGAATGTGTTTTACCGCTGTGGATTAATTGAAGCGATGGGCATGGGAATACAAGAAATCATCAATATTTACTCGAATGCCAACATTAGACCCCCTGAATTTTTAGAACAAGCAGGCACATTTGTTATTCGGTTGTGGTCTCGTATCCACAGTAGCCATATAGACGACCCTTCCCTAACTGAACGTCAACAGCACATTTTACATATGTTACAAGGCAACCGCTTATCACCAAGCCAATTGTTGATAGCATTAGAAAATGTCATAACAGACAGAACGCTACGAAGTGATTTGCTTATATTAAAAATGAAAGGATATGTTGACTCAACTGGCGAAGGGAAACAAAAACGTTGGTTCGTTGTGGCAAACCCGGAAACCCGGAAATAAACCCGGAAATAAGGCGGAAACCCGGAAATCAGGTGGAAAGCGCATGAATACACATGCGCTACGCAGCACCGCTTCAAACAAATCACACCCTATCACATGGCTTCGCATCACGCTAGTCGTGTGGCTCTTAGATCATATCGTAACCACGTTTTTCAACTCGATAAATTGACAGTACATTAATCCGTTTCTGAGCCTCCTTTAAGTCCATATAAATTTCATGCAGCATATGGGCATTCTTTCTACCAATACCACCATAGATACGGGTTAATTGCCATTCGTTAAATAGATTACGCTGCAATCGTAATTCGTAATAACGATTATTTTTCTCAAATCGACAGCAATGCATGTGTTTTATCTCAATGAGTTCACATTAACCCCACTATTTAGTATTTTGGTGATTTAATTTTAATTGGCGGCAAATCTTTCTGCTGTTCCCCAATTTTCTTTATATAGGAGTGACACAAAAACAATATGGTAGCGGTCGTCATATGCAGGGCATAGGCGACCAAATGCTCATCCACTATTCGTTCTTCCACACCTTGTCCATGTGCCGCATATTTATTTCTCACACTGGAAGGTCCATTCGTTAGCAAGCTGTACAGAGCATTCATACGATCTTGATGATCAGGCTTAAATAGCGCCGCCTCTTTACAATATTCAATCAAGTGGGATGCATTTTTTTTGTGAGCTGAAATGGGGTAATTTAAGCGTGTCAATATAGTTATCATCGTGCTTTCAAATGCCTTTGATGCTTCTTGCAGAACTGTTTGAGAGCAAGGATGGCTTTTATATGCATCATAAGCTTTGTATAATTCGTCTTCGACGCCAGCGAACCCCAACTCCTTTACTAAAAACAGACAAGGCTTCACTGCTTCTTGATGAAGAAAACTATTGTCTACACGGATGATATGATCGTTTATCCATTGGTAACCGACACTATGCTGCTTAAATCGCGCATTCAACTCCTCTATTAAATTATCAATAGTTTGCATCAGCGCCACGTCAGACTCTTCTTCCACATCAAAAATTGGTAGCACTGATTTTTTTTGTTTCCCCAATGCAGTGATTTCCCTAAAGACCAATTCAATAATATCAAGAAGTATAGAAATGTCTCTATCGCCCAAGAAATATGCCTGAACATCCATATAGGCACTGGCAGAATGTTCAGACAGCCTTAACAAACCATGCTCTTTTGCCAGCACATCATGTATATGTGCATACTGATGGTCATAATGCCAGCTATCCAAGTGCTCAAACCCTTCCCCCCAAAGATGAATAATTTGATTCCTCAGTGCTTGAGGGATTGTGTTATACACAAAAACCTCTGGTGCACCCGTTTTCTCTTTTTCTCTCATTGAGTACAGTTCTGTTATTGCCATTCGCTCGTTTCCTTATTTAATCATTTTTCAAAATAATGCTAACACACCGTTACGCCCTTTATTCTTTTCCCACGTTTCCAACAAATACAGTGTTGCGGTGTGGGCAGCATGCACCGCAAGTCGTGCATGACGTGCATCAACACGATAGCCGTGTTTTCCAGCCGCATGTGCGCTGCTAACATGTGTTCGCAACGCTGCTACGCCTGACACCAAGCTAAATAATCCCGTTAATATTTTCTTTAGGTCATTATCCATATCATCACCAGGTTTAAACCCCATATGCCCTCGAACCGTCTTCCAGAGTGTGGTTAAATCTTTCTTTGCTGGATAGTCTATCCCTTCGTCTTCAATATATATTTTACAGGTGGCTTCCAAAATATTTCCTGCCGCTGATACTGCCTCTTTTGGCTCTGATTCGATTTTTTTGGCCGCGCGATCAAACTCATCATTTATAGAAGAATAATCGAGAGTTTTAATCATATTTTCCAGTGTTTTGGTAACTGAAGATTGGTTATTGCTCGACACAACATGTCCTCCTTCCTGATAACGTAAATGATTATCGGCAAGGGCGTCTATCAATCTTTCTTTCAATGCGAGAGACCCACCATACAATTGATAATTACATCGTTCCATCGCTGTTTGCAGTAATTTTCCTAACACGACCAACGGATTTTCAATCGCCTTATTTTCATTAATACATCGTAACCAGATCAGAGCCTTTTTCAGTTTTGGTGGAGGTGCCGCTTCAATAGAGACATCAGCCGAGAGAAATAAACTTTCTAATTCTGTGTGCGTATTAATTGCGGCTAATAAGTCGGCGGTTGCTGCTAATACAGGGTTAGGTATAGTGGTTCTCATCAATGTTCCTTTAATTATTGGTTAATAAAGCGTAAATGTGTCTTGGGTTACTCATCAGTTAATGAAAGTTGTTCGACATGCTCCCATAATTCACTATCATCAAGATGATCGTAAATCATCGTGGTTTCAGTTTTATCATGCCGCATTAATTGGCGGCGAATATCAATCGGAATGTTATGTTGACGATGCCGACTACCGGCAATATGTCGGATCCAGTGTGATGAAAACTGTGTTAATTTTTCTTTATCAAATCCCGTTAGCGCAAAATGTTCAATGGTAAATTGTGCATGGTCTTTTAAAATTTTACTTAACTGTCTCACCTGTAATGCTCCCTTTCCACGTAATGCGGGAATAATGGGGCTATCATCATCTTCCACTGGCAAGGGGGGTAACAAGAACTGTCGGCGCACCTGTTGAATCGTGTCTAACAAAGCATTAGAGACAGGCAATAATGCAGCTTTTTTGCCTTTCCCCACCGTAGCGAACCACCAACGCTGTTCAATACGTTGTAGTGAAGACCAAGACTTTCCTGCTAAATCCCCCACACGTAAACTTAGATAAAACATCAACTCAATTGCCAACCGCAGGCGGGCCTTTGTTGATAACGCGTGTTGGGTGTTGTCTGGCAATACAGACAAGGCATCGATGTAATATTGCCATTGTTGCGATGTCAGATAACGTTCACGCCGTTTCTGCTGCAATACTTCATGGGTATCACTGGTACGCGATTGCCGACGCACCAACGGAACAGGATTAAATTGCAGATACCGCACATCAACTAAATATTGCATGAGTGAACTGATAGCAGAAAAAGCAAGCTGGCAAGAAGTTGCACTGAGTGGCCCACGACAAGGCCGCCAATGCTCACTACCACGCAATGTTTTTGCACTATAGTCCTGCATGCACCAATCAGCAGGTGGATTCCGTAAAAACACATCATAGGTGGCAATATCTTCGACGGTTAAGCTGGATAATGCTTTCTGCTTGAGCAATACGGCCCACATCAATAATCGCTGTGCTTCACGTGCGTATTGTCGATGCGTCTTTGGGCTGTCAACAAATAGGGTTAACCATGCCGCAATGGCTTCCCTATCATCGTTCGCTGTGATTTGGCAATCTAACTGTCGCTCTCGATTACTCCCCTGCGCACCATTGAGTGCCTTGGTATCAATTGCCTGGCGTAATGTGGGTAATGTTGGAATCGATTCAAGCGATGTGGTCATGCCCCACCCCTAATCGCTCAGCAACGCCTTCTAATGCTTCCAGTGAGCCATAATGAATACGCAGCTCACCACGCTGGGGATGTTTCGCATCCGGCGTAATAATGACTTCAGCCCCAATGCTTTCCCCGATTTGCTGCGCAAAACGCGTAATATTAGGGTCGGTGGGGGTTTGTCGTGGTGATCCATTTATTGTGTGTAACCCTCGGCACAGGCGTTCCAATGCACGCACACTAAGCTGGCGTGTCATGCACTGTTCAGCAAGCTTTTGTTGTTGTTCACTGGGTAGTGTCGTGAGGCAAATCGCATGTCCTGCGGATAAGCGCCCTTCTCTCACCCAATCTTGCACAATCGGGCGAAGGTTTAATAATTTTAAATATTTTGTTACATAGGTGCGTTCTTTCCCGATACGCTGTGCTATTTGTTCTTGGGTAAACCCTAACTCACGGTATTGAGCATAACTATCGGCTTCCTCGATGGGATTTAAGTCCTGGCGATGCAAGTTTTCCATCACAATAATATCGATGGCTTCCTCATCGCTAAGTGTACGAATCTCACACGGAATTTCATGCAAACAAGCCAACCCTGCTGCACGCCAGCGGCGTTCACCACAGACAATTTCATAGCCTCCCGCTGCCCGTGGCCGCACCACAATAGACTGAATAACACCGCGCAATAAAATACTGGCTTTTAACTCATCCAATGATTGCTCGGCAAAATGCCGTCGAGGTTGATAGGGAGAAGGATACAGCATGTCAATTGGCAGAACATTGCGTTGACTCATGATGAACGTCCTTTTGGTTGAGATGCTTCCAATGCTTTTAACCGTATTTTTAACGTGGGCACGTCACTATTTAATGCCCTGACTTTCTGTTTTAGTTGACTCAGCTCGCCTTTTGAGAATAACGCGGCAACCTGATCACGTAATTTACGGTATTGTTCGCTTTCTTTTGTTGAGTATTGATTGATAATGTCTTTTATCGCTGAATATTGTTTTGTGTCTTTTTCCAAACAGCTATAGATGTTTTTCAAGGATTTGTTGCACTCAGAAAAATCATATTTTTTAGTTAAGGAATGAAGAATGTTTTTTTCTTGCTGCCCGTTAACATCGTGTAGAGTTTTCTTGAACTTTTGATAAAAATCACCCATTGCTTTCTTTTCTTCTTTCTTTTGGCTATCCAGTTGCGCCTGCAACTTTTTATTCATATGTAAAAACTCATCGAGCCGCACCAGATAGTGTTCACGCTCACGCTGTGTCACCTGTTTATGTTGTTCCAAGTCAGTCGTTAACTGCTTGTTCGCTTTCTCCAGGTCATACACCTGTTTTTCCAACACCGATTTTGTGCTGCTTAATACTTTCACTTCCTCTTGAGCGCGTAACAGCTCCCCAAACAAGCCTTTCATTTCGTCCATTTCGTGGCGATATTGCTCAATGAACCTCTTTTGCTCACCAAGCAAAGCGTCGTAACGTGCATCGGCTAACTCGGCACGCCGCTTTGCTTCATCCACGTCTTTTTTGGCTTGCTCTAACCCGTGCGTCAATCGCTTTTCATAGACTGCTTTAATATTACCAGCCTCTTCCTCGACCATCTTATCGAGCATATGGTGCAGGTTGCTCTGATAATCAGGCTTGTCACTGATGTTAAACCACTTCATCCATTGCTGTTTTGCTTCATTAATTGTGCTATTGCTACCAGGTGTTCCATATACTGATTCACGGTATTGTTTAATTTTATCTTGCGTTAAGGAACGTGCTGACTCATTACGCTCAACATATAAATAATGACACAAGCTGACAACTTGTCGAATGGTTGTCGTGAGCCTAGCGAGGAGGTGCTGCTCCTCTGCCGACAATGTTTCGCAAAATGCAATGATATCTTTGGTGGTAACCATCTGTGTATTCGTTTTTGTCATGATGCTATCCTCTTAACGTGTCAGTTTCAGTGCCTGTAAAATATCAGCAAGGGGTAGGCCGTCATTACTGATAATGCCTGTGCTGTTTGGTCGAAATAATGACGTTAAAATAATTTCACGCTCTTGTTTCGTCGTTTCTTTATTATCTTGCAACAAAGCCAAAAATGTCTCCACCATCACGACTCGCTCACCTGCATCCGTTTTTAAATGCGCGTTGCTCAACAATAAGCGTACAAAAATGCGCTCGATCCAAATATAAATAGTGACCGCGATAAGTAGTGCTGGTATATGCCATAAGTGAATTTGCAGTATTGTATCAACAGCGAAAAAATGACTAATGCAACCAATAATAGTAAGTGCCCCCAAAACACCCCACCCTAACGTCCACTTAAAATATTTTTTGACACTTTCGCCATACTCCTCTGCTTTATCGCTCCAATATTTTCTTGGTTTGCTTAAGCGTACATTTTCATTGTACGTATCTTCAAACGCTTTAAAATCTTCCTTCGTTTTTTCTAGGGCTGCCTCAAACTCAGCTTTCTGTTTGGCTATTAAATCATCATGTTCAACTTGATTAGCCTTCGCCTGTTCCTCGAGTAACTCACGCTCGCCCATAAGTGTTGCTCGTAAATTTTCTGTCTCTTTACGACTATGGTCTAACTGCTTGGTAAAATCGTGTGAGAGTGCATCGAGTGCGGCATTCACCACATCCACTTTCTTATCATCCAGATTGTGGTCATAGCAGTAAGCCGCGAGATAACCTTTTAATGCCCAATGTTGTGACAGTGCTTTTTGCGATGCATGTTGATAAGAGGTTGCTCTCGGCAGTGCCACACAGCGAATAAAATAACCCAGTGCATAAGCCCCCATAATGGCATTTTTATCTTTTAACGCTAAAACCCATTGCCCTTGGGGAGAGGTTGAACACAGTGCTTTTTTTTCTGTTTGGTAGGTTGTCTCGAAACCCGTCTTAATTCTTTTTATGCTATGCTCATTAGGCGCTATTTTATAGGCTTTGATGGCATCTGTAATACCTTGCTGTATACGCTGCTGGCCATTAATGACTCCCATATCGCCTTCTTTCTTGTGTTTCACGTCTTCTAGCCAAAACCAAGCACTTGATTCTTGGTTACACCAAGCTTCTACCTCTTGAATGCTGTCAAACGAGACAATCCCGCCATTATCAGCGCCTAAATCAACGGTCATAAAATCTTGCTGTTCTTCTGCCATGCTATTTCCTACATATTAGTTAATATGTCCGTAGTATAGATGAAAAGCCAAATCATATGTACTATTTTTTGTAGTACAGTACATCTAATTAACCTCTTATAACCGCTAATACCCATTAGCGGTTATAACACCACAGCTGGCTTCTCTCATGCTGGCTCAGTCAATTTGCACAATAAGTACGCATACAGAATGCACCCAACAACCCATCCTACCAATATCCACCACTACTATTTCACTCGCGTGCTTGTATACTGTAAGGATGCCTCACCCCTCGTTATACCCAACAGCCAACGACTTCATTTCGGCGTATGAAAACGCCCCAGTTTCACAACGCCATCGTATGCAGGAGGATGCCTTTCGCCTCATCAAGGGCGTGAACTTGAATGCACTCAATGCCATTGACCAACTCTATGCTGTCTTACCGCTAGTCGCTTGCCATCAAGATGATAATAGTATCGTTCAACAATTGGTGGAGGTATTTATTGAAGCCATCAATAAGCCTAACCTACAAAACCCAAGCTACCTGCTCGCCCTCTTGACCGTTTGCCGACTCGGTAACAGCCGCAGCTTAACTCACACCCAATGGCACCAAATGCTTACCAAGATTTTTCCTCATATCATGGACTTACTGCCCACCGACCCCGATGATACGCACAAACTGCATTATCTTGCTGGCTTAGCGGGTGTATTAGACAACATGGTGGAGCTCGCGGTAGAGGGTATTGATAAAACACACAAAACCGCTTTGCTCAATCAATTACAAACCTTGCAAGCTAACCAAGCTGACAGCGTAACCTTCATGGCCTGGTATGCCGAGCAAGCGCTACTGCATATCAAAAGCGGACAATCCCGTCATGCGCGTAACGCCGAGCGTGTCAGACGCTTGGCCAATATTGCCAGTAATCTTGCTCTCACGGCCAACTTTGTTCTCTCTGCTGTCGAAGCCCCACCACTGATGGCTATTCAAGCCGGGCGCATGGCGAAAACCACGCGCGACATCTATGAGGATTTACACAACGTCGTCCACATTAAACCAGCTGCCAGTGGTGCCTACGTACACGTCAAACATTTCCTCGTATTATTACTCACGTTAGCGCATGGACACTCAACTGACGATGCTGCTGATGTTTGGCAAACGTTGAGCGACACCTTGTTTCAACTACAAGCCCAAGCCGATAGCTACTTACCCCACTTACTTGAACAATTGGGCGATAACTTACTCACACGCGAACAGCCATTGGGACAGCATCCCCACGCGCAGCCGTTCTTAGATAAGTGCAAAGACTATTACAATTGCAACTGCAACAAACCCATCAGACAAATCGCTATTTTACGGTTACTGTATCGATTACGCAGCGCCTACCCACCAGAAGATAGGTGGTGCCTTGCCATCACTGAAACGCTCAATGCGTGTCACACGACACAGACACTTGCCACCGATGAACGCACCACCGTTCGCAACATCGCTCAAGCTGATGTCCGGGTGATGCGCTGGCGACGACACGGTGGCATGACTGACGATACACTCAACGTGTGGTGGTATAACTGGACAGCGGATTATCAACAGGCCCACGCGCGTTATCATACGGCCTTGTTTCACAGTGTCAGTCGGTGGTTGGTGTATGTAGCCCCCTCCACTGTTATCGTATCGGAGACAGAAGTGCGCAATGCCATTGCGATGCGTGAAAGGCCGTTATATGACCGTATACTTCAATCATATCGCTACGCTAAACAAACCCAGTGGCAATTCCCGACGACTGAAGCCACGCAAATGGCGTGGGATGACTTGCAGTTATCCCATTTACGGCTAGGCAAGCTCTATGCCGCCTTTCAACAACAGCAGGCACAACAGGCATTAACGGTTTTCATTGAGCCGAACGTTCAACTCGGCACCCAGGCCAATGGTGAACCCGCTAGTCTCACACAACGCTTACAACAATGGGTAGCAGCATTACCATCCCGACATCATGCTACCCCACCGACGGATGATGACGCTGCTGGCCCGGCGCAACCCGTTACTCGGCAACCGCCTCATCGCGTGCATCTACTCTTTGGGGAATCCGGGGCCGGTAAAACCAGCAGTCTATTGTGGTTACGCCAACAATGTTGGGAACACCATCGTGATACTGTCATTCCGGTTTTCATTCCCTTAACCACTATCCCCAAGGCTGACCTAAACGCTGACTTTATCAGTGTGCATTTTTCACGCATGGGGTACACCGTTGACCAAATTGCCCAACTGCGTGCGCATTACACCTTCGCTTTTTTTCTCGATGGCTATGATGAATTAATCTTTCGCGATGGGGTGCGAAACATTGTGCAACAAGGGCAATTACGCCAATGGCAGGGCTTCACGCTTATCACCTGTCGTACCCTATTGGAAAATGATTGCTTCACCTTAGCGGCTGATAAGCATTATACTATTTCCCCTTTTGATGATAACCAAATCGAAACGTATGTAGACAAACAATGCCAGCAAAATCTCACCATTGCTAGCACCGTTGATTTACGTGAATCCAGTCTCTGGCCCTTAATGCATAATCCGTTGTTGCTTTACCTTATTATCGACAGCTTCTCGATACTGCAACCAACATTACAAACGGGTGCATCCATCACCCATTATCAGGTTTATGCGGCCTTTACCGAAAAATGGTTTCATCGAGAATTTGTTCGAATCATTGATAACGGTGCGTTACCCTCGGTTCGTGGCCCCACTCGTCAACGTTGGCAAATCCAATTATTGCGCTATGCCGAATGTATTGCATGGCATATGCACCGTACCCGCGATATGACCGTTTCCGCAGCGGTACTGGATGACACAGAAGCCGAACAGCTTCGCAACATTTTGCACGACCCTAACCCTGACAAACATGTGTGGTTACTCCGCAATACTTGCCCATTAAAATCGGTTGGTGATGACCGCTACCAATTTATTCACCCATCCTTTCACGAGTTCTTAGTGGCCAAGCAACTGAATGAACACCTGTGCTTAGTGGAGTATTACACACTCGTTGATAATACGTTACGCTACCAAGCTTACACCAACGAACAATTTCAACAGCAATTGGGGCTATTGCCCACCAGTCCGTGGAATCACACCATACTGAAAGATTCACCGGCTGTGTTGGATTTTCTTCGTGACCTTGCGCCGTGTCAATACCGTTTATTGCCCCTTATCACGGCCAGTAATGGACAAGCGTTTCAGGCGTTTCAAACCGATGACAGCGGACAACTCCAATGGGCCGATAACACAAAAGGCATCCCCGATTATCAAACGGTGCAGTATGCACATAATGAACATGGCCACAGTCCCATTGCACAAGTGGCGGGGAATGCACTCACGTTATTGGTGCATTGCGGTTATTCGGCGGATGGCTTGAATCTGAGTCATACACGTATCGTCAATGCCGATATCAGTCAAGGACGTTTCAATCATGTCATGGCTCAGCAAGTCAACTGGCAACAGATTTTGGCTATGGAAACACAGTTATGTCATGCCAATTTCCTCGGTAGTTATATCGGTTTGCAGTTTGGAGAACTGCCCTACCTACAACCACCTGAGGATTATGGTTGGCTTTACCGCATAGCTATATGCCCCAGCGAGCCAAATAAAATCGCTGCGGGTTATGCAAGGGGTAATATCGTCATTTGGCACCTCACCACAAACACTATTGACTGCCAATGGCAAGCCGGCAAGACTGGCATGATTCACTTAGCCTATACCCCTAATGGTGATAAGCTATGTTCACATACTTGGCGTGATGATTCCATCAAGCTATGGGATGTGACGACAGGTCAGAAATTACAACAGTTTGAATTACCTGATCCCCAGGCTGAAATTTCTTGTTTAGTGACGACAAAAAATAGCCTCATCGCTGGTAGCGCTAACGGTACATTGCACCGCTGGGATGTAGCAACTGGCCAACACTTATCCGCATGGATTGGTCACACAGGTAGAATTTGGTGTCTGTGTATTATCAACGATACACTAATATCAGGCGGTAAGGATTCCTTATTACGCCAGTGGGACTTAGCAAGCAATCATTGTATTCGCATATTTGCTGGACACTCTGCCGATGTACGTTGCGTTACTTATACCGATACACATTTAATTTCTGGTAGCGAAGATAAGACCTTACGTATATGGGATCTTGCTTCTGGTGCATGTATCAATACACTAAAGGATCACCGTGATCGTGTGGTTTCCGTTGCGAAGATAAATAATATTCTGATATCACTTGGTTTCGATAACGTATTGCGCTTGTGGGAATTACCAACTTATCACTGTATTCGAACCTGGAAAGGAAATTTCTTGATAGGTGCTATTTCGGTAACTAATGACGTTATATATGCTGCTAGCATAGGGCAAATACGACGATGGAAATTGCACCTTCCCCATCAGAGCCATTACATAGCAAACTACCGTGCAAAAATAAAAAACACTGCATTATTAAGAACGATCCCATGTTCAATTGACTCTGATGGTAACGTGCACCTATGGGTAGGCAACAAATCACCTGGATACTCAAACAAAAAACCACCTAATCTTCGCAAAGAAGTAATTTTTACAACAAGTTGTATGGCCGTTATGAGCGATTGGTTAATAACTGGATATGATAATTACTTGATAGCACGCAATCTATTCACTCAGCAAACCCGCACTTACTCGACAACACTTCATGAAAAAATTAGAAGCATTGTAACCTTCACTGAAAGACCTGAAAAATTCATCACAATCAGCGAAATCAATACAATACGATTGTGGGACATAACAACTAATGAGTGCCAACAACTTTTTTATTCCTTCAACAAAGAATCACTATTCTATCGTTTGCATAGGGTGCAGTTAGATAATTTCATGACGATGCACAACAAAAATGACTTTGAGTTACCTCACATCGGGCATGAAGACGAGTATTCCGCAAAACTAATCTATGAAGACGTTACGTGTGTAACCTTAACCGCCTCATTCCTGATTTCTAGCCATCGCGAAGGTAAACTCCGTCAATGGGATCTTAATACTAGCCAATGCATTCGTGAGTGGAATGATCACACTGACGATATCATTTATCTGTTATCCCATGAGGGGCGATTGATTACTGGTGGTAGCAAAGGAAATATTCATATTTGGGAACTTACAAACAATAGCTACCAACTCACGCGCAGATTAACAGACCCATCGAAAGTTAGAATAAGCTATCTATGTATTCATCCTGGTTGTCAACACTGGTTATGGTCTGTTAACTATTGGGGGCATTTAATTGCGTGGGATTTGTGTATAGGTGAACGTTTAGATTACCGTTATCTACCTGCGCATTTGAGCGTTGGTATCAGTAAAGATGGTACCCAAATCGCAGTATCCGATTCAGATACAATTTATCACGGTAAACTCATCGCACCTTATACACAACAAGCTTTATTACCTATCCCACCTTGGCAGTGGCAACACCAATGGGGGCCAGGTGATGGGTTAGCTGTTCGTGGAATAACAATTAGCGACTGTACATTCACAGACCCCAACACCCAAAATGTACTCGAACAACGTCGTGGCATGAACTAATCTTCCCCCGATTTCACGGACACCCATCTCTCAGACATCATTCGTGGGTTTCAAGCTGTGAGGGCGTACTATTGGAAAGGATTATTTTTTTTAACTGGTACATATCCAATCAATATAACGAAGCTACTGAGACCTGTTATATGGGAAAAAGCGGGGATGCGACAAAACTCTCTAACATATTATACAGTTCATCAAAAGCAGATCCTTACGCAACTAAACAATTGGCTATTGATATTTATAACTTCATCATAAAACATCCAGCTTTTGCTAAAGAACAAGATGGATTCATAACATTTACTAAAATAATGTTTCGTCTCTTCTCATTCCCAACATCCTGTAAACAGAGCCATTAGCATTAACTCACACTTAGCATTTCAAAGTATTTATTTGAGTACCGTGAACTCATCCTCTGGTAGTATAATATTATGTAATACTTGGGCGACACTTAATACAGTCATAAAAACTACTAACCACAACAGTGATAAATAAAAGCCTAACCATACACCAACAATACCCATACCGACCGCTATTAAGCGTGCACAAATCAAATATCGACAAGCCACCGTTGGCACATTTTCATAACGATAACAAAGGTAGTTAAACAAACCTAATATAGCATAAATCACAACCAACAAACTGGGCAACAGCACATGTTCCATCGTCAACTCAGCTGCTGTCACCTCAAAAATATGACGAATCGTCACGCTCAACATCATAATACATATCAGCAACACAAAATGTAGATACTCCCAACATAAGACAGCAGAGAAAGGTCGCTTCATGGCCGCGTCATCGACATTATCATAATATAACCACCAAATCGAAAAACTGATTAACAAGACCATCAATGCCATTAATAAACTTGTGAAAGTCGTACCTATATCAAGTAGTCCATGTACAATACTCGCCAATGACTCACCTAAAACAATCATCGTAAATAAACCAAAACGCTCTGGTAGATGGTCATGCGATAATGGTAGCGTCGTTGCACTCAAGCGATGACGCAGCACAAGCGGTAGTGCAATATCGATGGCTATAGCTAGCAGCCAGACAGCGTAACGCCAAGGTGGTGCGACCAACAACGAAATACACCATAAACCTAGAATCACAAGCATCAATAGGATAATCGGCAGAATTGCTGAACGCCGTGTACGTAACTGCCTGGCAACACGAACATATAACAATACGATACTGCTGCGTAAAGCGACATAAAAAACAATAAACAAATAGCTGTGCAAATGGAAAGCTGTGTGAATATTGACGGCAATTCCAACAACGCACAACATTTGAAAAACGTTCATCACGCGATGCCACGCATCATCCGTATCAAACCGATCGGCATAAAATGTTGCACTTAACCAGGCATACCACATCGTTGCAAATAACATAATCGTTTGCACAAGCCCCGTGAGTGAAAAGTGAGTAAAAAAGTATTCGGCTAATGCGGCAATGGCAGTAACAAACACCAGGTCATAAAACAATTCAGCCCATGTCACCTTGCGAGAGCTGTCAGGATCTTGATTCCGAAATTGTGCCGGTTGAATAAAGAGAGCTAATAGTTTCATATTAATGATGTGTTTTAGGTGGCTCGTATAGTTTATTAGGATCAACCAATTGCACATATTGACTGTCCCAACCCTTTTTAAAAATTTCCGTCAATTGTCGGGCAATGCGTTTGTGTTTAGCAATGATAGCGATATTACGTGTGTTATTAAAATAACTCCACTCCCAATTGCCCGTGCCCACCCAACTGGTATCCTCATCAATCACCAAATACTTACAATGCTCGACACGCGCAAATTCTAAAAAACCACCACTGTAGGCTGGCACCGTACTAAACTTAATCGTAATGTTAGGTATGATGGCCAAACTTTTCACATAATCCACACTCGGACTTGCCATTGACCAATCGGACATAATCATCTCAATCTTCACGCCACGTCCCGCTGCTTCACGCAACGCATTATCCAGCGCCGCCCAATAACCTTTACGATGAAAGCCGGCATCAGCAGAATACTGTAACACTTGTGCATGCACATGGTGACGCGCCTTTTTTAATAATCGGATTAATTCGTCTTGTTCCCAGTCAACACCCATGGGCAATAAACCTTGTGGGCTAAATGCCGGATGAACCGTAAAATATTGCTCACCTTCTTGAAAAATAACCGGCATATCAGACGACACGAGGCCATCATCCGGTTCGAATAATAACTGTTGGTGCGTCGTCACATTTTTGGTTTCGGCTAATTGCCAATCCAACTCAAACACCTTATCAATAGTGTGTGCGATAGCGTCACTTTTGATTCGCACTCCGATTTCATGGATATGGTCTAACGCTTTCCAATCAAAATTTTGACTACCGACAAAACAGTCATGCTTATCGACAATCATGTACTTGGCATGCATCACACCACCGGTTAGCTGCCCCATGGGAATATAACGAATAACTAAGTGTTCACCTTGTGTCAGCAAAGCCACTGTAGCAGCACTTTGATCGCGAAAGGCTTCATCCAGCACAAGCCGGACATTGACACCCCGCGCTGCCGCCGCATTAATAGCTTCGAGAATGGGATCAAGTGCTTCCCCTGGCTCACCGGAAAAATAAAAAGCCCCAATATCAATAGACGTTGTGGCAGACTGTATCATGTCTAACCACGCCGCCTGTGTTCGCAGGGTTTCTGGATGCCCATAATCCGTTTCAACAGGGACACTTTCTACAATTTCAAACAAGGCATGATGACTAATATCTTGCACGACTAGCTCTCCTCTTCGTTGGATTCAAACAGTGGACGACGGCGATGTTGTTGTTGGTGTTCAGGGAACATTGCCACAAAAAATTCACTCCATCCCCCCATCCTGGCACGTACCAATTCATACTTTTCAGGGTATTGCGCTGCATTCTCAAACGTCTCAGGATTAGCTGTCGTAATGGTTAATAAGTTGGTACCAATCTCACTATTGGCAAAGGCTTGAATAACATTTTCTAAATCGTGCAAGGGAAAATCTTCACGAATATTAATGTCTGTCGGACTACCGTTGGATAACCCTTCACCTGCTGATAAAAAGTTCCAATCGGCTAAGCTTTTCATAATGGGACGAGGATGATGGACAACCGGCTTATCTTGCGCAGACGGTGCCGGACTAAAGTCGCTCGCCAATGGCGCACCATTGTGACGGCCATCCGCTGAAGCACCAAACATTTGCCCTTCCCCTACATACCCTTCAAACGTACCCACGCCAGGCGTCACCTGAAATTCAAAGGGAAACGCATCCGTTCCATAGATTGTCTTGATGTGTGCTAACTTGTCTCGTAACACCGGAATAGGCTCGCGAATAGTCTCTTGTACAATATCACACAACCGCGTGACCACCGTTTGAGCAATGTCAGCCATGCCGTTATGACCACTACCAAATTTAGGTAATGCCAATGCATACTCACGCAATTCACGATAGCGTTTTGCACGATTACCCGCGCGTAATTCACCCGCGCGAATGTCGTGTTCAGGCTCGTGCATACTGTTGCCCCAATCACAAATCAAACATTCCACCAATTCACCTAACGTGGTGACACAGGTATCAGCATCAAATACCAATCGTTTAATCGCATACAATGAATCAATGGTATTGCTTAATCCAATCATCATGGGCGCTAAAATATGGTATTTCGCACCACCATCATACAAATCACGTCCCTTTTCTAAACACCCGGCAACCAAAGATGATAACAATGGCGTTGGACAAATCGCAGACACATCGCCATAACGTGACAATGTATCGTTGAAAAATGCAATCGCACGCCAACGAAAATGTTCAAAGTACAGGTCGAGTAGTTCATGAAAACTCGTAATCGCGGTCGCTGGTTTTGAGCGAAAGCTAGTTTTCATTCCACGGATATGCACAGGACCGGCGGCTGCATACATCACGCCTTGGTTTAAGGCCAACTCAAGCGATTCTAATGCCGGTAAGTTCGAAAACGCAAACTCATTTTCCCCGGCCAACATCGCTTCATAACAACCATCGCATGCGTAATTACGTGCACTTGTCCACGTCACTAATTTACCGCTTTGTTTTAAGCCCTGACACAGCTTGTCATCATTAATTAAAATAGGCATCGCCCCACCGGATAAAATCGCGCGAGCCGCTTCATCAATAATCAACTTAGGGGTTTGTGTATTCACACGTAACGATAAACACGGTGCATTCAACGGTAAACGTCGCGTTGCTCGTAAACAAAGCATGGTCACCGCATTACATCCATCCGTGGGGGTTTCATCTTCATTCGGCAAATACCCTCCCACCGTTACTTGTTGAATCCATTGATTCACCGCACCGCCTTGAGGGAAATTACCTGCCACATAATCCACAGCTGTCGTACCATACGTTAAGGTGTCATCAAAATGATGTCGGTTAAGTAAGGCTTTTTCCCCTATTTTAATCCATAGGCTATCAATCACCTCTTGCGCCGCCGCTTCTGTTAGATTGTCGCGCTCATAAAAAGGGATGAGTAGTTGATCTAAACGACCAACGGATATCGGTTCACCGGTTAAATGTAAGCAACAATGTAAGGTGAAAATTAATTGCGCGGCATCGGCAAAGCCCACCGGAGGTAAGGTCGCTAAATGTCGCATTCGGCATTCAATGGCTACTAAGTTATCACGTTTGTCCACTTCCGTATTCGCTAACTGTGCGTAACGTTTTTTCGCTAAGTCGGCATAAGCAACACAGTATGCTGCAACACCTTCAAACGTATAAACAATGGCTTGGTAAAAATCTTGCTTCTCAGGTTCAGTGGCAGCATCGCGTAGCGCACTTGCCTCCTCGATATAACCATTGACACCAATAGTCAGCAACTTCTCGTAGCCCGGCACAATATGCCCCATCCCTGAAAATTCATTTAAGCCTTTTAAATAAGCGGGTATGCGTTCATCTTCGCGCAAATAGCGTAACACTTCTTTGCCCATACCCAACGACAAATTTGGCATCGCACCCACAATAACATCTTCATCATCGAGCCGGAACACATCAGCTTGTTGCCCATATTCACCGGGCACTAGATCTGATAATGTTTTTTTAATCGCCATACCTTTGCGTAATACGATAGAACCCTGCAAAATTGATTCTTCACCTGCTGCAAGGTAATCGGCTAAGTGCCCCATCGGTGGTGTATGACGTCTCACATACCAATTTGAACGCCAGCGCGAAAAAGTATAATCCAATAATGTCAAAATACGGTTACTGGGTGCATCTTTGGACTTGTATTTCCCCATGGCCATCACGTTGAGATATTCTTTCGTGTTATAAAACATGAAACCGTTTTTACTTTGCACATCTAAAAAAGAATTTTCCAACACATCCTGCGTATCTAATTTTTCTTGGTTCAGTAATTCTTGTGCTGAGGGGATGTACCAATAATTACCTTCCACACCCCGCGTATGATTCAGCAATTTATCACGAGTAAACCCTTTTTGGTCACCAAACATATGACGAAGCAATTGATCAAACGTGTTGGAGTCAGGTCCATAACCAACAAAATACACCCCTTCTTCTTTGTCATGGCCCAATGCTGAATGACCATAGGTAAACCCTTGACGCAATATTTGAATATTCAGTGCCCCATGATGCATCACACGCGCGGAACGAATATGGCTACGTTTATCATCCACCGGTAAGATGGTATTGTCGTGAGTACGGCCTATCATGTTTTCCATCTCAACTGATGACATGTCGCGTAACTTTTCCCAATCGTGCTGAAACTTTTGTACGAACGCGAAGGTGGCGCCACGATGAGGTGAATCATCTAATCCCACGATGATGCGGTTAGATAAACTAAGCGAATCGACCGGATTGATCAGAGTATCTGTAAATTGTTGACTAAATACCTTGCCACCTTGTCGCTTATTGCCAACAGTAATCCACTTGTGTTGAATGATATCTTGCAATGCGACTAACACTTGCTCGATGACGGCATCCGTCGCGGCTTTGGTTTCTCCTTTAATGTGAAACCAAATATCCCCTTCGCTGCGTGTGATCGTTGGTGAATCAGAAAAAACGTCATGGTTACCCATGCCTTTTGGCAGTTGTGCGTGCCAAGCGTGCCAAAGTGCAAAGTCAAACCCAAGGACCACACCACTTTTCGGAGTAGCCGTTTGACAATATGCATCCAATTGTTTCGCGAGTTGCTGAATACGCACCAAAGTGTCAGTATCGTGCTGAGTTAACGATATGGTGACATACTGCGCCCAAGTGGGTAAAAAAGAAATATATCGTTGGCTATATTCAATATTATAATCCGTCATACTATTTCACTCCTGTATAAAAGTTAAGGTTCTTGCGTCGTTGTAGCTAACACAATTTCACGCACGCATACGCACTGCGGTTGGCTATAGGCAAATAAAATGGCCGCTGCTACGTCATCTGGACTCAGCACTGAATCCAGTGTAGCTTTCCATGCTTCATAATCTTGTTTAATGTCATCTGACGTCGTGTGACTTAATAATGCGGTATCGACAATGCCGGGCGCGATGGTCACAACCCGTACTTTATCCTTGGCCACCTCCTCACGTATATTTTCTGATAATGCATGCACGGCAAATTTAGATGCACAATAGGCTGCATGATTGGGAAAGGTCTTCCGGCCTGCGATCGAACTGATGTTAATGATAGTACCTTGCTGCTTTTCCATCATGCGTGCTAAGACACAGTGGATACCGTTTAACACCCCTAACACATTTACATCCAGCATGGTTTTCCATTCTGATGGCTGTTGGCTCGCGACATGTCCGAGCAACATCGTGCCTGCGTTGTTGATTAAGCAATCAACATCACCATATTGTGAAACTGCTTTATCAATCGCAGCTTGAAACGATGTAACGTTTGTGACATCAACAGGTTCGCACAGCGTGTGGGGTAATTGTAATGCGTTTAATGGCTCAACGTTTCGTGCTAATAGTAATAACGGATGCCCTGCAGCTGACAACGCCCTGGCTGTTGCAGCCCCTATCCCTGAACTGGCCCCGGTAATCACAACTAATGGTTTTGACATTTAATTTCTCCTTATTGTTTAACATGAATGATGCGTCACAACCATCGGATACATGGCTTGATGCAATGCTTGGGACTTAATACAGACCGTCCCACCTGCTCGGTGACGTTGTGAACGCATGCGATTTAAATCACCCACACAAACTAACGAACCACCCGCCTTATTGCTCACGGCCCATTTGGAGTGGTCTTGTGTCTCTTTCCAGGCATAACGCGGTGTGGTATGTGAGGGATAAGCCAATGTTTCCACATCATTGACCACATACGGTTGACATACTGAGCCTTCCTGCTGACCACGTAACCACGTTTCAGCTAACAAGGGCTGCTTGAAATAACTCGCTACGTACTCATAAAATAAATGTGTGTTTTCGGGGTAACTTTTGACAATACTCACAAACGGCTGCTGGGCTTGCGAATAAAACGTCTGCTCACTGTAGCGGGGTTTCTCTTGCATCCCTTGATATTGCATCACTTGCCACAATCGAGAAAAAGTGGAACGCAGCTGCCATGTGCTAGGCATATGAGCACTATAAATATGTGGATAGCTATATTGCAATTGCTTGGCAATAACGGGTAATTGATCGGTATTAATTGAGACACACAATAGACTCTGTCCATATGTTGTCGCCGTATCAGGATAACTGTATTGCTGTGTCGCGACAGAAGGAAATTTGGGGACACTATCAATTAACCAAAACCCGGTTTTTTGATTGAATCCAATAACACCTTTTGTATGACCAAAGTCACCGCCAGTCGGTTTGTGATCCCGAGTACTAACAGGGGGTTCATCGTTATACATCAACCACCCCAATGAATGCGAGGTGTTGGCATGGTTATACAATTGGTTAAGTGTATAACCAACAGGTTCATTTACGCGATCAATACCCACCGTTTGTTTAAGCAATGTAAATTGTTTCGCCTTCGCATCAAAGTAGACAAAGCTATCCCCTGTTTTTGTCGGATCAGCAGACTTTGGCAATTTAATCACAACCCACCAATCCACGGCTTGCCCTTGTATATTTAAACAACTCATAGCCATGGCCTGGTGTTGCCAAACACAAAACAAGAAACCAGTTATCAACATAACCCATACAAAAAAATGCTGTATTCGCATACCGTCTTCTCACTTAACTATAAATATGCCGGCACATGGCTGCCCAACGTTGCTGATAACGCGGTTCAGCCGGCGCCCATTGGCAGACTTGTTTCACCGAACAACCTGGTAAATAGTAAAATGGATTCGGTAACTTTACTGTTTGCTGGGCATTGCCACCACATAAGTCACTATATTGATCGCCAACGTTTAACACGATGTGATAGCCACGTTGGGTGATGGCCTGTCGGATATGACTTTTATATTCGGTAACACTTTCTTGTTGTCGATCGCCATCAGGTCGTAAATATAATCCGGCCCAATTGTGATACCCACCTTTATGTAAGTTTTTAATGGTTGCTGCGCGTAAATGTTCAGCTCGACCTGTAATAAAGAAAACGGCCACATGCTGTTCCTGTGCATATCGATATAACGCTAATGCGGGTTTAATCGTTGTGGCACTGGCTTCATTAATCCATTTGTCCATGGTCGCAGGCTCATTATGAAATTGGGTTTTGATCATCATTGGCCAATCGGATAATGTAGTTTCATCAATATCGAACACAATAGCAGGACGTTTTTTGGAATCATGTAAATGCTTCGCAAGGTAGGTTGTTGCCTGAGTGTAAACTGTCGTTAAATCACGGTCATATTGACCGCTGTCGTGATAATAGATAAGAGCATTAATGGTTTGTTGATAACCTGTGACATTGGGAGGTGATTGTAATGGCGTGTTGGCTAAACTTGCTGGAAGGTTCAAAAAGCATAATGCCCCTAACAACAAACACTGAATGTAACGTAGCATGGGTCAGTTCCTTACTGTATGAATACTGGGTAATGACAATTCGCAACAGCCAGTTGTTGAGGTGTTGTAAGTACGCTAACAGGCAATGCGAAAATTCATTTAATTAACATAATGAAATTCTATTCTAACAGAATGTTCAAGCTGAGCAAGCAATTATGTTAGATAGTTTGCAAAAATACGCTGTTGAATTCGTTTGTTAATTACAAGAAAATATACATGGCATAGTTATATGTAGCTCATACATTGTAGCTACTAATCCCCATTAGCGGTTATAAGATACAAAGAATAGCGACCGAAGCCCACCTTAAGATTTGTTCAAATATAACACGCAAATTGGCTCCCCCTGAAAATCATATCAAACTTTCTAACTCACCAAACAGCTCACGAAAATCTCTTTTTTCAACACCCAGGCCAATGCTGTTTATGTACCCCGATCTCTATATAAAAAACGTATCTGCACATAGCCTTGAATCACCATATGCTTCTTAGCTAAGTCCAGAAACCCGCAAGCATGATATGCAAACATCAGCATCACGAAAATCTCGAAATAATTATTCCCCGTTATGCTTTTTCGCAAAGCCTTAATATTTTTCACCCATATCTTTCCTACCCACGGAATAAGTTTTTGTATTTTTTTCATCGAAATATCCTCTTTATCAATGGCATCAGTATTAATGCTGGCAAAGAGTAAATACCATCACACCCTCGAGCGCAATGACATACAAGTCATCATTTGAGTAATAATGCTGATATCCAACCCAACCACTAACGCTCATGATGATGCTAAGAGGCACAAACGAGATGAATGAACAAAATGAAGATTTTCCTCGTTGATTAAAACCATTATATTGACGGCATTCAGAAAAAAGCAGAAAAAACCACAATAAATGGCTTTATGGACAGCTTGGTCTGCAACTAGAACAGACTTAAGGGGTATATGAAAAAACAACACCTGAATTATTTTGACAGGTAAAAAATCCTCTCCCGCCTATCACAGTAGGAATTTTTTATGAATGTAACTGATTAAGCATGGGCCAATAAACCATTCACGATGATGCGACCGCTTGCTCAACGAAGGGCACATCCTCCACACAGTACGTAGCTTGTGAACGCTGGGGGTCTATGTGCGCTTCAATTAATGGTACATCAACCGATTGCCACAAATCTTCAGCATGTGCTTCAATGGCTTCTCTGCTCATCTTTAACAAAGGAATAAAATACAGCGGGGGTTCAACACTGCATTTTGCTTGTTCATAAGCTGAAAAAAATCGGGCAAGTGCGCGTTGTTTGGTAATGCTCTCATCCGTATCTAAAAAAATTGTCGATTGCATTTGGTCACCAAATATAAATGGCTGATCTTGTTGTTGCGCCAGCTCGTAAAACAAGCTTACACCTTCAAATATATAAACATCACTTCGTGAAAGCGTTTGCTGTTGGTGAGGATGAATGTCTTTAATGTCATGCGAATACCAAGGCATCTTAATCAGCCCTTGCTTATTTTCATGAATGGTTCGTATCACTTCAGCGCCGGCCTCTCCATTGAAACTACACGGAAATCCTTTTTTTGACATCAAATCATTCGCTCGTAAATATTGATTATTATGAATAAAATTATCCAACGGCACGGTACTTATCGTTATATCAGGTTGCGAAATCTGAAGCTGCTCTTTCAATAACGCGGCTAACGTGGATTTTCCTGATGCAGGCGCACCGACAATCCCGATACAATAAGGGCTATGTGTTGAGCTGTCATGATTCAACTGTTGAACGATATCTTCAAACGAAATAGTTGTCATATTTTCCTACCTTTGTGTCGCTGTTGATAAATGCTGAGGATAAATGCCCAGTGTGTACAGGTGTACGAATCAGAGGGATGCTGCTCTTGATCGCCAATCAGCAAATATAGCCGATGCAAATTGGAGGACGGAACCGTAGGGTATTCATGATGTTCTGCATGATAATTAAACTGCCAGAATAAAAAACGAAACAAAGGACCGGCATGTACACTGCGAGCATTTTTCATCGCATTTTTCGACATATCACAACCCGTATGTTCGGCGGTCGTTAAAAAAAATGTCAGCATAAGGTAACACACAACAGGCAACCAATAACCCCATAGCATCACTTTGGGAAACGCAATAGTGAACCCTATCATCATGAAGAGTGTTAACCATAAGACTATACCGTCGAGCAAGACTGCTTGACGTTGCTTGTGGGTTTTCACTGAATCAGGATACCTGCCAATGAAAGCAAACAAAGAAAATTGAAAAAAACGAAAAGGGAATTTCCAATGTAATACGGCCAGCAAATAATGTCCAACGCTTGTATAGGTACGCGGACGCTGTGTATCACCCGGAAAATTCGCCAAACGATGGTGCGTAAAATGTAAGTAACGGTATAGTGAAAAATTCACTAATAATGGCGCACTTATCACTGCGCCCAGTATACGACAAACCTGCCGCTGTTTAACAAAAGTATCGTGCGCACAATCATGAGCGGCCACCAAGCAACAGACCATTAAAAATCCTTGGCACCAGGCTAAAAATATAGAAGCCACAATATAGGAAGTTGTATAACTTAACCAACCCAAACCCCAACATAACACTATCAGCAGACCCAAACGCGCATACTGCCGCCATGCGGGATAATCACACAAATCCTGAAGTACTCTAGGGTGTAGTGTTACGTTGTGCATCAAGTATTTTCGTCCGCTGGCGCTTGGCTGATAGAAGTGAAAACGTCATTCAGTGCGGCCTTCAACCCCCACGTTTCACGATAAGGTGGTGCTGACGGCGGCAACTGCGCAATGATACGTTCGCGTGCATAAGCCGCTTCACGCCAGTCAAATGCATTTTGCGCACGATGGTGTAAATCATGTGCGCACAAAGGACCGGGCAATACGGTTAAGCGTATGATGAAATGGCCGACCATGCGTATCCCCCATACACCATATGCACTGATTTTTTTAACGCGACTGAGTGACAATGCCGGCAATGGCGCACCACAAAAAATAGCACGGCATTTTTGTGCATACACCGTAGCATCCACAGTGGGTTCTTGATGCGTGGGACTCCACGGATGTTCGCTGATAATTTCCAACAAGAATGTCATATTGGTTAAGACAAAAACAGGGATGACAAAGCCTAGCGTCACTAATAACGCAGCAACGGGTGTCAATACTACTAACGTCACCCAGCTTAGTAGGTACAACGTACAAGCGATCTTACGCCACAAATGCGGGCCATCATAATTCGTTTTAGCTCGCAAAGCGATGTGACGAACATGGAATAAAGGTGAAAAAAGTGTTTTCCACAATTGTCGCCATAACGCCGTGCGTGACATACCCGCGCGAAAGCCGTACAAACCTAACACCATCACATGTGGATCATGATGTGTGCTTAAGTAAGATTGTCGGTGATGATGTTTAACGTGTACATCACGGTACCCTTCCCCGTTGCGAATAAAGAGAATAATGGTAATAAATTCCATAATGAAGGTATCAACCCGGCGATGCCCGGTAAATTGGGCATGCTCGCATTCATGACGCACCGTTAATTCAAGCCCCATCGCCCCAGCCACCGTTAACACCCAAATGAATGGTAATAGAGCATATGCCCCAACATAACCCGACATCACTAACAATACTGCGCAATACACGCTACCACAAAACATGCTGAGCAACGTTGCAAAAATTATCCAAGGACTTAGTCGCCAAAAGGGGCGCTGACCGGGCAAGGCTTTTCCTGTTAGCCAGGTTAACAAATGCTGGCTAAAAGCTGGAAAGCGTTGCTCATAAGCTTTACGTAGATTCGTTTTATTATTATCACACATGCGACAGAGTATACACCAAATGAGCTTTAATATGAATTAAAAAAAAATTTAAACACTTCTTTGGGCATCAAAAAAGCCGCCACAAAGAAATTTACCATTCATGCTTCACTTCCACTAATTTTTTCGCGCTAGCACCAGGAAGTAAAGATACCTTATTGGTAACTGCTGGCTTAACAGAGCCAGAATGTAAAATGGGAGACCACACCAAATAAAGTATCTGGGTTTTGGGGTTATATTGATAAACATTGATGCCATCGGAGACAGCCTGGCCTGTTACTAAAATATGGGCTGAAGGTGAAGTGTCAATGCTCTGATCGGCAGCATAATCAACAACGCTTGGTGCTGGATTTAGACCTAAGCGCAAGTACTTTGTGGGTTTTGGATCGGTCCCCGTGTAGAGTACAGCGTAAGGTATCCATGTTGTGAAGCGTAGGTATTGATCTTGCGTGATATATTTTAAAGAAAAAATTTCACCATGCATACTACCATTACCATCACGAAAATCCGTTGGTATTGCTGGGAAACCTTTCTTATCCCATGCAAACTTTTCCTTGCCAACTTTAACTAACTTACCTTGAAAAGACATATTGCGATAAATCATTTTGTTCTGGGGGATACTCCATAACCCACCACCGCCATTAATGTCACCGGCCAGCACATAATGGCCATTAGGTGAAATGGTTGCATAAGTTTGTGAGGCCATATGGTTGCCACCGTATTTTTTGATGGGTTTACCTGTATCAACATTCCAGAGGGTAACACAATTTAAATTGAGCTTAGCATTCGGTTGACCTATTTGTATTGCCTGAAATTTCTCATCGCAAAAACCTGATGTAAGCAAGTGCTTCTCATTATTCGAAAAACTCATATTGATGGGTTTTCCTGCAAAGATATAAGAGGCGTACGCCTCGTGCGTGAGTACTTTAGAGTGGTGCTCTTGAGTATCATAGCGATAAACATTCCAGTATTTATCACTATAAAAGAAGTAACGTAAATTTTTCGTTATGATGCCGTAATAGGATGTTTGTTTTGTTTTAAAAGAAAGTAGTCGCTTTCCAGAAATAGTTTGCACATGAACAGTATTATCTTCCCCTTGCCAAAGAAAATTATGCGTACCCCGAATAAAATAGGCATTATAACCATTAGCATGGCTTGAAATTAATTGATAGCTACGGCGAGGAATATTCCATAGCAAAACCTCATCATTCTCATTAGCAGTTACCGCGTATTGACCATCAGATGAGACACTCAATGTCATGGCGCGTCCAGGGTGGGGAGCACACGATGTTAGCAATCCTATTAAGAACATTGCTAGCGCAATTTTAACGACTCGTAGTAACATCAACTTCCTTGATTTTGTAATGGTATTAGATCATATTGCCCAAATTGCATGCTAGGCGAACCTATTATTGCACCTTTGTACAAATACTTAAACACATCCGGGCTAGGATAATGCATTGCGCTGTGCGTAAACAACCATTTTGTGCCATTCACGATATTTAATTTACCTTGCTCATGCAAATGATTAAAAAAAGTATTGTTAATGATATCAACACCATCATAGCCCATCGCCGCCACCGGCACGGCATCCGTCGCACTCAACACCGTCACCATCAACACCGCCATCTGCTCGCCAGCTTGAATAGCATCTTGCACTTGCTTACGCAGGGTTTGCTGATACTGGCCCTTTAACTCGCTCAGTTCAGCTTTGTTGCTATCATCGCCTGCTTCAACTTGGATAGTGAAAATGGTGATTTTATCATGCCATTCAGTCAATTTCTTTTCACGCTCTTTGCGCTGTCCCCATTCGGGTGTGTTGAGCACGTGCTCTAACCGAGGTTTGGAAGCGGCACCGATGCGGTCGAATAACGTTTGTAATAATGCGGGCACCTGGCCAGTGTCAAACATGTCGCCGAGATGGGCTAATTGTGCGACCGCCTCTTGCATCGTGTGCAATACACGACGAAATAACCAACGGCCATCAGTGGCATCCCAATCGGCATCCCCTTTGCTGGCCGCACTGTCTAACAGGGTGGCTAAAGTGACCCATAGTGGGCTGCTAATCATCACTTCGGTATGGTGTTCGGCTTCGGCAAATAAATCATCGGTTAGCAAGCCATCGGCCAACACGGAGATGACATCACGCAAGAAACGACTGGGTAGCACGACTTGTAAACGTGCGGCGAGTTTATCGACCAGGCTGTCCGTTTGCTCGCCAATGGCGGTGGCAAGCTGGCGCAATCGTGCTTGCACGGTTTTATCAGCCAGGTAATCGCGCTCGCAGCCTTGCGCGATGGCGTGAATACACCCAACAATCACGGCAGCGTGTTCAACGGCGTGCTTAACTTTATCGTCATAGTGGGTGAGTAAGCGTTGTGTTTGTTCGACCAACGTTTCACCATAGGCGACACGACCAAGAAAGGCGTTGTTAGCGGAGGTATCTTGATACAGGCGCATCCAATCACGATAAGCGTGGTCGCGTGCTATGTCGTTAAACAGCAACCCATCCAGTGGGTAGCCGAATTGTTGCGCCGCGTGGTAAGGACTTTGTAATGGATTGGGGATGCCTAAGCTATCGATAGCATCAATGAGGTAGGCTTGTGCTGCCATGGTTTCACCACTGCTTGGCGTATTAAATTTAGCTGGCAGTTGACTCACCACTGAACCGCCCATCGTGGGAAACGGACCTAAAATATTATCGTGCTCGCTGTAGAGAACATGAAAAGTTTGTGCCGCTTGATAGGCATGCGTGGTGGGCCAATGTTGGCGTAAACTGGTGTCGGCTTTTGGATTATTCGAGAGCGCTGTGTTGGGGATGGCCGCTTCCCACATAAAAGCGTTATTGACGATACCCGTTTGCCCTTCTCGACCTAACAGCTCTAAGGCATACAGCAACAGACAGTTGCCTGCACTATGGGCTATTACGTTGATAGCAATACCAGCAGCGTGCAATTGCTTGAGCACATTCGCCACCAAGGGTGCTGTCGCCATAGCCATGTGTTCGACGGCGGCATAATCCAATGCGCTGACAGGATTACCTTGCCAGGCGATGGCAATAATACGGGTGTAATCGATTCCGTGACCGGGTTTATCCAGCACTTTTTCGGGTAAGCCGGTGAAGCCAGCAGCGACATTGAGTTGGTATTCTATGTTCAAAAACCAATTGTGCATGCCGTTACCGTTAAGAAAATCCAAATCGCTGGCCGCACTAAAGGTGGATGCTGATGTAAAGGTTTGCGTTAGCGGTTCACTCAGCGTGGCACCTGCCCAAGGGGATAAGGCGGCGTACGCGATGCGCCAGGCTAACCAGGAGGGAGGTGTGTTTGCTGCCGTTTCATCGGTGTACACGTGAAGGATTTTATGGCTACCCTGCCACGACAGTACATCGTTTACTGCTTGGGGAAATTGATAAACTAACGTCGCTAGGTCGCGATAAATCTTGGCGGGTTTGTCGGTGAGATAGAGCCGTACGCGGTCGATAGTGTTCGGTGCGGTGTAAGTTTCATTAGCATCATCCACGTGCTTGATATGACGGTTGATTTCTTCAGGGTACGGGTAACCGGCGGTGAACGACTGCTTATCAACGGTGAATTGAAGCGCCGCTTTCAATGTGGCTTGGTTGAAGTCAACCACTTTATAGGTATACGGTGCCCACGGTTGTTTCACTGGCACACCGTTCGTGGCCATATGGTTATAACGCGGTTGTTCGGGTTTATCATAATCGGCATCGATTTGTTTGCCGTATTCACCATATGGCACGTTGTAGCCGTGAATAAACAGCGTGGCATTGTTGCCGTTCTGTTTAAAATACTTGATTTCTTCTTCGCTTAATAACCCATGGTTATCAATGCGTCGATTGGCATCGCGCATGACGGTCATCATCGTTTCAACTGAAAAGTATTGCATCAACCGTGACAAGGAGGTGAGCTGTGGATCACGATGCAGTTCAGCTTGTTCAGCTAACAGCGGTGAGCGGTGATTTTTGAATAAAGGATTTATATCATTATCGAGTCGATAATTCAGCAATACGGGTGGTTGGACGAATAAGCAACCAACATAACGTGTTGTTGTCGTACGACCGGATACAGGCTGCTGCGATAATTCATCAGCCTCGCACGTGGCTGATATACGTAAATCATCAAAAGGCGCGACGAAAGCGTATTTGGCTTGGCTCATGCATTTCTCTATTTCATAAGTCTATCAATTCATTCAATAGTGAGATAGTAGCAGAAAAGTGAGCCGGTGCAAACGAACAATTTATCTATAAATGCAAATATGGTTTTCTGGCTAGCTAAGCCTCCAGCCGGATGCAAAGAACATTCTTAACGTTAATTCTTGGCTTTATCGTTCGGAAACAGCTTAATTACATTAGGCGGTAAGGGTTCGTATGACTTATATGAGGTTTTACGACACAACCACCAAACCTACTCAATCTGATATTGTGACTATTTATTATTTGTCTAAAACCTCAGTTGCCCAATCAGATGATTCACTGGATCTCAAATCCAAAATATCGCATCCAGTGTCAGTGACTGCTACTGCATGCTCCCAATAGCATGCATAGGCATTGTCTTTAGTGACAGCGGAGGTCAAGTCGTTATTTAATATTTCAGCTTCACCACTGCCTGCACTCATAAAGGTTTCAATAGTGATGACCATCCCTGTTTTTAGCACCCTGCCTTTATTTACTTCTGTATTATAAAGTGGGATTAGCCAACCATCCATATGACGCTGACCAAGTGAATGCCCCAGCGTGATAGGAAGCTTTAACATAGAGACGTTGTGCTTATTTGCATAAGCTTCAACAGCATTAGCAATCGTTTCAACTGAAACGCCATTATGAACCATACCAATAGCAAGCCACATAGCATTCTGACTAACAGAAAATAGGTTAAGTGTGCTTGGGGAAGCTTCATCACCAATAATCCAAGATTTTCGGGTATCACCACACCAACCATTTTTTTTAATACTGACATCGATTCCAAAAATATCACCCGCCTGTAGCGGGGCATCATCCGGTTCAGCATTAACAATCACATTATTGTGGCCAAAACATGCCGATATTCTATCTGAAGCACTAGTTTCTGCATCCGTTTCTAGACGATCAACTTCCGCATTGTACTTATTGCATATCAATTCTTGAATCATGGCATTAAGCTTTCGCTTGGTCGCACCAGGTTTAACGAAAGGGGATATTTCATCTAGTATTTTTGCACAAATACCACCAGCGATTTTCATTTGATTAATTTCATCTGGTGTTTTAATTGGAATTTGTTGATAATGATTTTTAGCTAATACAGTACGTATCCTTTCCAGTTCATTTTCAGGTTTGAATGCCATCCCGTCGTATTTAATAATATTTTTAGTCATGTCATCTCCAAAATAAAGAAAACCTACGTTTAATTGGCCATTGTTAATCACACTGAATTAAGAACGAGTTACCTTGCCTTACATAGTAAATAAATACTGGCAAACAATCAATGGCTTCATTAAAAGATGTACCTTGTATGCCTGACATTCATTACCTCAACTTTCAACTAAGCTTGACGAACTTGCAAATCAAATTGTCGAGTAAAAAACTTCTGCCCAATAGCTTCCATCACACCACATTTTAAAGCTGACTTTACTGTTGTTAGTAATCGTTGTTGTGCCTCAACACCATCTAATCTTTCGAAGGCACGATTAATTAAAATACTCGCGACGGTGGTTTTTTTATCATTAACATCATTAATTTGTGCCTGAATATTTTGGTAACCCTCCATCGGATCTTGAGAATCGATACGTATAGATCCATGTCTCACAATCGTACCACGACCTCGCCATAAACTTGCATAAGTCAACAGGTTAGCTGTATTTTCTGCATCTGTTACATCCGATCTTTTGGTGTGCTTATAACCAATATAAGTATGAATCTTTGTAATCAAAATCACATCATTAGGCCGCTCAGATACAACGGCATTGGGAGCAACACTAATCGTTGATGCTTCAAGATATAAATATTGTTCATCAACGATATCTATAAGCCGCAAGATAGTATTGGCTAACCCTTTTTTACTTTTTATCACTAAGTCCTTTAATGCGATGATAATATCATTGATATACAAACCCTCTCGTGACCCCTGATGAATTGCATGTACAGCTTTAGCCCGTAATGAATAGCGCGCGGCACCACTATGGCCAGAAAAGGTTTGTATAGAGGCAACATCAGAACGATCAGCAAAGCCCCCGGCGTGTTGAGATTCATAATCCTCATAATAAATATTTTTATTTTCTTCTTTGATATAAATATGACGATTAGTACCGATTGCACGACAAACACTTAAGGGGGCATATGCAGTGTGACGATAGCCGCGCAAATTAATTTGTAAAATACAAAAATCTAACACATCAGTGAAATCTTGCACACCACTGATAATGACTACAACCGGTATAACTCGTCCATTAACTTTTACATAACCATGCTCTCCTAACATACAATGTGCTGATGTCAGTATCAACATGGGGCTAATAAAAAAACCATTCCCTAAAAACATATCACCCACACTATCAGTGAGATAACACATCGCATTAACGACACGTTGGCAATCAGCATCTATCATGGCATGGCATTCCTGTGTTGAGTTGTTTTCATAAATACTGATGGCGCTGACCATCTTACCAGCAAGATACTTTATCAAAGTTCGAATCACAACTAATATTTTGCTATCATATCAGGGAAGCTATACCCCTAGCTAAAATACTCAATTGAGACAGACATATGACTGATAGCACCCATGCATGGAAAAAACACTGCGCTGAACTACGGGCATTTAAACGGAAATATGGCCACACCAATGTACCTCGAAAATACCCTACCAATAAAGCTCTAAGGGGGTTCGTACAATATTATAGAAACTGCTACAAAAATAACACATTACCACAAGCAAAAATTAATGAACTGAATGCTGTTGGCTTTATTTGGGATCCGATTCAATATTTATGGTCGATACAATTTAACGAATTACAGGCATACCAACAGAAGTATGGCCACACCAATGTGCCAGCTAAATCCACCGAGTACCCAACCTTATCTAATTGGGTGCATAATACCCGATCCCGTTATAAAGAAAAATTATTATCCCAATGCTGGATTAATAAACTTAACACCATTGGTTTCACCTGGCACTTTACCAGTCCTAATGCATGGGAAAAACAATATGCTGAGCTACAAGCCTTTAAACAAAAATTCGGTCATACCCAAATCCCTTGGCAACCAAAAGAAAGCCTCAAATTAGCTCGGTGGGTAGCAAAAAACCGATATAATTACAAACATGACAAGCTGTCTCAAGAACGCATCGATAAACTTAATGCGATCGGATTTGTATGGGAAATTGTTAAACTTAATACCACTTAAACCATTTTGTTCTTGGTATTTATTAATTAAATATTCCTACGCTAACATCATTGTCAATAATATAAAAAATCAGTAGTATGGGTGCAAGAGATACAAACTAATTTTTTTGTTCGAGATAACCCATGACAAAAGCAAAGCCACCAAATAATGAATCGCTTCCTACCTCATCAAAGTGGATGAAAAAATATTCTACGTTGAAAGAATCCTATCAGCAAAGCTATGTCACTCCGCCGCTGTTGGGATCTTGGGTAACATCACAACGAACCGATTTTAAGAAAGGCACACTGTTAGAAACACGTATTGATCTGCTAAATGCTATTGGCTTTGATTGGGACCCCATGGAATCAAATTGGATGAACCAATACAACATCCTTAAACAGCACTATCAAACCTATGGGCATTGCCATCTTCCATTTGAATGCCCAGTTAATCACGAAACAATCATTTGGATGCGAAAACAAAGAACGTATAAAAACACAAAGGCGTTACCCCAAAAGCGTGTCGACTTATTAAATGCTATTAACTTTGATTGGGATCCAATTAGATCAGCCTGGATCAAACAATATCATGCGCTCAAATCTTTTTATCAAGAGTATGGTCACTGCCAGGTGTCATCTGAAGAAGTCGATAACAAACAATTATCTACCTGGGTACAAAGACAAAAGCTCAATTACCATCAAAAACAACTATCACAAGAATATATTGATTTGTTAAACGCCATCGAATTCAGCTGGGCACCCACCGAATCAAGATGGATGAAACAGTACCAAGTGTTGAAAGCACTATTAACAAATAAGACGGAACAGCCCACACCAGGTCTTATCCCCAGTAATTTACATAGCTGGTGTGTAAAACAACGTCAATATTACAAGCACGGCACATTGGATGAAAAGCGTATCGACTTATTAAATACCATAGGCTTTGATTGGGACCCACTCAAGTCAAATTGGATGAAACAATATACGCAGGTAAAAAACTTCTATCAACAAGCGAAGCAATCCAAGGTTGAAATCACGGACTATCCCCCAGAAATATTAAGCTGGGTGGAAAGGCAACGTATTAAATTCAATGAACAAACCTTATCACAGGATCATGTGGATTTATTAAATGCGATTAATTTTAACTGGAATGCAATCAAACCAACCAAAGTTTCCAACAAAAAAATCCCTTGGCAAAAACAATATGATGCGCTCAAACAATTTCACCACAAACATGCTCATTGTCACATCCCATACAATTACCCACCACAACCATCACTACCAAGGTGGATAGAAAAGCAACGCTTTGACTATAGTAAGGGTACGCTTGAACCCACACATCTTGCGTTATTAAATGCTTTAAATTTTAGCTGGCATCCCATTAAAATGGTTTGGTTGCAAAAATACCAAGCGCTTGCAAGCTTTTATGAACAACACCGACATACCATTGTTTCTTTGACAGATTCAAATAAACTAGCACTCGGCATATGGACTGCAAGACAAAGAGAAGCGTATAAAAAAGCAAAATTAAATCCAAGCCAAATTAAATTACTCGAAGATATTCACTTCGATTGGCACACCATTGGTGTTAAATGGACAGTATAATCAAGTCCATTAATGTTCTCATCATCAGGTAATACGGGCATCTATCCTGGCTTGCTCTACAAATGGTCAATATCTCAAGCCAAATTCGCCGATCTCGTAATGCACGATTATAATCGCCTG